>Ga0208940_1000135_pt1 | contig 97887 bp, 76 predicted proteins | sample AD_JPNNA6_MetaG_FD_184445 | JGI IMG/M metagenome (GOLD analysis project Ga0208940, IMG submission 184445) | Active sludge microbial communities of municipal wastewater-treating anaerobic digesters from Japan - AD_JPNNA6_MetaG (SPAdes) (version 2) | ecosystem: Engineered > Bioreactor > Anaerobic... | reverse complement strand
GGGGAATGGATTGGCGCGCAAGGGGTTGGGGAGCATCTATGGGTGGGGGGATTGGGAGAGGGTGGGGAGGGAATATCGGCAGGTGCTTTTGGTGAGCAGCGGGAGTGCCGGGAGTGCGGGCAAGGTGGTGCTGGAAGCGGAGGAAATCCGGCGTGAGTTGAAGAGGAAGGGGGAGTTGAAGCTGAGACAGGTGTTGCGGCTGCGGGTGAGGTATTTCAGCGACGGAGTGGTGCTGGGGTCGCGGAACTACGTGAACGAGGTATTCCGGGAGTTTCGGGATCGGTTTGGGGCGAGGCGGCGTGACGGGGCGCGACCGATGCGGGGTTTGGAAGCGTTGGGGGAGTTGGCGACGATGCGGGATTTGAAGGTGAATGTCGTGGGATAGAGAAAGTGACGGGTTTTTATTTTGACAGTGGTTTGTCGAGATCATCGCACGCCTACAACGCACCAAACCACGCCAATTGATAAGCGCTATTTCCAACCTCAACAACAGCAACCCTTCAGGAATTTAAATGAAATAACCGCGCGGTCGCGGGAGAGGCCCCGACATTCCGGCTTGTCCGGATGGCGAGGTTCCGGCAAGGTCTGACGTCAGTGGACCCTAGCCCTGTTCAATCCTCGAGCGCTGCCCCGGCGGCGCGCACCTCGTTCCCTCCGGTCTTCTGGGTGGCGAACATCATCGAAGTGTTCGAGCTGTTCGCCTACTACGGCATCTACTTGAGAACATTGTGTGCTACAACAATCGCCGCGGCGGGCCTGTGCCTGGCGGCGGGCGCTGAAGCGGAGTTGCGCCTGGGCCTGTTTTCGGCTGACGTGACCGTGCCGATGGGGCACGGGATGATGGGGGGCGCGTGGCTTTCGCGGAGCGTTGCCGATCCCCTCGAAGCGCACGGGTTGGTTCTGCAAGGTCTCGACAAACCGGTGGTGTTTGTTGCCGTGGACTGGTGCGAGATCCGCAACGACGCGTTCGAGCGGTGGCAGCGGGTGTTGGGGGAGGCGGCGGGGACCGAGCCGGAGCGGGTCATGGTGTGCACGGTGCACCAGCACGACGCGCCTGTGGCGGACCTGGGGGCGGAGCGCATTCTGCGCGCGCGTGGGGCGCAAGGGACCGTATGCGATCCGGCCTTTCACGAGGTTGCGGTGCAGCGCGTGGCGCAGGCTCTGCGCGAGTCGCTGTCGCGGACGCGACGCGTGACGCATCTCGGGTTGGGTGCCGCGCAGGTGGAAAGCGTTGCGTCGAATCGCCGCTACCTGGCGTCCGACGGCTCGGTGCGGTTCGATCGGACGAGCAGCACGCGGGATGCGGCGGCCCGGGCGGCGCCCGAGAACCTGATCGATCCGTGGCTCAAGACCCTGAGTTTCTGGGATGGCGAGACGCCGGTTGTTGCCGTGAGCGCCTACGCGGTGCATCCGATGAGTTATTATGGGCAGGGGGATGTCTCGGCGGATTTCCCGGGACTGGCTCGCCGTCTGCGCCAGCAGGAAATGCCGGGGGTCAGGCAGATTTACCTCACCGGGTGCGGGGGCAACCTGACGGCCGGCAAGTACAACGACGGCGCGGTCACCAACCGCCCCGTGCTGGCCGAGCGTTTGAGGCAAGCCATGGCGAAGGCCTGGACCGCCACCCGGCGCGTTCCGCTCGGGGAAGCCGCGTTCCGCGTCGAGCGGGTCCGGCTCGAACCGCGCGACGGGCCGGGCTTCACGGTGAAGGAACTCGGCGAGAAGATCACGTCCGAACCCAAGCCCTTTCACCAGTGTCTGGCGGCCATGGGCTGGAGCTGGCGGCAACGCGTCGACGCCGGGCATCGGATCGAGATCCCCTGCCTCGATCTCGGGGCGGCCCAGTGGCTGGTCTTGCCGGGCGAGACGTATATCGAGTTCCAGCTCGCGGCGCAGCGGATGCGGCCCGAGAGCTTCGTGCTGGTTGCAGGCTACGGCGAAGGAGCGACCGGGTACATTCCGACCGAGCGTCACATTGCCGAGGGGGACGGGAACCTGACCGACTGGTCGTGGGTGGCGCCCGGCTCGGAGGGGCGCTTGCTCGAGGCGATTCGCCGTGTGCTCCGCGTTTCGGACATCGAGGTGTCGCGCGCGCCGTGGAAAGCCAACATGCCCATCGCGCTCGTGAAGAAAGAGCTGTGCCTCGAATCGCCCGCGCCGCGGGTTGCGCCCTGGGTGAGCGTGCAGTATGTGGGCGCGGGGCACGAGATGCGCGAGGTGCGGGGCATCGAGCGCGAGTCCGACGTGGGCGAGGAGATTCGGGCCCGGTGGTCCGAGGACAATGGCCGGACATGGTCGGCGTTCGTGCCGGTCCAACCTTCGAACAAGGTCGATTACCGCGGCGTGGACGTCTGGGAAGGGGAAGGCGCGAGTGTGTATGATCCGGTTTCGGGCCTGTTGGTCCAGTTGTGGCTGCGGCAGATCGAGGTCCGGGGTGTCTATCACAATTTCACCCACGTTCGCACCTCCGCCGATCGTGGGCGCACCTGGAGCGACCCTATTCCCCTGCGTTACGAGGCGGGCGAGGCGTTCGATCCGGACGCGCCTCTCGACGCGGGCTTTCTCGGCCGCAACGAGGGATATCCGGGCAACAACATCCTGCGCCGGTCGGATGGAACGCTGCTGGTCTGCCTTGCGCATGCGAATGCGCCGGGCGATTCGCGCAACGATTCGAGGCCCTGGCGGATGGGCTCGATCTGTTTCCTGGGCGCGTGGGATCCGGACTCGAGGAAGCACGCGTGGACGCCGGGCGGGCGGGTCGAGATTTCTCCTGAAGTCTCCGCGCGCGGGCTCATGGAGCCGGAACTCGCCGAGTTGCGGGACGGGCGGATTCTGGTGGTCTGGCGCGGCTCGACTCACGGCTGGGACGGCACGGTGGCGAAGACGCCCGGGCGCAAGTTCCACAGCCTGTCGAGTGACGGCGGGCGGACGCTTGGTGTGCCGGCCGAGTGGAAGTACGACGACGGCTCGGCCTTTTACTCGCCATCGTCGTTTCACCGCATGCTTCGTCACAGCGGCACGGGCAAGTTGTACTGGATAGGCAACATCAGTGCCGAGGCGCCGTCGGGCAATTCACCGCGTCACCCGCTGGTGATTGCAGAGGTGGACGAGGAGAAGGCCGCCCTGAAGCGGGCCACGGTGACGGCGATTGACGACCGGCAAGTGGGGCAGGGGGACATCAAGTTTTCCAACTTGCCGCTGATCGAGGACCGTGTCACGCACGACCTCGTCCTGCACATAACGACTTACGGTCAGGAACCAGACCCGAAAGACTGGGCCACCGCGGTGAATTACCGTTACACGATCGCTTTGCGGCCGTGAGCAGCGCGGTGACGGTGATTGTCTCGAGACGGGGCCTCTCCCGCCGCCGCGGGAGGGCTGCGGAACCACGGTTCAAGGGACGATCACGCGGCGCCGTCGACCACCTGGCAGACCCACGATTCGAGGGGTCGGTTGTACTGTTTGCGATAGCCGTCGGCGACCTGGGCACGGAAGGACTGGACCTGGGCGGTGCGGACGAGGTTGAGGGTGGCGCCGCCGAAGCCGCCGCCGGTGAGGCGGGCGCCCAGGCACCCGGGGTGTTGGCGCGCCAGCTCGACCAGGCTGTCCAATTCAGAGCAACTGTTCAGAAAGAACTCGCGCGAGCTTTGGTGGCTGTCGTAGAGGAAGCGTCCGAAGGCTTCGAGTTTCCCCGCGCGCAACAGCTCAGCTCCTTCGCTGACTCTTTGGTTTTCGCCGACGACGTGCCGGGCGCAGCCGTAATCGCGGTCGTCGAGTTTGGTCCGGCCTGCTTCGAGGGTTTGGGTGGTGGCGAAGCGCAGCGAAGGCACGCCCAGCTTCCGCGCCGCCGCCTCGCAATGCCGGCGCCGGTCGTTGTACTCGCCGCCGACCAGCGCGTGTTTGACGCCCGAGTGGCAAACCACGATCGCGACATCTCCTTCCATGGGCGACCAGTCGACCGTCAGATGCAGGCAATCGATGAGGATGACGTGGTGGGCGCGCCCGTAGAGGGAGGAAATATGATCGAGCAGGCCGCAATTGACGCCGACAAACTTGTTCTCGGCCGCCTGACAGGTCTTGGCGAGAATCATTTTTTCGGCGTGGTTCAGCGCGGGGAGTTGTCCGTGGGCGCCGGGTGTCGGAGGCGCGCCCGCGCCGGTCTCGGTGAGAGTGTAGGGGTAGAGTTTGCGCACGGTGAGGGCGGTGGCGACCAGGAGCGCCGCGGAACTGCTGAGGCCGGCGCCCAGCGGGATGGTGCTGTGGAGGGCGGCGTTGAACCCGCCGAGCCGGACGCCGCGCTGCTGCAACTGGAGGAGCAGACCTTTGACGTAGTTGGCCCACGGGACGGCGGGGTCTTTCTCGATCCGGTCCAGGGAGAAGCGCGCCACTTCGGGGAAGGCGGTGGACACGACCTCGACCTTGGTGTCGGCGCGGGGCGCGGCAGCCATGGCGATGGTTTTGTCGATGGCGAGCGCCATGATGAGGCCCTGGTTGTAGTCGGTGTGATTGCCCAACAACTCGACGCGGCCGGGGGCGATGACCGTGGTGACGGGGGCGCTGCCGAATGTTTTCTGGAACGACTCGATTGCGTGTTGCATAGACTCTCAGTTACTGCGTGAGCACTGGCTCCGTGATTGGCACCGCCCGAGTTGTCGCAGCGGTGAACTTGGCCATACGGGCCTTATGCCATGCCGGATGGGACGGGTCACGTGGAAAAAGCTCGAAGGCGCGCGAGCCGGCGCGTCTGATCGTTGTCGCTATTCTGTCGCCCGATGAGGGCGCCGGGCGTGCAACGGATCGAGACTTCCGCTGTAGGCCGCGTGCCCTGCCTGCACCGCGAAGCGCAGCGGCCTGTCTGCCGTGTCGGGCACGGCACAGGCAGGCGCGGCAGGCAGGCCCCACGCGGCGCAGACTCCATTGCCACCGACAACCCCCAGATGCACTGCGCGCGGGCTCCTTGACCCTGAGGCGCGGGTTCTTCATAACCGGCGCATGCCGCCGGCCCTGCGCGTCCGACTCTCAGCCATGATGTTTCTCCAGTTCTTCATCTGGAGCGCGTGGTATGTGACGATGGGGCCTTATCTGCGCGATGTGCTGGCGTTCAGTCCGAGGCAAATCGGCTGGGTGTACAATGCCACGGCTGTGGCAGCCATGATTTCGCCGTTTGTGGTCGGCATGGTCGCTGATCGCTTCTTTGCAGCGGAGCGTGTGATGGCATGCCTGCACCTGGTCGGGGCTGGGTTCATGTTTGCGGTGTCGCGGGCGGGGAAGTTCGAGGTCTTTTATCCGCTGTTAATCGGCCACACGCTCTGCTTCATGCCCACCGTCGCGCTGGCGAACACGCTGGCGATGAAGCAGATGAGCAATCCCAGCAAGCAGTTCTCGCACATTGCCCTGCTCGGGACCATCGGCTGGATCGCGGCGGGACAACTGCTCAATCGGTTCCAGATCAGGGCCATGACCACGCCCATCTCGTTCCAACTCGCTGCTGGGGTTTCTTTGATGATGGCTGCGTATTCTTTGACGCTACCTCACACACCGCCCAAGGCGTCTGGGCGGCGGGTCACGGCGCGCGAGGTGCTGGGATTGGACGCGTTGCGCATGCTGAGGGACCGTTCGTTCGCGGTGTTTGTGATTACGGCCTTCCTTTTCTGCATTCCACTGACTCTGTATTGGGGTTTCGCCACGATGTTTCTGCAGGACATGGGAGTGGCGAATGTCGTCGGCACGATGACACTCGGCCAGGCGTCGCAGATCGTCTTCATGCTGCTCCTGCCGTTGGTTCTGGGACGCCTCGGGGTGAAGTGGGTGTTCGTCCTGGCCCTGCTGGGTTGGGCGACTCGGTATTGCCTGTTTCACCTCGGCTACGAAGGGGCTGGCGCCTGGTCGCTTTATCTGGGCGTGGCGCTGCACGGCGTCTGTTACGTGTTCTTCTTCGTGCTGGCCTACATCTACGTCGATCAGGAGGCGCCCGAGGCGATCCGCACCAGGGCGCAAGGGTTCATCTCGCTCGTCACGCTCGGCCTGGGCTTCTTTGTCGGATCGATCGTCGCCGGTTGGACGGTCCAACAGTTCAGCTTTCCAAATGCCGAGACGATCGCGTCGGGCGAGGTCTCACGACCGATCACGCTCTGGGGCAGAGTCTGGCTGGCCGGGTCTTTGAGCAGCTTCATCCTGATGATGCCGTTCCTCCTCGTCTTCCGGCACGACCGCCAGAAAGGCAATGGGACCGCATCTAAATAGTTGACAAATCGCTCAATGGGGCATCGCAACACAGCGTTTGCGATCCGCGGCGCCGCCCAGCCTCTTCCCGGATGGCCCGGAAGACAAGATGGCGCGCATGCATTTGTCAGCTTGCTAAGCCGCATCGCAGTCTTCTTGCGAAGTCTGAGTGACCTGTGCACCATCGGGGTGTGAAGCATGCGGGGTTAGCCCGGACATTTCGCAAGGCTGCGCGTGGTCTGATGTCCGGGCTGTGGAGCGAATACCGATGAAAAATGTTTCGAATGTCCTCGCTCTGTGCGGCGGAACGCCTGTTTGCACCGGGTCATGGCCGCCCTGGCCGGTGTTTGACGACACGGAGCGGCGGCTGCTGAGCGGCGTGCTCGAGTCTGGGAAATGGTGGTTTGGCGAGCGGGTTCGGCAGTTCGAGGCGGAATTCGCGGCGTTTCAGGGGGCGAGTCACGCCGTGACCTGCACCAACGGCACGACGGCGATCGAGATGGGGCTGAAGGCCCTTGGGGTGTTGCCTGGCGACGAGGTGATCGTTCCCCCGTATTCGTTCATCGCCACCGCCAGCGCGGTCGTCACTCTTGGGGCGGTCCCCGTGTTTGCCGACATCCGGCCTGACACACTCTGTTTGGACCCGGCGGATGTTGCCTGCAAGGTCACGCCGCGCACGCGGGCGATCATCCCGGTGCATGTCGGGGGTTGCATTGCCGACATGGAGGCGATCAATGCGGTGGCGCGGGCGCATGGCTTGCGCGTGCTCGAGGACGCGGCGCACGCCTGGGGCAGCCAGTGGAAGGGGCGCGGAGCCGGGGTGCTTGGCCAGTGCGGCACGTTCAGTTTTCAGGTCTCGAAGAATATCACGGCCGGGGAGGGCGGGGTCCTGGTCACGGACGACGGGGAGTTGGCGGACATGTGCCGCAGCTACACGCACTGCGGGCGGCGGAAAGGGGCGGCCTGGTATGACCACGACTACCTCGGCAGCAACTTGCGGCTGACGGAATTTCAAGCTGCCATTTTGATCGCGCAGTTGACGCGACTCGAGGCGCAGATTCGTTGTCGCCAAGCCGCCGCGTCCATTCTCGATCGCGCGTTGGCCGGACTTGCCGGGATCCGGCTGCTGGCCCCGGCGCCCGAGATGACGCGGCGCAGCTATCACATGTACATCTTGCGGCTCGACGAATCCGCGCTCGGTGTGAGCCGCGACCTATTCGTCGAGGCGCTGATCGCGGAGGGCGTGCCGGCCTCCGGCGGCTGGTATCGTCCGCTCTATGCCAACGGCGTGTTCCGCAACCCTTCCGGAGAACCGCTTCACGGCATCCGCGCTCCAGTCGCCGACCGCGCGTCCGAGTACGCCCGAACCTGCTGTCCGGTGTGCGAGCAGGTGTGCCGGGATGCTGTCTGGATACCGCAGAACGTGCTGCTGTCCGGGGCGGACCGGATTGGCGAAGTCGCCCGGGCGATTGGGAAGGTGGTTGCCAATGCGGAGGCGTTGCGGGTGGAATCGAGGCGCCGGGGGTGCGATCGGAAAGGTGCTGCGGCGTCTTGAAGAGCGCCTTGAGTCCGAACCTTGACCAATCCGTCGGACGTGTCAGAATGACTCTCGACTTATGAACATACTCCGACACTTGGGGCGCCGTCGTTCGGGATTCACGCTCATCGAGTTGCTGGTTGTCATAGCTATCATTGCCATTCTGGCGGGCATGCTTTTGCCGGCCTTGGGCAAGGCCAAATCCAAAAGCCATCAGATCCATTGCCTGAACAACACCAAGACGCTGGTGCTTGCGACGTTCATGTACCTGAACGACTTCAATGCGCCTGTGCCTTACAACGGCACGGCCACGGCGACGATGGACAACGCCCTGTGGGTCACGGTCCTGGCCACCAATTACGGCGGCATCAACGCGGCACGCATTTGCCCGGCGGCTCCGTCGGCCCCCACGAAAGCCAAGCGCCGCCATCCCAGCAGCGGTTCGCTCAACCAGACCTGGCTCTGGACGGGGTCCAAGGGCATCGATTACGAGGGGAGCTATGCGTTCAACGGCTGGTTTTACGGGGACGACGACCCGTTTTTCAGCACTGTCGAGTACAAGCCGAAGAAGTATCGAAATGAAACGGATTGCCCGTCGCCCTCGACCACCCCGGTCATTGCCGACAGCAACTGGATCGACACCTGGCCCCAGCCGAACGATCCTCCGGCGCGCAACCTCTACACGGGCGACGATTACGCCGGCGCGATGGTCCGCCTGACCCTGCCACGGCATGGCGGCGCGCCCCCGTGGCCCAAGAACCAGCAATTCAATCCCAAGAACGACCTGCCCGGAGCCATCAACATTTCCTATGTGGACGGCCATGCGGACTCAGTGAAGCTCGAACGGCTCTGGAGTCTCGATTGGCACAAGGGCTGGGTCACGCCGGCGCGGCGCCCCGGGAAGTAGGCAACTGGGTCGCGCAGGGCAGCCCTCTCGGACTTCGACGACTGCGGGAATCAGAGGCGGAGGTATATTCTTCGCCGGTGCAGAAACCAGCAGAGGAGAAACGCGAGGCCCAATCCCACGATCGAGATCATGAGCTCGCCAAAGCCGGGGGCGATGACGGCATTGAAGAAGTTTTTCACATCGCCTCCCGCCAACCGCGTGGCTAGGCGGCGGAAGCCGATGATGTTATTGGCGAGGTAGGCCGTGATGGGGTTGAGGCCGATCCAGACAAACGGCTGGGCCCAGCGTTGCCAGCGCCAGACCTCGACAACCTGGTAAAAGACCGCAAGCAGAAGCGCGCTGTAACCCCCCGCCACCAGCACGAACGAAGAGGTCCAGATCTTCTTGATGACGGGGAATTGCAGGCCCCAAAGGAACCCCAACCCGACGCTCGACGCTCCCGCCAGCAGCAGCAAACCCACTTTGCGCCCCGCGGGCACATCGTCGCGCTTCAGCCAAAGTCCAGCGAACACGCCGAGCAGGCAGGTGCCGATCGCCGGCAGCGTGCTGAGCAGACCTTCGGGGTCCCAGCTCCCATCGTACTTCTTGCCGGGCAGCCACTGGGCATCGATCGCGTTGGCGAGGTTTGCCCCTTTGGCGAAGCTCCCAGCCCCCACACCGGGCACGGGCACAAAGGTCATCAGCGCCCAATACCCGAGCAGAAGACTGGCGCATAGCACGACAAGGCCGCGGGTGTGCAGAAAACAAAACGCGAGGCCGGCGAACAGATAGCACAACGCCAACCGCTGCAGGACACCCAGCAACCGGATGTCCGGCCATTCATTGCTGAAGCCGCCCGAGTAGAAGATGCCCAGAGCGAAGAGAAGCGCGCTGCGGCGCAGGACCCGCCTGAGCGCGGCCGTGTGCCCCTGCTCGGCGATGGTCCGGCTCAACGAAAAGACCAGGGACATCCCGACGATGAACACAAACAGCGGGAAGATCAGGTCATAGAAGGCGAACCCGTCCCAATCTTTGTGCGTCAGTTGCCTCCCGAGAAAGCCTGTCAGACCGGATTGGCGAATCCCGTCCAGGCCGCGGACGAGGCCGTCGGCCCCGAGAATCCAGAACATGTCAAAGCCCCGCAGGGCATCGACAGACATCAACCGCCGCGACGCCGCGGCCCCGGTCCGATGCACCGCCTCTGAACTAGACATAGAATTCGGAAGGGAGTCTGCCGTCATCTGCGACCCTCCAACAAGCGCAAACCTCACGATGACCCGCGGCCGAGAGGTGAAGGATGCCCTCCGCGAGATTGGGATCGAGGGGATGACGGTGAGAGAAATCAAGGGATTCGGTCGCCAGAGAAGCCACACCGAGATCTCCCGGGGCAGTGAGTACACGGTCGATTTCCTCCCCAAGTTCAAGCTGGATTTGGTTTTGTCGGACGAATAGGCCGACGTTGCGGTGCAGGTGTTTCTCAAGACCGCGCGCACCGGAAAGATCGACGATGGGAAAGTCTTCGTTTCGATCATCGAGCAGGCCGTCCGAATCCGCACTGCCGAGACCGGGGAAAATCCAGTTTAGGGACCAATCTGTTTCACAACGTGGCGACTATGAAGAGACTTCCGGAAAGGGAACCTGGAGCATTCCGTCGGTCCTGAGAATGGTCTCTCATGGGAACAGTGTGATGCAGTTCTCGATCGCTCGAACCTGGCGCGGTTTTGCTTCTCGAGCCCGCATAGCAGTCTTCTTGCGAAGTCTGAGTGCCCTGTGCACCATCGGGGTGTGAAATATGCGGGCTAGCCCGCGTGTTTGATGGAATCCTGATCCGCGGTGAGGCCGGGAATTCAAAAGCGCGCCTGGTTCGAGGATCAAGAAATGGAGCACGCCAGATTGTCGGAGACTGTCACAGCGACACCAACGGTCAGAACATCAAAACGAGCATCACATTGAGATGAGCACACCCAAACAGGTTATTGAAATGGCAACCAAGGCCGGGGCCAAGATGATCGACTTCAAGTTCGTCGACACCTTTGGCACTTGGCAGCACTTCTCCTGCCCGATCGGAGAACTCACCGAAGACATCTTCACCGAGGGTCTGGGGTTCGACGGGTCCTCGATCCGCGGCTGGAAGTCGATCGAGGCGTCCGACATGCTGGCCATGCCGGACCCTGCCACGGCATTCATGGACCCCTTCTGCGCGGTGCCCACCCTCTCCCTGACCAACACGATTGCCGAGACCGGCACGAAGGAACCCTACAGCCGCGATCCCCGCGGCATCGCCCAGAAGGGAGAGAAATACCTCGCGTCGACCGGCCTGGCGGACACGGCGGACTTCGGTCCGGAGGCCGAGTTCTTCATCTTCGACAATGTGCAGTTCGACGCGAAGAGCAACGGCACGTTCTACACGGTGGACAGTGAGGAGGCGAGTTGGAACACCGCCCGTGACGAGGGGCCCAACCTGGGCTACAAGATTCGCCACAAAGAGGGTTACTTCCCGGTCGCCCCGGCCGACACCCAACAGGATATCCGCACGGAGATGTGTCTTCTCATGCAGGAGCTGGGCCTCAACGTCGAGCGCCAGCATCACGAGGTGGCTACCGCGGGCCAGGCGGAAATCGACTTACGGTTCGACACGCTGGTGAAGACGGCCGACAACATGATGCTTTTCAAGTATGTGATCAAGAACGTCGCGCGCCGGCACGGCAAGACCGCTACGTTCATGCCCAAGCCTCTGTTCGGCGACAACGGCTCGGGCATGCACACGCACGTCAGTCTCTGGAAGAAGGGGAAGCCGTTGTTCGCGGGTCAGGAATATGCCGGCCTTTCGCGGATGGCGCTCTACTTCATCGGCGGCATTCTCCAGCACGCCAAAGCGCTCAGCGCCTTGTGCAGTCCCACAACCAACAGCTACAAGCGCCTGGTGCCGGGATACGAGGCGCCGGTCAACCTGGCCTACTCGGCCCGCAACCGCTCGGCGGCCATCCGGATTCCGACCTTCAGCGACAGCCCGAAGGCCAAACGCATCGAGTATCGCCCCCCGGACCCGAGCGCCAACCCCTACCTCTGCTACACGGCCATCCTGATGGCGGGTTTAGACGGTGTTCTCAACAAGGTGGATCCGGGCGAGCCAATGGACAAGAACCTCTACGAACTGGCGCCGGAAGAGCTGGTCAAGGTTCCGCAGGTGCCCGGAAGCCTGCCTGAGGCGCTCGATGCCCTCGGACGCGATCACGAGTTCCTCTTGAAGGGCGACGTGTTCACGCGGGATTTTCTCGAGACATGGATCAGCGCCAAGCGCAAGGAGTATGATGCCCTGCGCCTGCGCCCGCATCCGTACGAGTTCTTCCTCTATTACGACGTCTGACGCCGGGCGCACCCACGGTGAGGCGCACACACCGGATTTGTGCATGAGCCGACCTTCTTCGGAGGGCTTCTCCCGCCGCTGCGGGCTGCCCTACGACGTTTGGACGCAGCCCTGCTGCGCTGTGAAGGATGCGGATCAAGGCGAGCCCCACCGCTCGCGATGCACCCGGGCAGGGTTGAAACGGGTGCGGGCTTCCTTGGTTTCGCCGGGCCAGCCGAGCGCGACGGCAGCGACGGGGATGACGCCCTCGGGCATCTCGAGCAGGGAGGCGATCTTCTGAACCCGGGCTTCCCGCGGGTGGATTCCCAGCCAGCACGCGCCCAACCCCAGTCCGTGCGCGGCGAGCAGGAGGTTTTCGACGCTTGCGGCGCAATCCTGGAGCAGGTAGCTGAGTTGCCGGTCGTGGGCCGCTTCGAGTTCGCCGCAGACGACGATGCCGACCGCCGCCGTCGCCAGCATCTGGCCGTTCGGCAGAATGCGCGTCATCGCTTCGAGGGTCGAGCGGGACCGAATCACCACGAAACGCCAGGGATCCTTGGCACCGGCCGAGGGTGCCGCCATGGCGGCTTCGAGAAGCGCACGAACTGTCGGCTCGTCGATCTCGTCGGGCCGGTAGACCCGGATGCTGCGGCGTCCGAGAATGAGTTCGAGGGAGGGGCTGCGAGCGGGCGCGTTCATGGGATCCTACGGCACAATGCTGTAAACGCGGACGTAATCGACGCGGAAATAGTCGGGCAGAACGGCCTTCTTGATGTCGCCGCCCCAGGTCCCGATCTCTTCGGTCAGCTTGATGAACTCCGGCACCCGGGAGACGCCCCCAGCCGTGGTGCGCCAGGTCTCCTTGCCGTCGACATAGAACACATACTCCTCCGGCAGCCACAGGAGTCCGAAGGTGTGCCACCCTTCCATGACGCCATCGACCTTGAACTTGATTCCGGCCGATTTGTGCTCTTTGCCGTAGCCGTCCCAGTGCAGGTTCGACGTCAACTGGCCGTCGCGCCACGGGACCTCGACGATGTCGATCTCCGTGCCGTCCCGCCCCTCGTCGCCGGTCGTGTTGACACCATCGCACATCAGCCAGAAGGCGGGCCAATGGCCGGGTTGTTTGGGCATCTGGCAGCGCGCGACCAGGTAGCCGAACGCATGCTCGAATTTGCCGCGGGTGTTGACGGCGCCGCAGGTGAACCGCTCGCCGTCCTTTTTGGTGCGAAGCACCAGATGGCCCTGGCCATCGACGTACGCATCGTCCTTGACCCAGAAGCCGTCGCGGCGTTTCCAGTCTCCCAACCGATTCCACTTGGTCTCGTCCAGGGTCGCCCCGTTGAATTCATCCTGCCACACCAGCTTCCACTCTTTGCCCTCCGGGGTGGGCGGGAGGAACTCCTTGGCGGATGTCGGCTCGCCCCCGGGGCTGGGCAGACAGAACACAAATCCAGCGCCTGCGAGCAGGCAAACAATCGAGCGTTTCATAGGCATTTGGCCGAGCGTTGTATTCGGTTTCAGTCTAATGGTCTGTGCAAAAATCAATTCCGGTTTTGCTGGAGGGGATTTGGCTCGCCGGCGAGGCGCGACGAGGGAGCATACCCGCAGCGGTCTGCGAGCGAGGAGCAATCCCGCGTCCGCGTGACCATCGAGCCAAAGCCCCCCAGCCCTTCGGGGAGGGGCGGCACCGGGCCATCTGCGTCGTTCCTCGGTCGGTCGAGTATCTCAGGGGATACACTCCCTCCCTCGGGCCTTGCATCTGGCCCGGTGGCGCTCCCGCCAAAATCGAAAGTAATTTTTGCACAGACCCTAAAGTGGACGTTGCCGGAGCCCAAGGTCTTCAATCGTCGGCTCTTGTCAGGCATCGGCGCCTGTTCGGCGCTGGCCGCCGGGCGCATTCGATCGGCGCGTGACGTTCACCCGCACGGACTGTCCAACACAGTGCGGCCGGTGAAAAAATTTGTCTCGCGTCTCCGGCGTGCGACACTGCGGTCGAGCCCGGCGCAGACCGGCCCGCCGACCCCGGCATGGGGAGGCCTGTCGGGGCGGTTGGGACGGCGTCGGGCGGGAGTCATGGCAGCATGAGTCGTTTCGGAAATCTGGAATTCAGCCGGTCGAGGATCGAGCAGGCGTTGCGGAGCGGAGAAGTGAGCGATGAGGCTGTGCATCTTCGCGAGGCGGACGCGGCCTTTCGGCGCGGGGCGTTCGAGCAGGCGTTGCGGTTCTACGCGCGGGCGCTCGAACGGGCGCCCAACGACGCAGCGGCGTGGGTGGGGCAGGCGCGGATGTTGATCGAGATGGGGCAGTTCGACGAGGCCAATCGCTGGGCGGACAAGGCGCTGGAACGGTTTCCTCGGCATGCGGACGCCCTCGCGGCCAAGGCGGTTGTGCTGGCCAGGCGAGGCGACACGAAAGCCGCATTGGCATTTTCGGACGCGGCGCTCGAGGAGGAGAGTTCGACGCCGTACGCGTGGCTGGCGCGCGGCGATGTGCTGCTGGCGCGGGCGGAGAAGCGGTCGGAGCACTGTTTTGCCAAGGCTCTGGCTGTGGCATCGGGGGACTGGGTCTGGCCCTGGCTTGCCTCGCGCATTCACGCTTTCTACCGCAAGTTTTCGCTGACGATGCAACGGCTTGATGCACTCCTGCAGGCGGCGGTCGAGCGCGGGGCCTCCGATCTCCACCTCGTCGCCGGCGCTCCTCCGGCCTTCCGGATCAACGGGGAGATCATCCTCGCCGACGGGGATATTCTCACATCGACCGAACTCGAGGATTTGGCAGGATGCATGTTGAACGCCGAACAGGCGGCGGCATTCCGTCGCAAATGGGAGCTCTGCACGTCCCTGCACTGCCCCGAGGTGGGGCGGGTGCGCGTGGCGCTCTATCGGCGCGACGGCCATGCGGAGTTCAGTTTCAGGTTCTGCGGCGAGGAGATTCCGTCGCGGGAGGATCTCGGGTTGCCTTCAAAGCTCGATGAATTGGCGCGGCGTCCCAACGGGCTCTTGTTGATCGCCGGCCCCACTGGCTCCGGCAAGACCACAACCCTCAACTACATCGTCGATCTGATCAACAGCGAGCGGCGCTGCAACATCGTGACCATTGAAGATCCGATCGAGTTCGTGCACCGGAACAAGCGCGCGATCGTGGTCCAGCAGGAATGCTGTCGCCCTGACGCGCGCCCGGCATCCGGACCGCATCGCCCAGCGGACCGGCTAGCCCGCATATTTCACACCCCGATGGTGCACGGGGCACTCAGGCTTCGCAAGAGGACTGCTATGCGGGCTCGAGAAGCAAAACCGCGCCAGGTTCGACCGATCGAGAACCGCATCACACTGTTCCCATGAGAGACCATTCTCAGAACCGACGGCCGTGAATAGGTCAAGCCTGCAATCGCTTGATCATGACTGATTTTTTGCACATCGCAGGGCGGATTCTCGGCGCGTTGGGCGGGCTGGTTCTGGCGGTCTGGATCCTGATGGTCTGGTGGAAGAAGAGCGACGACCGCCCCGGCCTTTTCATGCGCTGGATGCTGACGCTGGCCGACCTGTTGTTTCTGGGGCTGGTGGTCGGCCCGCTTGTGGGACGGTTCGATTACGGCGCGGCCTTCGTCGGGGTCCCGATGGCCGCTGTGGGCGGTTTCATCCTGGCCATTATCTGGGTCCCGCATCTTGCGGGGGCGGTCGGGCGCAAATTCGGCCAGCTTTATGATGGCGGTGATGTGCCGCCCGATCCTGAGCCGTTCTTTTCGATTGCCGAGGCGCGCCAGAAGACCGGCCGGTACATCGAGGCGGTGGCGGAACTCGAGAAACAGCTCGAAGTGTTTCCGACGCATTTCCGCGGCCTGATGATGCTGGCGGAGATTCAGGCGGACAATCTCCACGATCTCCCGGCTGCGACGGAGACCATTGAGCGGATTGCGAGCCAGGCGGTGCACGCCCCCAAGAACGTGGCCTATGCCTTCACGCGGCTGGCGGACTGGCAGCTCAAGTATCTGAAAGACCCGGTTGCAGCGCGTGAGACGTTCCAGCGGATTGTCGATTTGTTTCCCGACTCTCCGGAGGCCTATCATGCGCACCAGCGGCTGGCCCACCTGGCGACGGCGGAGTTCCTGGCCGGCGCCACCGAGCGCAAACCGCTGAAACTCACCCGGCATGAGGATCGTCTCGGGTTGCGTCCGGACTTCGAGGGACTCAAACCACCGGCGCCCGATCCCGTTGGCCGGGTGGAGGTGCTGGTGCGGCAATTGGAGCAATTCCCGCTCGATAGTCAGGCGCGCGAGGAACTGGCGTTGGTCTATGCGTGCGATTTCGGGCGGCTCGATCTGGCCGCCGAGCAACTCGAACAGTTGATCGCTCAGCCATGCGCGCCGGAGGCGCAGATCACCCGCTGGCTCAACCTGCTGGCGGATTTGCAGGCCCGCGAAGGGGGCGATGTCGCCCTGGCCCGGCAGACGCTCGAGCGGATCATCGAGCGCTCCCCCGAGAGCGGGGCGGCGGAGGCGGCGCGGCGGCGGATGGCGACGATTGGCCTCGAACTGCGCGCGAAAAAAGAGAGCCGAGCGATTGCGCTCGGCTCGTACGAAAAACGGCTGGGGCTGAAGATGGGAGGCCCGCCCCCACGGCAGACTCCGCCCCCGTCACCATGAGGAAGACGGATGCCCGCGCCTCTACCGGGCCTGGAGCTGCAGAGCGATCTGCTTGTCGATCTCGCTGGCCAGGGCGACGTTGCCGCCTCCGCCGCTCTTGCGCGCCTGAACCATGACGCGGCAGATGCTGGGCTCGACCTCGTCGAGCTTCACCCAGACCTTGCTATTGTCGATTCTGGCTTCGAGGCTGTTCGAGATCCTGTTCTCGCCGGTGAGCGTGCCGTTGAATGCCAGCACCTCCCGGGCCGCCTCGAAGATTTGGTCAAGCGGCCGCTCGTAGCGGCTTTCGATCCGGTCTTTGACAAACGGCGTGCCGGCCCGGTTGCGCCCGTCCACCGAGTGATAACAACCGACCGTCAGGGCGATCAGGCACAAACCGGCGATCAGGGCCGAAAGGTTCGTCTTCATGCGCCCGAATGCAATCACATCGGGCCGGACCGTCAAGTCTTTTGCATTTGCGGACCCTCGGCGACTTGAAAGGCAAGACCGTTGCGCTCCAGCAGTGCGGCCCGCGCGTCGGCATGCTCGACGACGTCCTCAAATCCGCCCAACTGACCTGGAACGACATCCGGGTGGTCTGGGCCAAAGACCTGTCCGCCTCGCCGGACTCGCCGCCCGAGTTGTTCCGCAAGCGCGCCGACATTGACGCCTGTTTCGCGATCACCCCCGACATGGTGGGCCTCTGCGGCGGCCTCACGAGAGTCGGCACCGGCGCGGAAACGACGGTGAAGAGGGCGCGTGTCCTGGTCTCGACCGCGCAGCTTTCGCGCTCGATTGCGGACGTATATGAATGATGAGAAGCCGATCGGCGGAGATTTCTCTCGTGACTGCGCCGATTGTGCTCACGAAACCGTGGAGGTCCGCGGGGCCACGCCTTCTTTGCGATTTACTTGGCAGGAAGCGCTGCTAGGCTCGGGCGCATGTCTGAGATTGCAGACTATGTGATTCACGGGGCGCGGCTGATCACTCCGGCGATTGTCGAGAATGTGCTGCGGAGGCTGCCGCTTTGGAAAGCCGAGTTCACGCAGATTGCTGCTCCCGGGTATCCGCATCTGGTGGATCAACTTGAGTTCCTCGCCAACGCGATCGAGGATTTTGCCGAGGGCGTTTACAAGGATCTGCCGTACAGCGCTCTGGCTGCCGCGGTGTTCGCACTCACGTACGCGCACAAGAAGGTGGACATCATTCCCGACTATCTCCACGAGGCAGGGCGCGCAGACGACTCGAGTATCGTGCGCGCGGTTCTGATCATGCATGAGAAGGCCTTCGTCAAGTACGCCGCCGCACAGGGCATCGAGTGGGGGCGCATCACCAGCAAGCCTTAGGGTGTGTGCCGCAGCTCGACTTGTCTGCAACATGTTTCGCCGTCCGTCTTCAGCCGCAAAAGAACGCAAAGCCGACACGTTCACTTCTTTATGTTCCTTGTGTTCTCTCGCGGCTGGGAATCGGATCGGAAGGGTACGGTCGGCAATTGCGGTCTGCGGAAGAAAACCTCTGGAGCGTAGCCGAGCTGGGGTTGGGGGCTTTCGAGGCAGGGATTGCCGGAGGTCCCGTTCAGTCAGTCTCGGGGTCCATCTGTGTTCCGCCCCGAATCTGTGAGGGACGGACTCCACACCGATTCAGGACGGAACACAGATTGCCCGGCCATGGCCTTCTCCGTGTCCTCTGCGTCTCTGTGGTTCATTCCGTACGGTGACATTCAGCGAGGGTGATCAACCACAGAGGCACAGAGAGCGCGGAGATGGGAGATCGGAGATCGACTGCCGGAGCTGACTTTCTCGCTGACGCACCTGCGTTGAAGCGGCTCGTCTTGCGGCGGAGGTCTTCAGGTCCGCCGCGCCAAAGCCGTGCTTGCCGAGGAGGCGCAATTGTGGAATTTCTATCGCCATGAATAATCCCATCTGGGTCATGACCTCGGCCTTCAAGGCCTTGACATTCGATCAGGTTCTCGCACAAACGAAACGCATTGGCGCGCAGGGCATGGAACTGTGCGTGTTTCGGCGCGACGGCACGCGCGCCGACCACGTGGCGACACACCTCGACTACGAGACGTTCGGACTCGACGACGCCAAGCGGCTCATCGAGACGTGCCAGCGCGAAGGGATGCGCTTCTCGGTTGGGGCGTACGAAAACCTCATCGGCGGCGACCCCGCGCAGAGGCTGGCGAACCAGAATCACCTGCTCAGACTCATCCGCATCGCCCATCTGTGCGGCGGCGATCGGAACAACGTGAAGGTGGGCACGTTTGTCGGCTACAATCACGACTTGGGCGTCCAGGACCGCGGCTTCGAAAAGAATCTCGATGAATTCGTGCGCGTCTTCGATCCGATCGTGCGCTACGCCGAGAGCCTCGGCGTCACGCTTCTGTACGAGAACTGCCCGATGGAAGGGTGGCGTCCGGCCGGCAGTCCCACGACATACAACAATCTTCCGGGCACCCTCGCGGCGCGCAAGCTCATGTACGCCCTGATCCCGAGCCGCGCCCACGGCGAGACCTACGACCCATCCCACGACGTCTGGCAGAACATCGATCCCATCGACGTCATCAACGCGTCCGACATGAGCCGTATCCATCGCGTCCACATCAAGGGCACGCGCAACCTGCGCAGCCCGGCGCGAGTTCATTGGGGGGCGCTCTATCCCATGCAGACCGTCGATCCGGCGCGCGCGAAGAAAGCGGGCGTGCCCATTCCCGCGCACGACTGGGACCGGCATCACTACGAGCCGATGTTGCCGGGGTTCGGCGGCAACGACAGCATGGATTGGCGCGGTTTCCTCGAGACCCTGATGCAGCGCGGCTTTGAGAATCCGTTCGTGATCGAGAACGAGGCCGACAACTCGGCCCACACCGGCAATCTGGGCGCAACCGTGCAGGGATTCCAGGCCGCCGTCCTCTGCCTTGCGCCCATTGTGTGGCCGCTTGTGCCCGACGACGGCTATCGCTTCGATGCGGCGCGTCAGCCTGCGCTGGTCGATCCCCAGGTCCGGGACATTCCGGTCAAGACCATGAACGAGCTGGCGCGCTAGCTGGCGGCGGCGGGCTGGGCGCGCTTCGCCTTCCATTCCCAGTACCAGGCAATCCAGACCGAACACTCGTAGAGGAGTTGGAGCGGGATGGCCATAAGGACCTGGGTGAGGACCTCCGGAGTCGTCAGCAAGGCTCCGAGCACCAGGTTGATGACGATCATGTAGCGGCGCATCCCCGCCAGCTTGGCGTAGTCGAGAATGCCGATCTTGACGAGGGCGAGCAGAATCACCGGCATCTCGAATCCGAGTCCCATGCCGAGCATGAACTTGGTGGCCATGCTGAAGTAGGCCTCCGCCCGCCAGTCGGGCATCTGAACCCCCATCCAGAGCGAGTAGGCCTCGGCCGCCCGAAGCGCCAGCGGCAGGAGCATGAAATAGCAGAAGCAGACCCCGCTTATGAAAAGGCCGGCGCCGATTCCGAACGCGCGAAGGCCGTACTTCTTTTCCTTGCGTTTGAGCGCCGGCACGATGAACTGCCCCACATAATAGACGACAAGCGGCGCGGCGATCACCATGCCGCCAAAGAAGGCGATGTACAGCGACGAGAAAAAAGGCGCCATCGGATCGAGGAAGATCAGCCCCGGGCCCCGGCCCACATCGCTCATCGAGGAGTTCGTCATCGAACGGAGCGCCAGCACCTGCTGTTCGCCCACGGTGACCGGCCCGATTTCAAATCGGGTGACTCGGTTGGACGCCAGCGGCAGCGCATCGAAGAGGGAGCCTGTTGCGGGCAATGTCGCCAACCGGTTGGTGCCCAGATAGAGCTCGATCTGTTGTTTGGTCGGCCGGTTGAATTTGCGGGCGCGTTCGAGCGGCCACCTGAGAACAGTCACCAACTGGTTGACGGCGAGCAGGCAGATCACCATGCAAATCAGCACGGCCGAACCGCTCTTGATCAGCACCCAGCGCAGATCCTCGAGGTGTTCGAGGAAAGACTTGACCGGGCCGCCGCCGTCTTCGTCTTCCTCAAGACGCGGCTCTTCGATCGGGTCGGCCATGAGGAGACAACAGTGCCGCTCTCAGTCAGGGATTGGACGAAGGCTCGGAGGGCGTCGAACCGGAAGACGTAGCGGCGGGTTCGGTGGGGTGCACGGACTCGGCGGGCGGTGTGTAACTCGACGCGAGTGGAGGCCGGGGCGGGGGCGGTGGGTTCAACTCCTCGCCTGCGCGCTCGATCTCCTCCTGCACCTCGCGCGATGCCTTTTTGAATTCCTTGATGCCTTGGCCCAAACCCTTCGCGAAATCGGGAATCTTCTTCGCTCCAAAGAGGATCAGCACCGCCAGGAGAATCAGAATGAGCTCGGTGCCGCCCACACCAAATGCTGCGAGAAAAGGAACCATAAAAGTCATGCTTTCGTGTCGGGTGTGTCTTTCGAAGTCTTCCTGAACTCCCTGATGCCCTCCCCCAGGCCCTTGGCGAATTCGGGAATCTTTTTCGCCCCGAACAGGATGAGGACGACGACGAGCAACAAGACGATCTCGCCTCCGCTCAATCCCCACACTGCCAGAATGCTATTCATATGCGTCAACCCACTGGAGGAAGCTAATCCACGCCCTCCGGCGTGTAAAGCGCCGAAAATCGCTTCCCTCGGCCGTGCGGAGCGCCAAGCCCGAGTCGGTTACTTGGGCGGAAGCAGCAGAATGAACTCAGCCCGCCGATTTGCGGCCCATGCCGCCTCGGTATGGCCCGGATCGGCCGGGCGATCTTCGCCGAAACTGCGCGTGAAGATGCGTTCGGGAGCGATCCCGTAACGGATCAGCCACTCGCGTGTTGCCAGGGCGCGCCTTTCACCCAACGCGCGGTTATACTCCTCGGTGCCACGCTCGTCGCAGTGGCCGTCGATCATGAGCTTGGCCTCGGGTTTCGTCTTGAGATCGTCTCCGACCGCGTTGCATTGGGAATACTGCGAGGTTCGGACGACCGAGCTGTCGAACTCGAAATAGATCGTCTGCCCGGCAAAATGAGCGGTGTCCGGGATCATCCCTTCGATCGTCTCGAGGTCCGCCTGCGGTGTGAAGCCGGTCGAGGGATCGGTGAGCGGCGTGGCAACCGTCGGCTCCGTCCCCCCCACATTGGCCCCCTCCGGCACGGTCGGTGGCGTGATCGGACCGCGCCGTTCGGCGCCGCTCCCTGGCACCCGCGATCCCATTGACACCAGAGGAGTCACCGGTTTCTTGGTCTTCTTGCAGCCGACACCACCAGCCGCCACAAACAAACCGATCAGGAGCAGATTCAGGAAAGCCGAGCGTTTCATAAATTCGTTAGACCGACAGACCATGTCTACCTGGCCCAGCTTGGCTGGGAGGAAATACCGATATTTTGGAGGACATCCTTGGACTGTTTGGTGGGGACGTCAAGCAAAGATAAGAACCGCTTTCCTCCACTGCCGCGCTTAGTGAAAATCAGTGTCCGGGAATTGGGCGCCCAGCACGGATCCTCACCCGTGGTCAGCAGCTTCGCCTCGCCGCCGCCAGCCTTGACCAGGCAGATCTCGAATGCCCCCATTTGTGCCGTGAACGCGATGTACCTGCCGTCCGGCGACCAGTCCGGTTCGGTTGGGTTCACAACGCCCGATGTCGCAATCCGCTGGATCGCGCCGCCATCCGACGGCACCTGCGCCAGCGTGCGGCGGCCGTCGATGCGCGTGGCAAAACAAATCATCCGCCCATCGGGCGACCAACACGGGGAGGATTCGTCCTCGCGGGTCCGGGTCAGTTGCTTGAGCCCCGTCCCGTCGATGTTGGCCACGTACACATCCGGACTGCCCGCCTTGCTCAAGACCATTGCCACCCGCCGCCCGTCCGGCGACACCGCCGGGCTGATGTTCGAGCCCGAGTACCGGGCCACCACCCGTCGCTCCTGCGTGTCGAGGTCGTGCGAGACAATGTCGGGATTGTTCAACTTGTAGGTGGTGTAAACGAGCGTGCGGTGGCCCGGACGCCAGGTCGGCGCCGTCGCGATGCTCTTGTCCTGCGTGGCCGGCACCGCGCCGTAGCCGTCGTAGTCCGCCACGTAAATCTCGCTGGTTTGGCCGTGGGTGACTTTGAAGGCGATCTTCGTGCGGGCGATGCCCGGCTTGCCCGTCACGGCAAGCACCACATCATCCGCCAGGGCGTGCGCCTGACCGCGCACGCTGCCTCCGCTGTAGGCCTTGGCAAACAAGGTCGCCCGTTTCAGAGCGTCCGTGAGCCGCCCTTCAACCTGGCCCGAGTTGCCGCCTTTCAGAACGTATTGGCAACTCGGATCGCTCTCGCCGACGAACTTGAAGCCCGCAATCTCCAGATCGAACCGCAGCACACGATCGACCTCGCCCGAGTACCCGCTCATCGCAATCGGAATCGGCGGCGTGGTCGACCACGCCTCCGCGGAGATGCGGATTCGCTCGGTCTCGCCCGCCCGAGTTCCGACTCCGGCGCAGCATCCGAACAGCACCAACGCAAATCCTAAGGAATATATGCTTCTGCTCATCCCGTGCCTTGTCTTGCCTTCAAATCGAACTCAATCAGAAAGGTCTTCCGCTCGTCTGTCGAACCCTCGGGAAATGGACGCCCGATCGTTGTCACCCGGCCCAGCGCGGACGTCACCGATTGGTCCAGTGCCGGCGCCTTGGACCGTTCCACAATCTCGGCGGACACCACGCTCCCGTCACGGGCGATCACGACGCGGGCTGTCACCACGCTGCGCCGCTCGGGTACCTCGACCGGCGGACGCCACGCGCGCTCATAAATCATCCGGACATACAGCCCGTAGCCCGCGTATGTTTCTCCCCCGCCTCCCGGACCATACGGAACCGCAACCACGCTGCGACCCGACAGATTGCCCTGCAGCGTGGAGAGAACGCTCCTGATCTGCCCGCTCCGGGCCTGGCGGGCGCGCTCGGCCTGTTGGGCGGCCTCCGCCTCCGCCTTCTCGGCTGCTCTCTTGCGTGCGGCGGCGTCATCCTGCGGCCTGCGCGTCACCAGGTTCTTGCTCACCTCGATCTTGCGCTTCGGTTTGGTCGGCGCCTTCTCGCTGAAATCCTTCGGGTCCGGCTCGGGCGGCTTCTGCGTCTCCACCTTCGCCGGCTTGGGTTCGGATTCATTGACCACGAGAGTGGGCTTGACGGCCTCCTCCTCTTTCGGAGGCGCCACCGGTCTCGGCTTCGGAGGGTCAGGGCGTGGCGGGGGCGTCTGCACAGGCGAACGTTCGGGCGCCGCCCCGCCGCGCGGATCGCCGCCCCCGGCCACGGCCGCGTCCACAAGCCGCATCGGCACAAAGTCCAGTAGCGGTAGTTCCACCGATTCCGGCTCGCGGTCCATGGCCTGGAAGCCGGATCCGACCACGAAGAGCACCAGCAGCAGGCCGTGCATGGCCGTCGACACGAAGAAACAGTTGTACCGCAGTCGATTCATGGTCGCCTCGGCGCCTCCGTGCGCAGGCTCAACCGCGTGATTCCGTTGCGCGTGCAGCGATCGATGACGGGATAGAGGTGCTTGGTCATGGCCTCTTCATCGGCACGGATGTTGACTACCATCTGGCGATTGGTGGCGAACGTGGCTGCCAACTGTCTCTCGATGTCGTCCAAAGCAATCTCCCGCCTGTCGAGCATGTAGCGGCCGTCCCGGCTGATTTCCACCGTCCTGAGGTCCTTTCGATCGACGCGGGCGCTCGCACCCCCGCCGTCGGGCAGTCGGATGTTCATGCTGTGCTCGCGGACGAGCAGGGGGGTGGTGATCATGAAGATGATGAGCAGCACGAACGCCAGGTCCAGCAAAGGCGTGATGTTGATGTCGCTCAGCGTCACCAGTGTATTGCGTTGAGAGAACCGCCGCATGTCACGCGCCTCCTGATATCCTCACCCCTTGTAACGCATCACGAAGAACGTTGCGATGACGACCAGGACCAACAACAGCGCAGCCGCCCAGATGAGCTGTCGGTTCGCTTTATCGGACGAAGAGGGCGTCCGCCGCAACTTGTCCCTGGACCGTCTTGAAAGGCCGCTGTGGCCTCTGAGCCGATGCCGGCACTTGGGGCAGCGGGTGTAGACGCGCGGCGCTTGCAGTCCGCAGTGCGAGCACTTGGTGTAGAGCTGTGAACCGCAGACTTCACACTCGGTGAGCCCCCCGTGATTGACGTGGTCACAATGACCGCAGAGCACGCCCGGCTGGTTCTTGCCGGGATCAATCGTCTGCTGGGTCAGATCGCTGGATTCATCGGAGGTCATTGTCGCTCAGGTATTCAATCTCCATGTTCGACACCAGATGTTGCGCAAAGTTGTCCAGTTCGACGGTCAAGACCCTCAAATTATGCACGAGCCAGTTATAACCGAACATCGACGGGATCGCAACGAGCAAGCCCGCGACAGTCGTCACCAGCGCCCCTGCAACGCCCGGCGCCATCGCCGTCAGGCCGGCCTCACTGCCCTCGGCCGCGGCCTGTGCGATGCCGCCAAACGCGCCCATCACCCCCCACACCGTCCCGAGCAGGCCCAGAAACGGCGAGCCGCTGACCGCGATCGCAAGCAGAATCAGACCCGATTCAAGCCGCAGCGCCTGCTGCGCCACCGAGCGTTCGAGCGTTCGCTTGATATGCTCCATTGTTGTCAGCGAGATGCGCTCACCCCGGGGCCTACCCTCGGCGCCCCGCAGGCGCGCGTCCAACTCCTGACATCCCGCCTGATAGACGGTAAAGAGCGGACATCCGTCCACCTGAACGCGCCGGTCATAGATGGCGAAGACCGTCTTCTGCGCCTGGAACTCGGCGTCGAAATACTGATTCAACCGCCGGGCACGACGCATTTCGACGGCCTTGGTCGCCATGATGGACCAGGCGAAAATCGAGAAGATCAACAAGATGATGATGATGATCCGAGCCTCGATCGACGCCTTCTCCCAGACATACGCCAGATTGACTTCCGATTTGGCAAAAACCACCCACGCCAGATTCATCCGATTACACCTTCATTCGCCCGTTCGTTGTCTAATGGTCTGTGCAAAAATTAGTTCCGATCAATTTTTGCACAAACCCTAAGTATCAATAATCGGTCCCGCGACCGCGATCAAAATGTTTCACCGGTGTTTCATCGGCGGCGCAGTCGGCGCGCCCCCTGCGTCGGCCGGGTCTCCGTCTCACCGCCAATACCGCCAGTCAAGATTGGGAAAAAGGTTGTCGACCGTCTCCATCTCCCTTAAGCCAGCCTCGTCGACGGCCCCCGCCATCAACATGTCATACAGCTCCTGAAACCGACCCAAATGCGCGGCCACGCGCCGCTGCGCGTACTCCGGACTGGTGCCCGCGTGCAAAATGAAGGGCCAATCGCTCGCCTGCGCCAACATCAGCTCGCGGGCCGCCTGCCGCAAGGCGCGGTCGACCAATTCGCCCGGCTCGGGATAACGCCGGACCAGGGCGGTCAGTCGCTGCTCCGCCACGCGCAGATGGGGCTGAATCCACTCGTTCTTCTCGTTCAGCCAGACACCCAAGTGGCCGCCTTCGCCCCAGGTCGAGGGGCTCGGCCGCGCCACCTGATGGGTCGCGTGCCGACGCAAGTAATCCGTCGGCGTCACAAACGTGAAGTCCGAGGCCCGATCCAATGCGCCTCGCACCACGGCATCGAGAAACGCCAGACCCTCGTGCCACCAGTGTCCAAACAACTCGGCATCGTAAGGGGCCGTCAAAATCGGCGGCTGATCCATGACCTCCGCCAGACGCGCCAGTTGACGCTCGCGCGCTTCGAGGAAGTGGGCGGCCTGGGCGGTCACGGCCCTCTGGGCATCGGCTGGATTGTAGCAGCGTTTCCCGCCTTTCCCGCCCGTGATGCTCTGATACTTGATCCCAGTGAAACCGCGATGATCCGGCGAAGGCAGATAAGGCCGCACATAGTCGAAATCGAGGTCGAAACCGATGTCACGATAGAAATCGCGATACCGCGTGTCGCCCGGATAACCCTCGTTGCGGCTCCAGACCTGGCGCGCCGACTCGATGTCGCGCCCGAAAACGGCGAGCCCCTCCGGAGTATACACCGGGGCATAGGTTCCGTAGCGCGGCCGCGGCACGGCATTCCCCAGCCCATGGGTGTCCACCACAAACCATCGCAGGTTTGCTTCCCGCAAGAACTCCTCGACCCCGGGCGCATAAGCGCATTCTGGCAGCCAGAATCCGACCGCATCCCGCCCGAAACACGCCCGATAGTGATCCCTGGCCGTGAGGATCTGCCCGCGCATCGCCGCGGGTTGATCCCCGAGCAGCGGCAGCACCGCATGTGTCGCCGCGCTGGTGGCGATCTCGATGCGATTCTGGTCCTGGAGGGCGCGAAACACCCCGAGCAGATTCCGGTCGCATGCGTGCCATCGGGCTCGCAGGCGGGTGAACCGATCGAGATAGGCCTCGGCCAAACGATGACACCCGGCGTCCCAGCACGTCCGATGCACTTCCTTCTCGGCCAGATCGATCAGCGCCGACAAACGCCGTTCGTACCGGGACTGGAGCAGCGGATCGCTCAGCATCGAACAGAGCGTCGGCGTCAGCGTCAGCGTCAGGCGCACATTGAGCCGGTCCTTGCGCCAGCGCTCGATCAGATCCGCCAGCGGCAGATAGGTCTCGGTGATCGCCTCGTACAGCCAGCTCTCTTCGAGAAAGCGTTCGTGCTCCGGGTGTCGGACGAACGGCAGGTGGGCATGCAGGATGAGCGCGAGATAGCCAGGCATAATGAGAAAGCGGCCAGCCGTCAGCCGGACTGATCCGTCTCGGCGGACGTGATGCTCTCCGCGTGCGGAGGAGTCAGCCGGGGATGCTGCGGATGGGCTCCGACAGCCCCACGGTACTCGGTGTGGCGCCGAAACTCCAGCTCCGCGCTCCGCCCATCGTCGCCAGATCTCGACAGCGCCACCACCGGCAGCTCATACTCGCCGTCCGGGAGGGCAAAACGCAGACTGAAACTGCCGTCGGGCCGCAGTTTGATTACCCGACCCGCAATCGTGACCCGTGCATCGGGCTCGGTGGCTCCGTAAATAACCAACTCCGCATTCACGTTGAACCAGAAACCCCGCTCTCGCTCGATGGCGCGCCCTTCGCCGGACGGACTCGAGATGCCGCCCGCCTCGCCCGCCTCGAAGCCCCCGGTCGGAGAACTTGGCTGCTCGACCTCGCCGCCGCGCTCCTTCTCCGCCGCCGGACCCAACCGCTCCGCAATCAGGCCGGTCACGTCCAGAGAACTCACCCACACGCGCCGCTGCGCATCCACGCGCAAGACTTCCGCCAGAGCCCGTTCCTGGGTCTCGGTCCAGACCGGCGCGCGCACCTCCTTGGGGCTCGGGAGATCGGAAAAACCCTGGTTCCGCAACGCGTCCAGAGCCTGCGCCAGCGGCTCCTCCTGGCGCGCAGCCTCGACCGCCTGCTCGACCACCGCCGCGAAGGGAACGTCGACCGGGATCGTCGCAAACTCCCTCTCGGACGCCGTCGCGGGGCCGTCGGGTGGGGTGGTGACGGGGTTCGATATGAGCAGGGTTTGCCAGCCAAGACCAGGTTGCGCACACCCCAGTTCCGCGATGTACCGCACTCCGCCCCGCCCGACACGCACAAACCAGGAGCGCGCACCCTTTGCCAGAGGGATCTGGAGCAGCGGTGCAGGGCCCACCGCATTCTCGTGGATGCGGAGGGTAAGGTGCCCCGACACCGCGCGCCCCTCGCGTTCCTCCATCTCCTCGGACCTGAGATCCCAATTGGCATAGAGCCAATGGGGATCGCGCGCCGCCAGCCACAGCCGCCGCGTCCCATACGCGGCAGGAAGGCGCTCCGCAGCGGCCCCCAACGCCAATGCCGGCGATGGCGGTGTCGGCCCCAGCGAGAAACGGCGTCCGGGACCGCTCACGAGCGGCGTCGGCATCTCGTCGCCTTCGAGAAGGATCGGCGGGATGCGCCGTTGCCTCGGCATCGGGGGACTTGTCTTTGTCGCCGTCCCCGCGGATCCGACAACCGGCACAGCCGCCTCTTTCGGTTGTGCTGCGCGGGTGATCCTCCGCAAGCTGATCCTGCGCCGCAGTGTCCTGACCGCGCGTCTCGGTTTTGCCGCGGCAGTTCGAGGCCGGTCCGGCGCCGCGCCGGACCTCTTCTCTGCGGCTGCCTTCTTCACGGGCGGCTGCTTGACGACTGTTTTCCTGGCCGTTGTCTTGGATCGTACGGCCTTCGACGCACCCGTCGGTTTTGCCGCGACGGTTCGACGTCGGACGCCGGCTGTGCCCTGGGTCTTCGCCGCAGGCGCCGTGGGGCGCACGGCCTTGGCCGGACGTTTCGGTTTTGCTGCAACAGTCTGAGGCTGGTCTGGGGGCGCGCCCCTACTCGTCTTGGCGGCTGCTGTGGGCCGCGCGGCCTCGAGGGGCGCTTTCGGCTTCGCCAATACCGCCCGAGGCTGAACGCGCCCAGTAGGCCGACTGGCCGTGGCGGGCTGGTTCTTGGCTGCCTTCGAGGCCTGTTCAGCCCCGGCGATTCGCGTCGAGGCGGTTTTTCTTCGCGGTTTCATAGCGTCTCATCGAAGCTGAAGCAGCAGTGAACCTGCTGGCGCGAAGGTAAAGAAAGACTTCCCGTACTAGCAACGCAAAAGACCGGCGGTTATAGGGCCAGGTCCGCCAGAATGCGTTCGGCCGCCGCACGGGGATTGGGCGCAGCGCAAATCGGCCGTCCGATGACCAGCCAGTCCGCGCCTGCCTCGATGGCTTCCTGTGGAGTCATCGTCCGCTTCTGATCGTCGTGACCAGCTCCCGCCGGGCGGACGCCGGGCGTGACCAGTTGCACGTGCTTCGGGAGTGCGGCTCGCAACATCCGCAGCTCGAGCGGCGAACAGACCAACCCGCGCAGACCGGAGTTCACCCCCAGCCGGGCCAGGCGCCCGACCTGCCCGGCCGTTCCGTCCCCGACGCCCAGCTCCTCGAGAGCCGCATCGTCAAGGCTGGTCAGCACAGTCACCCCGAGCACGAGCGGCGTCTCGAGTCCGAGGGCGTCGGCCGTCGTCCGAGCCGCCTGCTCCGCTGCCCGCATCATGGCCGTGCCGCCGCTGGTGTGGATGGTCAGCATCTGGACGCCGCACCGGACCGCTGCCTCGACGGCCCTGGCCACGGTGTTTGGGATGTCATGGAACTTCAGGTCGAGAAACACGGCCGCGCCTGTTGCGCGCAGTTGACGGACCAGCCCTGGCCCTTCGCTCGTGAAAAGCTCCTTGCCGACCTTCAACGCGCCGACCACAGGAGCCAACTGCTCCGCCAGAGGCAGCGCCCGCTCCGCCGTCGCCACGTCCAGGGCCGCAATGATCGGATTGCGCATCGGCGGCAGTTTAGCGAGGCTCTGCCTCAGACCGACCGAGCATGTCACCAGTTCGTGCGCGCTGGGTTTTGGCCATGCCCACCGGCAGCCGACGCCTCGCTAAGCGGCGCCGCTGCGCAGCGCAAAAACTTGACTCAATTACTACAGATTTCATCGAGTGAGCAACTCTAGCCCGGATGGTTCCCTGGCAGCAAGGCGCATTGCGTTCTTGCCGACATCGGCCTCTGTTTTGGAGTCTTCGGTTTTCTTTCTCGAGCCCGCATAGAAGTTATCTTGCGAAGTCTGGGTGCCCTGTGCACCGACGGGGTGTAAGGGAATATGCGCGCTAGGCCGGATTTCTCATCACTTGAAGGAGTAATCTGAAATCCGGGCTGTGTCCCCGGTCTCCTGGAGGCGGATCAGCCCGCGCAGATCGGACACGGCCGGGATGACAGCCGCGAGGGCCTGGGCGAGAGGCTGGTTTGTGCGAACCTGGCTCAGAAACCCCGAAAGGCCTTTCGGCACCAGCCCGTAGCGCTGGAGCATCTGCACGTCCATGACGCCCGTGATTCGCGTGGCTTGGCCCGTGATCAGACGCAGAAGGCGGGCCTCCGCCGGCTCGGCGGAATGGAACAAGATGCCTTCATCGGCCGGTTCCGGAGCCCGCGCGTCGGGGTGAACCGCCTGAACCAGCCAGCCGTTCCCTTCGCGTTGATACGCGAACGATTCCCCCGTGAACGGATCTTCCGGTATCTCCGGCAGCCATTCCGGAGCCAGCGCATCGAGGCGCTCCGGCCACTCGCCGTGACGATCGCGGTAGAGCCGCAAGGCCAGCACCAGACGACACGATTCGAGCGTTGCCTTGGCCGCGCGCGCCTCCTCGACCAGCGGGCGCACCGGGAGAGACTCCCCGATGGAACGCCACGCCGCCGGGCGGTCGAAAAAGCGGCTCCAAAACGGACGCGACGCGAACGCGTCCTGCATGGCCGCGGCCTGTTCCAGCGCCTCATCGTCCGCCCCTCGACGCAAGGCCGCCAGGACCCGGCTGACATACGCGTCGCGGACCTGGTCAAGATCCGCCGGTCGCCCCACCTGCATCTGTATGTGGCAGAGCAATTCGTCGCACGGTTCGGCCAGGTGGAGGATGCCGCGCCCATTGTTGGCGGGAATGCTGCGGCTTCCCCCCATGATCCGATTGGCGAGGTTCCCCAGAATCTCCAGCGTCTCTCCTGTCATCCGGCTGAATGCCGCCCAGAACTGGCGTCCGATCGCGGGCGGCAGCTGACCCTCAGAGGCTGCACGCCCAAACACCTCCTGCCTCGAGTGCACGGCGCGCAAGAATTCAACATCGACCCGAGGGAGTGCCTTCCGCACTTGCGCCAGTCCTTCGATCAATTGCAGCCCCTCGGACGGATCGATCCCCGGACCTTCGAGCGCCAGTCGGTGCCACGCCCCCGCGAGCGTTCCCAGTTCGGGCCGCGTCAAGCCTGCGGCGCCGGCGTTCGCGCACAAGTGCCAGCCCTCGAGCAGGCGCCGCAGCGCCCCAACGGTCCGCCCCGCCTGCTCCTCTTCGAGGGCCTTCCAGGCTGCATGATTGACAAACCGGGTGTGGCCGGCCAGGTCGCGGCCCACACGCCGTCGCTCCCACAGGTTCGTGTGCGTCTTTCCGGCCGCCAACGCGCCGCGGTAACACGACTCGAGTGTCGCGTCGCCGCCGAAGAATGCGGCAAGCCCGGCGCGGTTGGTTTCCGTCAGGTGGCCGGTTTGAGCCCAGTCAAAGAGCGTCCAGCCGCGGATGATGTCGCTTCTGCGGTTGACGACCGACGCCCGGTTGAACTCGTCCACCCAGTACCAATAGTCGCTGCGCGTCAATTCGGCGGGCTGGGCTGTTCGAAGCGGCGTCCACGCCTCTTCCGGCGACGGTTTCGGCAGCGGAGTGAAGCCGAACCGCCAGCCGTAGACACAGACCGCGCCAAGCAGAAGCAGACCTGCGCCAACCGCGCCCGCCGTTCGCCACGCCAACCGCCACACGCGGCGACGCCGCGTCGGCATCGGGCCGCGCCCCGACTGGGCGGCGATCGCCCGGCGCTCCATCCGCACTGTCTCTGCCCCGAGTCCCATCTGCCCAGTCAGTACCACGCGCTTACCCGCATTTCAACACCCCGGAGGAGGGGCTTCAACGCGGACTTGTGTATTTGCCGCGTCTGCTTTAGAAGCGGGCCGTGTTGTTGCCTCACGCTTGGTAGTATGCGTCCTCCCCGTTCATCGCTTTGTTCTGTTGCGGCCCTGATCGTTGTCGTTTCCCTGACATCTGTGGGCTGCAAGTCAACATCTCCCGGCCGCTCGACGGCTGCGGTCGTCCCTTCGGCCGCCACGCCCGCCGCCACAACGCCCGCTGCGCCGAAGGAACCGGCTTCGCACGTCGCCGGGCGCGGCGCGATCAAACGCGTCGTCCAGTTCGACGCAGTGCTCGAAGCCGTCGAGATGCATCCCGTCCGCCTCGAGCCAAAGGCGTGGGCGGACCTGACGGTTGTGGAGGCGGTGCCTCATGGAGCGCGCGTGAGGGCCGGCGATGTGCTTGTGCGGCTCGATACCGACAAGCTGCGCGAGCAGATAGCCGACCTCGAACAGGACGCGCCGGCCGCGGCGATCGCCCTCGAGATGGCCCGCGCCGAACTCGCCAGCCTCAAGGAAACAACGCCGCAACGGCTCGCCGCCGCCCGCCGCAGCCGCCGCGTCGCGGCCGAGGACCAGGAGTACTTCGAGAAGCACGGGCGGGAGCTGCGGATCAGGTCCGCCAACTTCAACGTCAAGAGCGCCGAACAACGCCTCGCCAATGCGGCCGAGGAACTCAAGCAACTCCGGCAGATGTACGAGGCCGACGACCTCACCGAGCAGACCGAGGAGATCATCCTCGAACGCCAGGAGTTCGAGGTCGAGACAGCCAGGTTCAGCCTCGATAACATCCGGGCCAGCACCGAGCGCGATCTCGAGACCGCCATTCCGCGCGAGACCGAGAACCTCCAGTCCCAGAAGCGAGACCAGGAACTGGCGCTCGCACTGGCCGAGGAGACGCTTCCGAAAGCCCTCATGCGAAAAGAGCTCGAGGTCGAGAAACTGACCCGCGATCAGAAGAAGGCCCGGAAACGGCTCGACGATCTCAAGACGGACCTGGCGGCCATGGATGTCCGGGCGCCCGCGGACGGCGTGGTCATGTACGGGGCCTGCGAAGCCGGCAAATGGACCACCGGGCCGGTGGTGATCAAGAAGCTCGTTCCCGGCGGCAAGCTCGCCCCATACGAGATTTTCATGACCGTTGTCAACCCCGATCGCTTTCAGCTCAAGGCCGTCGTGCCCGAGGCCGACCTGGGCAAGACCAGGATCGGCATGACGGGCGAGGCCGCGCCTGTCGCGCTCCCGAATTGCAAAGTGCCCGTCAAGATCGAGGCCGTGGACCGTGTCCCCCTTGTGACCGGCGGCTTCGGCGCAACCCTCAGCCTCGCTCCCAGCGGCCCGCTGGAATTGCAGCCGGGCATGAACTGCAAGGTCACGCTCACCGACACGAGTTCAGCCAACGCCCTGGTCGCGCCCGTCCAGGCCGTGTTCGGCGAAGGCGACGACAGACATGTCTTCGTCCGCGTTGCCGACGGCAAGGCCGAGAAACGCGCGGTCCGCACCGGCGAATCGGACGGCAAAACCATCGAGATCGTCGACGGCCTTGCCGAAGGAGACACGATTCTACTCTCGAAGCCCGAGTAGACGCCGATGCAATGCTTCGCTTGAATCTCGACCAGGCCGCGTTCCATGAACTGTGCCCATCCTCGATCGATCTCCAGCCTGCATTGGCACTTCTTTTGCGTACCCCAGCTTCACGATGTGCAAGAATGGTGAGAAATGCAGGCTCAGGGTCCTCGGGCTGTTGCTGTGTTCGGCGTTCTGCTGCCTCGCGCCGGCCCCCGCCCGCGCCGACACCCCCGCGCCGCCCAGCGCCGCGGCCATGGACCGCGCAGTGGACCGTGGTGTCCGGTTCCTGCTCAAGAGCCAGAACACAAACGGCTCGTGGGGATCCGCTCGGCGCACGAAAGACCTCAACATCTTCGCCCCCGTGCCGGGCGCGCATGAGGCGTTTCGGTCCGGCGTGACCGCGCTGGCCGTGCAGGCCCTGATCGAAACGGGCGCAGCGGACCGCGACCCGACTGCGAGGGCGGCGCTCGAACGCGGCGAGGCCTGGCTGCTCGACAACCTGCCACGACTGCGCCGTGCCGATGCCGTGGCCCTGTACAATGTGTGGGGGCACGCCTACGGCATCCAGGCGCTGGCAGCCATGCACCGCCACGCATCCCCTGACTCCGACCGACGGCAACGCATCGCCGATGTCATCCGCGGCCAGATCGATCTGCTGGGCCGCTACGAATCGGTCGACGGCGGCTGGGGCTATTACGACTTTCGGGTGGGCGCGCAACAGCCGGCCGCCGAGTCCACCAGCTTCGTGACAGCCACCGTCCTGGTGGCGTTCCGGGAAGCGAAACGGATCGGAATCGAGATTCCGCAGAAGCTCGTCGATCGTGGTGTGGCGTCCATCAAACGCCAGCAGAAGCCCGACTTTAGCTATGCCTACGCGGAGGATCTGAAGTGGCGGCCCATGCGCTACATCAATCGCCCCGCGGGCAGCCTGGGCCGCTCCCAGGCCTGCAACATCGCCCTCCGCTGGTGGGGCGAGACCAACATCACCGACACCGTCCTCGAGACGTGGCTCGAACGCTTCAACGACCGCATTGGCTGGCTCTCCATCGGACGCAAGCGCCCCGTCCCCCACGAATCGTGGTTCCAGGTGGCCGGCTATTTCTATTACTACGGCCATTTCTATGCCGCGCTCTGCGCCGACGAACTCGAACCCGAACGCGCCCGGACACACCATGCACGATTGGCGGCGATCCTGCTCCCGCTCCAGGAAAAGGACGGTTCCTGGTGGGATTACCCCTTCTACGATTATCACCAGCCGTATGGCACGGGCTTTGCCTTGATCGCCCTGGCCCGCGGCCGCGCCGCGATCCAATGACCCCACCATCGCCCTTGCCCGGCCGCCGGCCGGGATCGGACTCGCGCGGCATCCTCCTTGCGCTCGTGCTGGGCACCCTCGCGCCCGACGCCGCCGGCGCGCCCGGCATTGCGACTGATCCCGATGAACCTCCCTCTTTTCGCAGGGCCGAGTTCCACGAGGCCCTGGTTGAAAAGCAGGCTCGATCACCTTCCCAGTCCTCGATCGGGGACTCGCGGAGCTCGCCCCTCCGAGAGCGGGTCATGGCCGCTGAGCAGGTCGGCAAGGAACCGACTCCTCTCGCCGACTCCGGCCTCGATCGCGCCGGCATTCACCGGATTGGACTCGTCACCCTCGATCGCGCGGCGCGCACGGTGCGGTTTCCAGCCGCCGTCAACCAACGCGCCGGCCTGATCGAGTACGCGGTCGTGACGACCACCGGCAAGGTGCACGAGAGCATCTTCCGCACCGAGGCTGCGCCCCGCGACATCCACCTCGCCATGCTCCTGCTCGGCGTCAAGCCCGCAAACACGAACGTCCTGCACGACGACCCGCACACCCCCCTGCCAGGAGAACGCATCGGCATCGAGGTCGGATGGCAGCGCGGACGCAAAGAGGTACGCCGCCCGCTCGCCGACTTCGTCAAGATCGGGTCGCGCGTCCGCTCGAGCGGATCGCGCGGCTGGCTCTACAACGGATCGTTTCTGGTCAACGGCGACTTCGCCGCCCAGCGCGGCGGATCGATCGTCTCCCTCATCACCGACGCCTCCGCCCTGGTCAACAATCCCGGGCCCGATCGCAGCGACGACGAGATCCACCAGGTCCGAGGCAAAGCCCTGCCCCGCGAAGACAGCCCGGTCGAGATCATCCTGCGCGTCCTCGGTCAATGACCGCGACATCGGTCAGGATCACCGTATGCTTGCGTGACTGCAGCACGCGCGCCAACGGCGTCCTTCCGCCGGAAGCCATCGAGGCCTCGAGAGCCGCCCCTTTCCCCGGCCCGGACACCAGAACCCAGACGCGGCGCGCGGCGGCCAGGACGGCATAACTGAGCGTCACTCGCTGAGGAGGCGGCTTCGGGCCGATCACGGCCAGATACACGGCGCGGCTCTCGACCACCGCCGGGGGCGCATCGGGAAAGAGCGACGCGACATGCCCGTCTTCGCCCATGCCGAGCAGCACCAGATCGAACATGGGATCGCCGTCTTCGTTCGCCGTCGTGGCGCGCAGGACTTCCGCCTGGGCCTGGGCCACCGCGAACTCGGTGTCCGCACTGACGGAAATCGGATGGATGCGCCGATCGGCGATCCCGAGCGGATCGAACAGATGCTCGCGGGCGAGCCGATAGTTGCTCTCCGGATCGTCCAGCGGCACCCAGCGTTCGTCCGCGAAGAAGAACTCGACCTCGCGCCAGAGATCACCCCGGCCTCTCGAGGCCGCAACCGCAGCCGCGTAAAGCGCAGACGCGATCCGCCCGCCCGACAGGGCCACCGAGAAGGCCTTGCCGTGGGTCGCGCCGGCGGCCACCTCGGCCGCCCACCTCCGACCGGCCGCGTTGGCCAGCGAGGCGGCGTCAGGAAAGGGTAGCAACTCGACGGTGTTCATCGCCTGAAAACCGGTGTCTCACACGATCGGGTAGGGATTGCGCCACACGCGCCCCTCCGACCCCAGCAACTCGTCGGCCGCCACTGGTCCCCAGCTTCCGGCGGCGTAGAACTCGCGGGCGCCGAGCGGTTGCCCCTCCCATCCTTCCCGGATCGCATCCACGATGCTCCAGGCGGTCTCGACCTCGTCCCGTCGAATGAACAGCGTGGCGTCCCCGCCCAGCGCCTCGAGCAACAGCCGTTCGTACGCCTCCGGCGTGTAGGCGCCAAAGGTGGCGTCGTACGAGAAGTGCATGCGCACCGGGCGCAGCGCCGTGCTCGCCCCCGGCACCTTCCCGTTGAAGCGAAGCGAAATCCCCTCGTCGGGCTGGAGCCGTAGCGTGAGCGCGTTCGCATCGAGCGTCGGCCCGCACTGCGCCGCAAACAAAACGGTCGGCGTCCTCCGGAATTCCACGCGCACCTCGCTCGCGCCCAGCGGGAGGCGCTTGCCGGTCCGCAGATAAAACGGCACACCCGACCAGCGCCAGTTGTCGATCACGAGTTTGAGGGCCACGTATGTTTCCACGTTCGAGTCCGGCTTGACCTTCGATTCCTGACGGTAACCCGGGACCGGCTCGCTGCTGCCGTCGCTGCCGGGCCCGGCCACGTACTGCCCCCGAACCACCTGCCGCGGCACGGACGCAGGCGGGATGGGCCGGATCGACTCGAGCAGTTTCACTTTCTCATTGCGAATCGATTCGGCCGCGAGCGACACCGGCGGCTCCATCGCCACCAGCGCCAGCACTTGCAGCAGGTGATTCTGCACCATGTCACGCAAGGCCCCGGCCTCCTCGTAATACCCGCCCCGCTCCCCCACGCCGTGCGTCTCGCTCACGGTAATCTGCACGTGATCCACAGATTGACGCGACCAGAGCTGCTCGAAGATCGCGTTCGAAAACCGAAACATCAGGATATTCTGCACCGTCTCCTTGCCCAGGTAATGATCGATGCGGAAGATGCTCTTCTCGTGCACCGAGGCCGTCAGATCCGCGTTGAGACTCCGCGCCGAGGCCAAGTCGTGGCCAAAAGGCTTCTCGACCACCACCCGCTGCCAAAACGTCGGCTCCGGATCCCGCTGCAGCAGACCAACCTCCCCCAGCCGCGCAACCACGCCCCCGAATTGGCTCGGCGAAACGGCAAGATAAAAAAGGAGATTGCGGCTCAGCCGCGGATCACCGAAGCCGCCGAGGTGCTCGGCCAGTCTCTTGTAGGCCGCCAGGTCGTCGACATCCCCCCGACAATACGAAAGCTTGCGCCCAAACTTCTCCCATTCCGACGCATCGACCGGCTTGGTCCTGGAAAACTGCGCCATCGCCTCGCCCAGCTCGGCCCGCCACGAATCGTCCGTCTTCTCTCTTCGGGCAAAGCCCACCACACGAAACGGCTCCGGCAATTGCCTGTCCCGATGCAGATGGTACAACGCCGGGATCAGCTTGCGCGCCGTCAGATCGCCGCTCGCCCCGAAAATCACGATCGAGCACGGCGTTAATTCCCGACGCCCCGCATCCAGGCGGCAGATCATCAACTCGTCCAGTTGTCCAGGTTCGTGCATGGACCGCAGCATGGCCGAGTAGCAGTCCGCGCGCAATGGCGCGTTCGTGCCCCCCGATCGTCGCCTTAACCCGCAGATGACCTGCTTCGTCAGTGCACTGAGGGCGGTCAGACCTCGCAGGATGACTGCGATGCGGCTTAGGGAAGAACCGAGACGCCCATCCTGACCGCGGTGCCCGCCTTCGCACCCTTCGCGCTCTTCGCGGCGACGTGAGGCGAGGGCTTGGGTGCGCGGGTCGTGCCGGCGACGCCGAGCGGCGGCGCCTGGTTGCGGAGTTGCCCTTTGCGCGCGGGATATCTTCGATCTTTGTATTGCAAAGTATGTCGATCTGGCATATCCTCGTCGCGTCGTTGTCATCGCCATGAACGCTCGCAGTTGCCGGTCGACTGCTTCGATGGTCGGTCTGGTCCGTCGCCCGGGCCCTCGGCCGGCGCGGAGCAGGGAACGCGCCGCGCAGACCCGCGCCTCACGAATTGACCGAGTCGCTTTGCATCACAGAGCAATTCAACCCGATGCCAGCCCTTCCGATCGTCCCGCTCGCCCTGGACCGCCCCCGGCCATGCGTCCGGGGCGATCGTGGAGCGCTGGCGACAGAGATTTCCGAGGCGCGCGAAAGCGCTTCGGTGCAGCCATGTCCCAACACAAGAAAGGCCCATGATGAACTCGCCCTCCCCGTCCCCCGCATTCTCCGAGAGGTCCTCCGACCCGACCGCCCGCAGCCGCGTTCTCTTCAAGATGGCGGCGATCGGGTGTCTGATCCTGCTGGGATTGGTGCCGCTGACGCTGATTCGGGGCGTTCTTTCGGAACGGCGCGCGCGGCACCGGGAAGCGATTGCCAACATCACATCGACCTGGGGCAATCCGCAGGTGATTGCGGGGCCTGTACTGATGGTGCCTTACCAGAGGCACGTGAAGGCCTGGAAGGAACAGATCGTCGATGGTCGGTCGGAACGGCACGAGGTTACGGAGACCGTTGTCGCTCGCGCGCATTTCCTGCCGATCGACCTTTCGGTCACGGGCGATTTGCGTCCGGACCGCCTGCATCGGGGCATCTACGAGGCGGTGGTGTACCGATCGGCCCTCGAGATCAAGGGACGCTTTGCCAAGCCGTCGTTTGCGGACTGGAAGGTGGCCAGGGAAGACATTTTGTGGGACGAGGCTGCGGTCGTGATTGGGATCACCGATCTGCGGGGCGCCAACGAGGCCTTGCGGGTGAAATGGGGCGAGGAGACGCTGACCCTGGCGCCGGGCGGCAAGGTGGGGAGTCTCGGGCCGACGATCCGGGCGCGTGTGCCCGGGATGCCGTTCGATGCGGAGTCGATCGCCTTCGAGTTCTCGCTCAATCTCAATGGCAGCGGGAGTCTGCGGTTTGCCCCGTTCGGGATGTCGAACCGCGTGCGGCTGACGTCGCCGTTTCCGGACCCGAGTTTCGACGGCGCCTTCTTGCCGTCGGAGCGCAAGGTCAGCGCGAGCGGGTTTCAGGCGGACTGGCTGGTGAGCTACTATGGGCGCGGCTATCCACAGCAGTGGTCCGATCACGAGGGCGATCTGCTTTCGGGCGAGGTGCTTTCCGGCTCTCTGTTCGGGGTGAGCGTGCTTCCCGTGGTGGACAGTTATCGTTACGTCGAACGCTCGATCAAGTACGGCATTCTGTTTCTGGCGCTGGTGTTCACGGCGTTCTTCCTGTTCGAAGTGCGCGCCCTGGTGCCGGTGCATCCTTTCCAATACACACTGGTCGGGGCGGCCCTGTGCCTTTTCTACCTGGCGCTTCTCTCCCTGAGCGAGATCGTCCCATTCACCTGGGCGTACGCGGCGGGGGCGGGGGCGGCGACGGCTCTGATCGGGGCCTACAGCGCCTTCGTTCTGCGCGGGGCGCGGCGGGCCTGGCTGACGGCCCTGGGGTTGTCGGTCATCTACGGCTATCTCTTCATCATCCTGCGGCAACAGGAGTATTCGCTGCTGTTCGGCACGGTGGCGCTGTTCCTGGCCCTCGGGGCGGTGATGTACGCCACCCGAAAGATCGACTGGTACGCCCGCGACCGGGAAGGGTGAGCCGAACGGGTCGAACACACCTCGAATCGGGTCGTGCTCGACTAATTGGCCGCCGTGACCCATAAACACCGCGTGAATTCGACGACGCTGCCCCGTCCGCTGCGCGGAATCATCCCGCCGATGATCACGCCCCTCGAGAATCGCGACGCGCTCGATGTCGCCGGTTTGGAACGGCTAATCGAGCATCTGCTGGGCGGCGGGGTGCATGGCCTCTTCATACTCGGCACGACCGGCGAGGGTCCCAGCCTCGGATACCGCCTCCGGAGCGACCTGATCGGGCGGGTGTGCCGCCAGGTGGCCGGGCGGGTCCCCGTCCTGGTCGGGATCACCGACACGGCCTTCGTCGAGGCGGTGGGCATGGCGCGGGCGGCGGCCGAGCACGGAGCCAGTGCGGTGGTGCTGGCGCCGCCCTATTACATGCCGGAGGGCCAGCCGGAATTGCGGGAGTACTTGGATCATCTGCTGCCGGAACTCCCCTTGCCCCTTTACCTCTACAACATGCCGGCGCTGACCAAGGTCGCGCTAGATCTCGAGACGGTCCGGTGGGCGATGGACCAGCCGCGCATCCTGGGCATGAAGGACAGCTCGGGAGATCTGGCCTATTTCAACCGCGCCCTGCACATGCTGCCGGCCAGGCCGGACTGGACGTTGATGATCGGGCCGGAGGAGTTGCTCGGGCCCTCGGTGCTGATGGGCGGGCACGGCGGGGTGAGCGGCGGCGCGAACCTCTTCCCCAGCCTTTATGTGGCGCTGTACGAGGCGGCGCGCCGCGGCGATCTCGCTCGCGAACGCGACCTCCAAGAGCGCGTGCTCGAAGTGTCGAACCGCCTCTACCGCGTCGGCAAATACCCGTCGACCATCATCAAAGGGATCAAGTGTGCCGCGTCCTGCCTGGGACTCTGCAGCGACTTCATGGCCGAACCGTTCCATCGGTTCCGCGGGCTGGAACGCCAGCGCATCGAGACAGCCATGTCGGAGCTGGCCGGCATGGCGAAAGTCGATTGACGGCGGACACCCAGTCTTGCGCCCTGAACCTGTGTGCGAATCCACAGGCATTCGATAAAGTGACAGGTTCGTAATTTTTGGCGGTTGGTGGTCGCGTAGAGCCGGAGGGCGACGGTGTGCTCGCCTTCACGTTTGTAGTCGTCTTTGCTTTGCTGCTGGTTGTCTTGGGTCTTTTGTTTGGCAAATCCCATGGCGACGGGGGCGCCGCTCTGGTGGTTCACTCAGGCACAGGCTCAGGGCGCGATCGCGAATCCATTTGCCGTCGAGGGCCAGGGCGCGGGGAAGGGTGCCGAGGTTGGCCTGGAGCCAACGATTGAGGCAGTCGGCCAGTTGATGAGGATCGATCCGGATGAGCAGGTTGCGCAGGGCGGAGTAGCTGGGGACTTTGCGGAAAGTGGTGCCTTTCTTGCGCGGAAAGCCAAGCCAAGCGCGTTGGGCCTGGGTGAGGAACTGGGCGTATCGCTGAATGGCGGCGAGGTTGTCACGGCCGGCAAACAGGGCCATGGCGATGAACACCAGCAGCGACCAACACGGATAGGTGCGGTTGGCACGACGCGGGTCGGGGAAGTTCGGCTCTCCGCTCGTTCAATCTGTGTTCCGACCCGAATCTGTGTGGAGTTCCCCACCGATTCGGTGCACGGCACGGGTCGAGCGAGCCAGAGAATTCCCACACCGATTCAGGGCGGAACACAGATTCCCGAAGAGGACAAGTTCTTCCTCAGGAACTGGCCCAAGGAGAATCTGGCCCTTGTTCTTGAGAAAGGAAACGGGCGGATCGGCACTGAACAGTTCGTGGTTTGTCGAGATCATCGCACGCCTACTACGCCCCAAACCGCGCCAATTGACAAGCGTTATTTACAACCTCAACAACAGCAACCCTTCAGGAATTTAAATGAAATGACCGTGGCCCTCCACCAAGGCTCTTCGCGCAAGGCTCGACGAAGCCGCCCCGCCCCTTTAGACTCCGCCGCTGGACGAACAAGACTCAGCGGTTTGTGCAAGAAATAGGAATTGAGTTTTGCACAGATCCTTTGGGCTCATGAATCTGCCGAACAAACTCACAGTGTCGCGTTTTGCGCTCACGGTGGTCTTTGTTTTGGCGGTGTTGTCGCGCGGGCCCGTCAACGACACGCTGGCCCTGGTGTTTTTCTGCGCCGCAGGCATCACGGACTACCTGGACGGACGGATCGCCCGTCGGCGCGGTCTGATCACCAACTTCGGCATCCTCATGGACCCGCTGGCCGACAAGGTTCTGATCTGCACGGCGTTCATCATGCTGCTCGAACGCGGCCGGATGAATCCGTCGGCTCCGGTGACGGTCGAGGGGTGGATGGTGGTGCTGATCGTGGCGCGCGAACTGACGATCACCGGCCTGCGACTGCTGGCGGCGTCCAAGCGCATCGTGCTGGCGGCGGAGGGTTACGGTAAGCACAAGACCGTCTCGCAGATCGTGGCGATCATTTCATTGCTCGTGCTGGACGCGCACGTCGAGTGGTGGTCCTGGCTTCGCGGGCTGTTCGAGTGGTGGGTGCCTGCCTTCACCCAACTCGCCCTCTATATGACAGTTGTGCTGACCGTGACCTCCGGTGCTCTCTATCTCTGGCGAAACCGGGCGCTCTATCTCGATGACATGTGAGCGCAAGTGGAGGGACGCCCTTGTCCTTTGGCTAGCTCGAGGCTTCGGTGTCGGGCGTGTGCCGGTCGCTCCGGGCACGTTCGGATCGGTGGTCGGCCTGGCCTGGACGCTTGTGTTGCTCGCGACACGGAGCGTCTGGTGGTACGGACTGGGCGTTGCGGCGGGGCTGGCTCTGTCGGTCGTTGTGTGTGGGCTGGCTGAGCGGCTTCTTCGGGAACGCGATCCGGGCTCGGTCGTGCTCGATGAGATCACGGCGCTTCCCTTGTGTTTCGCCGGATGGATCGGTCATCATCTCTGGGTGACGGGCGCGATGCCCGCGCCGGAGGTCTTGGTGACGGGGCGCGGATGGCTGGTCTTGGCAGCCGGTTTTGTTGCCTTCCGTGTGTTCGATGTCCTCAAGCCCTGGCCCATCCGTCAAAGCCAGGCGATGCCGGGAGGGTGGGGTGTCACGATCGACGATGTCCTGGCCGGACTTGCATCGAACATCATCTGGATGCCCTGTGCCTGGCTCAGCTAGCCCGCATATTCACACCCCGTCTGTGCATGGGGCACTCGGACTTCGCAAGAGGACTTCAATGCGGGCTAGACCGGCGCCGGCCAGTCGTCGCCCAATGCGCTCGGGGCCTGCTGGCGCCAGGTGCCACGGGTGAAGTCGGGAACCGTCACGGGCGCGCTGCGTCGAGCCACGGAGGCGATGCTCAGCGGCACAATGCTGCTCCAGGCGGCGGCGTCATAAACGGTCATGTCGAGCGGGAGTCCTCGCCGCAGGCATTGGATGAGGCGCCAGTTCATGACGTAATCCATGCCGCCATGTCCACCGGATTGCCGGGCCTGGGCATTGAGGCTTTTCCAGAAGGGATGACCGTGCTTGTCGTGGTACGGCTGCAGTTCTGTGGTCCAATCCTCGCCCTGACCATCCAGATGCAGTCGGGGCGGATAGTCACAAAACGTGCCCGTGGTGCCCGCGATGAGATTGATGCGGCTGTAGGGGCGCGACTGAGCCAGCGAGTACTGAATCATGATGGTGCGCCCCAAGGCGGTCTTCACCAGCGTGGTGTTGATGTCGCCGCAGGCGAACGCCCTGCCGCGGCTTGTGGACGCGCCGGACCGGGCTTCGAGACGCCGGCTCAGCGCGAGTTCGAGCGAACTCATCGATACCAGGTAATCAAACGTATCGCCGGCATGAATACCCATGTATTCCGCGACGGGGCCGAGTCCGTGGGTCGGGTAGAGGTTGCCGTCGAGCGTGGCGACGAACCGCCGGCGCCAGTTGGCCGGGCTGTCCTCGCGCAGCAGCCAGTCGCGCGCCTCGTGGAGATAGCCGGCCTCGCCGTGCGTCAACTCGCCCAAGACGCCCTGGCGCACCATGCGCAGCACCATGAGTTCGATCTCGCCGTAGCAGCAGTTCTCGAGCATGAGGCAGTGGCGGCGCGTCTGCTCGGCTGTATCCACCAAACGCCAGCAATCGTCGAGTGTCATGGCGGCCGGCACCTCGATTGCTGCATGCTTGCCATGGCGCATGGCGCTGACGGCCATCGGGACATGCCAGTCCCAGGGCGTGGCGATGTAGACCAGATCGAGATCGTCGCGTTGGCAGAGGCGCTCAAAGTCCATCTCGCCCTCCGAATAGCCTTCCGGCTCCGGCTGGTTCTTCGCCGCAACACGCCGTCGGGCGGCCTCGACCCGCTCCGGCACAATGTCGCACACGGCCTTGATCTGGAGTCCGTCGAGTTCGAGCAGGTTGCCCAGCAAACTCGAACCGCGGCTCCCGACACCGATGAAGCCGATGCGGACCATGTCGAGGGCCGGGTGACGCAATCCAAAGACCCGCTGCTGCGCCGGCTGAGGCGTTGGCGGAGGCGGGTCCGCGGCGGCGGCGGCAGCCGTCTTTGCGATCAGGGCGCCTCCGGCGCCGGCAGCGCCCGCGACGGCGAGGAAATCACGGCGCGACAGGGAAGCGCCGTGAGCGGATGTGATCTTATGTGGCATCCTGGTGTCCTTTGAAATCGGTTCGAGTCGTCGCGTTCCATCCGGCGTGATCACCCGCGAATCGCTCCCGCCAGGCGGGTGCGGACCGCCCGGCAGCCGGGGCCCGGCGCGTGTCAAGAGTCGCCAGTGCGGTCGAGACTTGTCGCGACGCGCCGGAAATGGTGGCCGATGATGGCCATCTCGATCGCCTGGCGAAACTGATGTGGTCGCAACAACAGCGTGGTCCAGAGGAGCCGCCAGTAAGCGCGCCGGCCGCGGTGGGCGACGCCGAGAACCCAGAACGATTTGAGAAAGGCGCGCACATCGTCGGGCGAAAGACGCAGTGCTGGTCCGCGCCGCGGTTGGTGTTGGCGCAGGAAGTTGCGGATGCGCTGATAGTAGGCGCGGGGTTCGTAGAGCCGATTCATCAGGTCGCGATAACCGGAAAGGAGGAAATCGCGATTGAGTTTCGGACGGAAATTCAACTCGGCTTGGGTGTTGTTGCCGCAGCTCTCGCGCTCGAGGCGGCCTTCGCGCTTGAGCCGTTCGTAGAGGCGCGTGCGCGGCAACGCCGTGAGCAGACCCACCATCGCGGTCACCACCCCGGATCGCTGGATGAATTCGAACTGGCGCTTGAAAATGTCCGCCGGGTCGCTGTCGAATCCGACGATGAACCCGCCCATAACTTCGAGGCCGGCCTGTTGCATCGTCTGCACGGCCGACATCAGGTCGCGCCCGCGGTTCTGCATCTTGTGGCACTCGGCCAGCGACTCGGCGGAGGGCGTCTCGATTCCGACGAAGACCTTGGTGAAGCCGGCCTGGACCATCAACCGCAGCAACTCCGGATCGTCGGCCAGGTTGACCGAGGCCTCGGTCAGGAAGCCCCCCGGCGCGCCCGTGCCGGTCCGCCACTCGATCAACGTCCGGAGCAAGGCGCGGGCGCGTCGCTTGTCGCCGATGAAATTGTCATCGACCACGAACACCATGTCTTTCCAGCCGGCCCGGCGCAGCGTTTCGAGTTCCGCCACCAACTGCGCCGGCGTCTTGGTCCGCGGCACGCGGCCGTTCATGACGATGATGTCGCAGAATTCGCAGTCGAACGGGCAGCCGCGCGAGAACTGGACCGCCATCGTGACATAATTGCGCAGGTCGATGAGGTCCCAGCGCGGAATCGGCGTGCGCGTGACATCGGGGTATCCTGAAGCCCGGTACACGGGCTTGAGAGTGCCCTGTTCCAGGTCCCGCACCAGCTCCGGCATGACGTCCTCAGCCTCGCCCAGGACGACATGCGGCACTTCGGAGAACTCCTCGTGGCCGGTGGTGAAAAGCGGGCCGCCTCCGATGACCGGCTTGGCCGCCGCGGCGCAACGGGCCACCACATCGAGCACTGACGCCCGCTGGATGCGCATCGCGCTGAGCATCACGTAGTCGGCCCACCGCAGATGCTCATCCCGCAGACGCTCGACGTTCAAATCCACCACCCGCAGCGACCAATCCGACGGCAGCATCGCTGCGACGGTCAACAGGCCCAAGGGGGGAAACGCCGCGCGTTTGGACACCATCCGAACGACATGACGAAAACTCCAAAAGGTATCGGGTGTCTGGGGACTGACTAACAGAATCTTCATGCAGTGTGTGCCGCCTCGAGGACCGTCCGCGTTCATCGGCGGTCAGCCTCTCTGTCGGTGTGGCGTACGTTCAATGAACAAGTTCAAGGAAACCGAACTTTGCCGGCGTGTGCGCGGTGGCCGTGGCGGTCGGGCTCCATGCCAGAAAGGCCCGTTCCGTGGCGGCGTGGCGATAGAGATTGAGGCGCCAGCGCGTGCCTGGCTCGGGCTTGGACGGACTGAGAGCCGCAAGCGGAATCCGGAATTCGGTGGTCCAGACCTTGGTCCTGCGGTTCAGGCGGACGGCCGATTCGAAACCGCTGCTCCAGTCGAAGTCCTTGTCCTGTCCCCGGATGGCCAGGTCCAACCGCTCGCCGGTCGGGGCCACCTCGAATTCGGTATAGTGATCGGGGCGGGTCGGATCGGTTCCGATGAACGCCTCGACAACGTCGCGTTCCCATAGGCCGAGGCGTTCCTTGTCTTTGAGGACGGGCGCGAATGTGGCAAGGGTCTCGTAAGGCGCCTCGAACCCGAAATAGAGATGCGAGTCGGACCAGAGGATACGGGCCGTCGTGGCCAGATCGGGTCGTGCGGAGCCATCCTTCAGGAGGTACTCGAGACGCGCGGGTGATGCGGCCCGCCAAGCCGGTTCGTCCAGGCGCCCGTTCGGTTTGAAATCCCGGTCGATCTTCTTTGCCTGAACCACCGGCAAAGGCAGCGATCGGACCAGCAACCGCCGGGCGTTGTCGAAGTAGATCTTCCGCAGCACGCTGGCCGGCAGGTCTATGGCGTCGATCTTCCAGTCTCCCTGAATGGGCGTCATGTGCTCGAATTGGCGGTCGGAGGTCTCCAGCCACCGCCAGTGCTTTTCGTAGAACTCGATGGCATCCTCGTCGGTCGGCGGCGGGCCGCTGCCGCCCGACCCGAGCGTGAGGTTTGCGTACACCATGAAATCCGTGCCGAACAGAATGCGGTCTTGGTGTTTGACAAAGAGCCGATGCACGCGCGCCGGATCGTGGCGTCCGATCTCCGGGATGCGCGCCGCGAGGTCGGCGTGCATGTTGGGGCGCTTGTCCAGGGCCTGCTCGACCCAATCGATGTCCTCGGCGTTATTGGCGAAATGCACGCAGACAAACGTGGTTTGCGGGTGGCGCTCGATCACACGGTCCAGCGCCGTCAGAAGCTCGTGGAACGGCGGGTATTTCGCCGGGTCGCCAAACCACCATTGCGGGTGATCCTTGAGTTCGCGCCAACGCTCGTTTTCGGCGTTGTAGGGCTTCCAGAAGGCCTGCGGATCCGCCACGTGAATCGACACGGGCATTCCCAACTCGCCGCAGCGCCGCCAGACCGGATCGAGCTTCGGATCGTCCACGCGGATCAATCGCCCGGCCTTGTCTTTCAGATAAAGGCCCAGCCGCTTGTATTCCTTCAAACCCGCCGCCCCGAGCCGATACCCCTCCTCGAGCTGTTGCACGGCACGTTCCGAAAAGTCGGGCTCGTCCCAACCGGCGAAGTCCAGACTCATGTAATACAGGAAGCGGCCCGGGAAGAGGCGATCGGCCAGCTCCTTGTTGCGCTCGAATGCGGATTTCTCGCCCGGCTTGTGCGTGACGAAGCCGCCGCTCAGATTCACAACCAACCCAACACCGACGGTGTCCATCAGGCGCATGTCCCGTCGCAGCGCCGTTTCGCTGGAATCGACGTGTTGATGGAGATCGATGAGCCGATGCTCGGCCCGCCACGCGGCGGCGGTCTTCCGGGTGGCGTCATCGGCCAGTCCGGCGATTGGAACAAGCAAGACGGCCGCCAGAAGCCAGGGTCGCGGCGACCATCGGGCGCGCGGGGTCGAGGCGCAGGGGATCGGCAGACGGCGGTTCATGGCGGCATCCAAAGGAGATCGAAAGTGAGTGCTCATTCGAAGACACCGCAATTAAAGCCCTTCTGTGGTCCGCGCGCAACCAGTTTGGGCGGGGTCTACTCCTGGACGAGGCGTAGGAAGAGGCGATTGCCGAGGGTCGCCTTGGGGACGGTCAGCACGACCTGCGAGCTTGCCGGCGTGGTGGTCTGGAGGTCAGACCACGGGGCGTCGAGCGCTCGAGCGCCCTGGACGGTGAGGGGGTGATCGGCGGTGCAGTCCGCGGTCAGTTCAAGATCGCCGTTTTCGAGCACGCGATAGGCGGTGATGACTGCCGGATCGGGCGCCGATCCGCCCGAGGTCGCCTTGAGCGGGAAACTGTTGTAAGCGTCGAAGCCCGAGTAGGTCGCGGGTAGCGTCTGGTAGGAGAGGTGCGTGTAGCGTGTGAACAAAATCCAGACCCTGTAGGTTGTGTCCGATGTCAGCTTCCCGGCCGGGATGTCGATGGCGGTCTCCGCGCCGTCGATCGGTCCGGCATAGAACGCAAACTCCCCAGTCTCTGAATCCGTGATGTGGATCCAGACCTCGCGCTCGCCTTCGCCGGTGAAGGTCGCCCAACGCAGCGTGAAATCCTTGGTGGGATCGACCCTCTGGGCGGCATCGAAGTTGGTGCATCGAGGCGCGGGGGGGTAATCGTCCGAGGCCAGGGGCACGTCGTATCGGGTGTCTCCGGTGATGTAGCTCGACAACGTGAAACGGTAGCTGCCGGGGCCGTACTTCGAGTTCAACGCCTGCTGGCTCACCGCCCCGTCGTAGTAATCGAAACCGCCCTCCTCATAGTCGATTGTCATGCCATGCGTTTGGCTGCTGGGCGTGCGAACTGTCATGCCCGAAATCCACCAATACCATTCCGGGTCGCTGAGCGTCTCGTCGGTCAGATAAACATCGGCCGTGATGTCATAGGGTTCGTCCGCACTCGGAATCGGCACGGGATCGCCGGCGTCGTTCTGTTCGTACCAGACGGTCTTGAAGAGGAAAATTGCGCGGACGTCCTCCGCGTGGGCCGCCGGCGCCAGGAGCATGGCCAAGCCCAACCAGGCGCCGAGGAAAGAAGTGAAGGGGCGTTTCATGGCAAACCAAGTGAAGGCCTGCTTCATCCGGCAGTCAAGCCATTGCATTCTTGATCTTGTCGATGTCGTTGCACGTGCTGCTCGCCACGGATCGATGAAGTGCGCGATGGAGTGCGCGATGATGTACAATCCGAATAGTGCCCAAACTCCTGGGCCGCGTGCCCCACGCGGCGCAAGAACCTACACCTATTCGGACATCGCGTCTCGTCTTGCGGCGGATTCCATCGCCAGGCAGACTCGATGGCGATGCGTGCCTGGGCCAGTCAGGTTTTCGTTTGGGTCTTCCTCGGATTACACGGGAGCATCCTGGCTTCCGAGTGGTACGCGGCCACGAACGGGACCGCCACAGCCGAAGGGTCCCGTCGTGCGCCCTGGGACATCGAGTCGGCTTTGGCCGGGCGGCAGCCGATCGCCCCGGGCGACACCCTCTGGCTGCGTCGGGGCGTTTACAAACGCCCGTTCGAGAACGTCGGCATGGGCTGGCCGGTCAAGCTGGCCGGGCGCGCCGGCGCCCCCGTCCACGTCCGGTCAATGCCCGGCGAGCGGGTGATCCTCGATGGAGGGCTCAACGTGCAGTCCCCTTCGAGTCATCTCTGGATTTGGGATCTGGAAATCCTGGTGTCCGAGCCGCGCCCTGCGGAGCCGGTTCCTCCGGACCCGACATACCGGAATCTGAACCGGCCGTGGGGTGGGCTGAACGTGTACGGCGGCGGCGACTGCAAGTTCATCCACTTGATCATTCACGACAACTCTCAAGGCGTGAGCTGGTGGGCGGGGTCGACCAACAGTGAACTGCACGGGTGCATCATCTATGACAATGGCTGGGCGGGCACTCAACGCGGTCATGGACACGCCATTTACACCCAAAACCGGCACGGCGTGAAAACGATTTCGAACAACATCCTCACCGGCGGGCTCGGCTACAGCCTGCATGCGTACGGGTCTCGTCAGGCCTTCGTCGACCATTGCCGTGTCGAGAACAACATGGCCTACGACGCCGGCACCTTCCTGATCGGCGGGGCCCAGCCGAGCCATGGCATTCGCGTGCTGACGAACCTTTTCTATGGGATGTCCGTCCAGCTCGGTTACTCCGCCGTCACCAACGTCGATTGCGAGTTGCGCGGCAATCTCTTCGTCAATTCCCGGCTCACAATCAGCCGCTTCGCGCGCGTCGTCGAGCAGGACAACTGGCTTCTGGGCGCGCTCGAGACTCGCCCGTCCGGATTTCGAGTTGTCCTCGAGCCCAGCAAATACGATCCCCAACGCGCCCACCTGGCGGTGCTCAATTGGGATCGCACGCCGTCCGTGGCGGCCGATGTCTCGATGTTCCTTCAGCCCGGCGACCGGTTCCGCGTGCTCGAGCCGACGGATTTCTTCGGCGACCCGGTGCTGAGCGGGATTGCCCACGGCGACCCTCTGTCGCTTCCGACCCCCACCGAATTCACTGTCTTCGTTCTCCTCAAACGCTGATTCTTAGCTTTTGATTTCCGCCGGGCCGGGCGCCAGGAGCGGGACAGTCGTGCGCGCTCGCCGAGTCCAGCGGCAGGCATGGGCATAGCCCACCGAACGGGCGAGGGCCACCGCCTCTTCGAAATCGGCGCCGACTTCCTCAGGCGCATGGGCGTCCGATCCGAACGCGATGGGAACGCCCTCCCGGTGCGCCAGTTCGAGCAAGGCGCGGCTCGGGTAAATCTCCCGGCATTCCTTGCGCAGACCGGCGGTGTTCAGTTCGATCGCGACGCCGGCACGCCTCGCCGAGGCGAGGAACCGCCGGTAGAGCGGCGTGCAGTCGGCGTCCGGGCGAAATCCGAATTTCTTGCAGAGGTCGGCGTGCCCGATGATGTCGAACAGGCCCGACTCGGCAGCCTGCGTCAGCCGCTCGAAGTAGGCGGTCCACACCTCGAACAGATCGCGCCCCTTCCAGAGGGCGATGCGGTGGGGGTTATCGATGTCCCACGACTCGGTCACATAATGCACCGAGCCGATGAGATAATCCCAGGGGTGACGCCCTGCAAGGTCGCGCACCCATTCCTCCTGCCCAGGAATGAAATCCACTTCGAGCGCGAGCTTGATGGTCAGGGAGGGCGCCTCGCGGCGCGCCCGATCGACCCGCGCGACGTAGTCCGACAGTTGGTCCAGGCGCATGCGCCAGTCGTCGAAATCGTCGCGGGGCATTGGGCTGTGGTCGGAGAATCCAATTTCATCCAGACCGCGCTCGATGGCGCGGCGGGCGTAATCGGACGGTTCACCCTTGGCATGCCGGCAGAGCGAGGTGTGCATGTGGTAATCGGCGGGCCATGACATCGGACCCTTTGTATCGCCAGTCGTCGTCCATGGGAAGCGTTGACATTGAACGGTTGAATGCGCACGGGGACCATGAACCGATTTGTAGCCGCCGACGTGAGTCGGCGCTGATTTCTGCTTTTGACGGAGCGAGATGGCGCGGACTCACGTCCGCGGCTACGGAACCACGGTTCATGGGAAGCGTTGACATTGAACGGTTGAATGCGCACGGAGCCTGTGAACGACCCGGGCTACCGCGTATGGAGGGCGCGTCCCGTCTCGATGGTCACGGCGCCCAGGACGATCGCGCCGCCCACGATGGTGCGCATCGACGGCACCTCGCCCAGGAGCAGTGCCGCGGTGACGGTGCCGTAGACGGGCAGCAGTGTTCCGAGCATTCCGACCGACCGAGCGCTGAGATGTTCAAGCGCATTGGTGTACAGGGTGTGCGGCAGGGCCGTGAATAGCACGCCCAGCAGCACCAGTTTGTACGCGGACGACGCGCTCACGGGCTCGCCCCAGGCAAGTGTCGTCGGCAACAGGACCGCCACCGAGGTCGCCAATTGCCAGAAGGTCACGTGGATTCCGCTGTACACCGAACGCAGATGCCGAGTCAGGAGATTCCGCAAAGTGAACAGAACCGCGGAAAGCAGCCCCCAGAGCGTGCCCTGGAGAATGGGGCTGTCCGGGGAGAACTCGGGCACCAGAACTATCAGACCCACCCCGACCACCGCGGCCAGGCCGACATCGAACGCGCGGAGTTTCTCCTTGAACCACAACGGCTCGACCAGAGCGGTCATGATGGGATAGGCGTGCACGGACAGAATGCCGATGGCGACGGTCGACGTCTGGATCGACTGGAAGTAGGTGATCCAATGGGCCGCCAACGCCACTCCCGAGCCGATCAACAACCCAAGGTCGCGCAGTCCGCGCACGCCGAGCGAATCCCGCCGGGCTGTCAGCAGGACCAACAACGCCCCGGCCGCCACGACCGACCGCAGCCCGGTGATCTGATGCGCGGGCAGTGGAATCCACTTGGCAAAGAGCGCCGTGCCCGCCCACAACACGACGGCGGTGTTCAGTTCGATCAGGCTTCTCCGTCTGACGTCCACGGTTTGGCGAATGGCCGGCCCGCGCCAGTAGAAGGCTGCAATCCGAAAAACTCCAGTTTCATCTTGCGGTATGGCGGCGAGCGTGGCGGCTCGCAATGGGCCGGCGATTCGCCGTGGTGAGAACTTCCAGTTGCCGCATCGGACGGGGTGCGGCATTCTGTAATCCGCACAATGCAGACTGAAGCGCTTGCCTGGATGCCGCGCCGGACGATGCGTCCGGTCGTCCGGGCATTCTTCGTGTCCGTGGTGCTGCACGCGCTTCTGTTTGGCTCGATCGAGGTTGTGAACCGCTACGAGTTGTGGCGATACAGCCCGCTGGTGCTCCTGGCCCAGGCGCTGGGCGTCGACGTCGAATCGACCCTGGCGGCCCAACGCGCCTCGGCGCCTCCGGCTGCCGAGAATCCCGCGCTCCGGGAGGCGGACCAGGAAATCCCGGTGTTGTTTGTGGATGTCGATCCGAGCCAGGCCACGACCGAAACGCCTGCAAAGACCCCGTATTATTCGTCGGTCAGTTCGTTGGCCGGCAATCGCGACACCAGCCGCGACACGGATACCCCGGCGTTTGACGGCACCCAGGACAAGGTGCTCAAGACCATGGACAGCGAGCGCGCGCAGGTTGCACAACCGCTGGAGCCGGCTCCCGTGGCCCCGCAACAGCCCCAGGACGGCATCGTCCCCGAGGCCATCCAACCCCAGGCCGTCACTGTCGCGCCCGCACCGCTTCAACCTTTGCCCCCGCCCGTGGCGGAGCCCGATCCGGCACGGCCTCCGGGCGAGACGCTGCTGGCCAAGGCGAATCCGGTCCCCGCCGCGCCGGCGGTGACGGTGCCCGTGCCGACGCCGGTCGAGGGGGCGCGGGCAGCCCGTCCGCGTCCCCGCACGGTGGCGGCGGCACTGGCGCAACGACAGTTGAATCCGAACAGCGCTCTGGTGGGCGAGAAGATGAAGCAGGAAGGGGGGGTGCGGAGGTTCTCCGTGTCCTCGTCTCTCGATGTGCAGGCGACGCCCTTGGGGAGCTACGATGCCAAGTTCATCGCCGCCGTCCAGCAATGCTGGTACGCTCTGCTCGAACAGCAGGGTTACAGCCTCGATCGCATGGGCAAAGTCGTGATCGATTTCCGGCTGACTCCCGACGGACGCATCACCGACTTGAAGACCGTCCAATCGGACGTCGGCGAGATCTACACCATGATCTGCGAGTTGGCGATCCACAAACCGGCGCCGTACGAGCAATGGCCGACAGACGTGCGCCGGATGGTGGGGGCGGCCTCCCGCGATGTGCGGTTCACGTTTTACTACTGAGACGAAACTATGTGGGAGTTCCTCCTGGCTGGCGGGCCATTCATGGTGGTTTTGGTGTTGACGTCGATTGTCGGTCTGACCTTCATCATCGAGCGCGGTCTGGCTTTGCGGCGGAGCAGGGTGGTTCCGGCGAGCATCGAGGAAGCGATCGAAACGACGGGGAGCAAGGAAGACCTCCAGGCCTTGCGCGTGCTTTGCCAGCAGAAGCGCTCGACACTCGGGCGACTGGTCCTCCTCGCCATCGAGCACCTCCCCTGGCCAAAACCCGACAATGCCGATTGCATTCAGACGCGCGCCCGAAACGAAATCGTCCAACTCGAACGCGGCCTGGTGGTGCTCGAGGTTGTGGTCGGTATCGCTCCGCTTCTCGGCCTGGTGGGAACCGTGCACGGACTGATCACGCTCTTTGCCGACCTGGGCCAGACCGGCCTGGCCGACAACTCGGTGCTCGCCAAGGGCATCGCCATCGCCCTCAATACGACGCTCATGGGCCTGCTCATCGCCATCCCCACGCTCGTCGCCTGGAGCTACTATACCGCCAAAGTCCAGGCCCTCGCCGTCGAGATGGAAACGCTGCTCAACGATTTCCTGCGGCGGCAGTACCGGCATCGGACACGCATTGCGCCCGCGAAGGAAACCGCCGGTTCGACACGCAAAGCCTGACCCCAGCCATGCGGTTCTTCGAGCGCAAACGCCGCCAGCCCCCTGCCATCATCATCGTGTCGCTCATCGACATCCTGATCGTCCTTCTGATCTTCATGATGGTCACCACGACCTTCAAACGCCATCCGGCGGTCAGGCTCACCCTGCCCGAATCGAGTCAGCCGCGCGAAGGCGCCTCCGAAGCGAGCCTGATTGTCACGGTGGCCAATGAGCCGCCTTTCTTCTTTCTGGGAGAACAGCGCATCACGCTCGATGCTCTGCGCGCCGAACTGGCCGCGCGCGTCGCCCGCGAACCCGACCTGGCCCTGAGCATTCGCGGCGACACGACCGCGACGTGGGGTCACATCGTCGAGGTCATGGACGCCGCCAAGGCCGCGCGCGTCAAAAGCATCAGCGCCCAGGTGAAGACGCCTGGGGGCAATTAGGGTCTGTGCAAAAATTACTTTCGGTTTTGCCGGAGGGGATTTGGCTCGCTGGCGAGGCGCGACGAAGGAGCATGGCGTTGACCTCTGTGGCTTGTGCCGTCGAACATCATTTGCGAACGGACCTTGAAGGCTTTTCGGAACCGCGAGCATCCGTATTATGCCGCGCTCACCAAGACGGACGCATCGACGGCGTTCGTTCCGAGGCACGGCGGGCGAAACGCTCGTGGACCTCGAATGCGAAGTTGTCCAGCACGTCTGGCGCCACCGGTTCGCCGTTGAGCGAGAGGGTCAGGCTCAAGAGACCCTCCTGTTCGGCCACGTGGAAAAACTGGGCTTCGGCGATCTTGTTGGGCATGCATTCGAGAGGACCCGCGCTGACCACCGCATCGATCTGCCCCAACCGCCAGGCCCGGATTGGCCCGCCGAGCGTAAGCACCGCCTCGCCCTCGAGCGCCGGACGCAAATAGGGCAGCGCGGCGTCCAGACAGTCGCGCACCGAAATCCGCTCCGGCCACTGGAAGGCGCGTCCGGCCGCCCGGTACAGGATGTTCTGGATGCGGTTTTGGAGGAAGACCCTCAGGCGCGGCGAAAGGTCGAGAGCCGAGGCGTTTATCTGATGAAAGTGCTCGACATATTCGAGCCACTCGTTGACGGCAGCCAGTCGCACTCGCAGTCCGCGCGCCTCCAATTCCCGTATGAGGTAACTGTTCGCGAACGGATCCAGTCGCACGTAAATCTCGCCCACAACCAGGACGGTTGGCATGGGGCGATCGGCGCGCAGCGCGGCAAGGTCCGCCGCCGTCCGGGCGACCAGATCGCGCAGGCCGAAGAGATGGCCGCTGGCCACCGCGTGCAGCGCGGCCCGTGCCGACAGATCGGTGCGGGCGTGCTCTTCGAGCAGGCGCTCGAGTCGGGCCTGAGCGGCGGTGTGGATCGCGGCGGCCGCGCCCGGCCGGCATTCGAGCGGTCTGGTTTCGAGCAAGGCCTCGTGCAGGACGTCGAAGGCCATCACCCCCGAAAAGAGCAGGAGACTGAACCCCGGCGGGAGCCCGGCGAAGTAGTCGGCTTCCTTGGGCGACCAGAGGCGCACCCGGTCTCCCAGGCCCAAGCGGCCGACAACGATCTGGTGCAGCAGGCTGTAGGCGCCGAAACGGCAGGGGCCGGCCGCGCAAGGCATCAGCAGCGCAAGCCGCTCGCCGGGCTCGCGGAGACGGGCGGACCGCTGGAGCAGGCTGCCCAGGGTGATGCACATGGGCAGACACTCCTTGCCTGAGGTCTGGCGGCGCCCCAGCCGCAAAGCCTCCGCGTCCGGCTCGGGCAGGCATTCCGCACGCATCCCCAAACCCCGAAAGCAGGCCGCGACCATCTCGGCGACTCCGCTCATGCGCGGGATCAGCAGCACCTCGCCCCTGTCCTGAATCCCCCGCCACTCGGTCTGGGCGCGGGCCAGGCCGCCAAAATCACTCGGGGCGGATCCGCCGCGCGCGCGGCTGCGGTCTTCGCGGACACAATGGAGGAAGGCCTCGATGCGCGTCTTCGTGCCGGCGTCGCCGGAATGCCCATCGGTCTCGATGACAGCAAACGGCTTGCCCTCCATGACGTGCGCGCAGAAGTGCAGGTTGAAACTGTCGGGTCCGCACGAGTAATTGCTGGCGTAGAGGCCGTAGACGCCGGGCGTGCGGCGAATCTGATGCGCGGCTCGCAGCACGCGCTGCCCATACGCCCAGTACATCTCGCTGAAAACCGGCACCGCCCGATCCACCGGGTAGCAATCGAGCGGGATCGCCAAGGCGCCTTGCTCGCGCAGCAGGGCCGGCACATTCGAATTGAGCACCGTGTTGTAGATTGTGTACGGACGCCCCAGCACGACGATCGGCAGCACGTCCCGCTCGGCACAGAACGCCAAGACCCGGCCCCCGATCTCGAAACAGCGGCGGTCAAAATCAAGCTGAGCCTCGCGCGCAGCTTCCCAGGCCGCACGCCACCGGCGGCCCCCGATTCCCAACGACGCCGCCAGACGCCGACAGCTCTCTACGAACTCGGGGGAATCGAGATTGGCCGGCCCGACGTTAATCACCGGCGACAGCACCCTCGAGCGGTCCCCGCCGTCCAATCCCCACCGGATCATGTCGGGACTGGCCTGGAGGATCGGGCAGGTCTTGGCGAACGGCTCGCTGTCTACCCGCGGCAGATGCCTGATCATCGGCAGAAAGACATAGTCCGCAGGCTCCGCCGCGAGTTGGCTTGCGAGCCCGCAGTACAATTGCATCGGAGCGCAGAACGGCACATTGGCCTCTTGAATGCCCCGCTTGAGAGCGGCCCGACCGGCGCCCGTGTGGAAGACGAGATCGAAGCCGAGCGTCCGCAGAAAGACGGAGAAAAACGGCAGCAGCCCTTTGAGGGCGAACTCGTCGGTCAAGGCAATGCGCCGGCGGGTTCCGTTGCCGGGGGGGGGCGCATCGAGACGGTGCATTAGATCCGCCACCAGTGCCTCGCGTTCCCGAAACGGATCGGGCGAACGGTCCGGTAGTTTGATCCGGCGCGTCCCTTTGTCATAGAGAGCGCATGCGCCGCCCCAGCGGAACACACGCCGTTCCCCGAGGACCACCGTCGTCAGGCTGTCGATCCGGCAGTGGTTCCCGCTCGCGCCGCACCCAACGGTCGCCTGGCAGACGAATGTGTCCTTCCGCTCGACCCGAGCTGACAGAAAACGGTCGAGGTCGAGCCCGTCGGCTCGATCCAGGGAGATCGTCCCTCGGGCCAGCAGCGCGATGCCGAGCGCGCCCACGGTGCCCGGGTTAGGGGGGATGATGATCTCTCCGCCGGTTTGGCGCGCGACTGCGGCGGCCAGGGCGTCCGAGGCGAAAGGCATGCCCTGGCAGAAGATCACGCGTCCGACCGAACGGCTGCCTTTGACGCGGTTCAGGTAGTTCTGGATGATGGAATCATAGAGGCCGGCCAGGATGGCGCTCTGATCGACGCCGGCGGCCACCGCCTCGTCGATGACCTCCGCCATGAAGACCGAACAGTGTTGGCCCAGAGAGACGCCGTGGGATGCATCGAGGGCTTCCCGTCCGAGTTGGGCCACGTCGTCCAATCCGGCGAACTTGCGTCCCTGTTCCTCGATGAACGAGCCGGTGCCCGCGCTGCACGCCTCGTTCATGGCGCAATCGATGACACGGCCTTCATCGAGTCGGATGTACTTGGCGTCCTGGCCGCCGATCTCGAAAATGGTGTCTACGCGCGCGTCGAAGTGGAGGGCGCCTTCGGCGTGAGCCACAATCTCGTTGATGATCAGGACCGCGTCGGAGCCGTAGCATGTTCTGCAGAGCGACCCCACAATCTCCCGCCCGCTGCCGGTCACACCCAGCCCGAGGACAGGGAACCTCCCGGCCGGTCCGTCAACGAACGCTCGAATCAGGGCCTGGGCTGCGCCGACCGGATCGCCTCCCGTTCGGCGGTAACAATCCCAGAGCGCTTCCCCAGCCACCTCGTCCAACGCCACCAGCTTCGACCCGGTCGACCCGATGTCCAATCCCAGAATCAGCCGGCGCTCGAGCCCTTCGATCCGGGGCGCCACGGGCGAGACCATGCGCCGCACCAGGGGCAGCGATTGAGCCAGCGCCGGCAACCGTTCGAGGCGGCTCCGGGTCTCTCCGGCGATGACTTCCGACAGCGTCGGGAGGGGCGCCTGCCGCTCGGCCGCGACAAGGGCGCTCCCGAGGGCCTCGAAGAAGAGCGCGTCCTCGGGAGCCACGGTTCGGGATTGAAATCCGTTCTCGGAGAGAAAGCGCGCCACAGTCCGCTGCACACGCAGCGAACGGCTCACCCCGCCGATCAAGGCGACCGGGCTGGGGCTGAGCCGCGGTTTGAGGAGAGTCAACACATTCGCCCCCACCGCGTCGAACAATCCGGCCAGAATGCGGCCCCGGCTTTCGCCCTTGTTGGCCAGGTGCGTCATATCCGTCTTCAGGATCACCGGGCATCGCCCCGAAAGCGGCGCGGGGTCCGAGACATCGGCGCACAGGGCACTGGCGGCCCCGACATCGAGCCCGAAGCGTTCGGTCAATTGGCGCAGAAAATTGCCGGTCCCTTGCGAACAGCGGCTGTTTTCCCGGAAGATTTCGATGCCCTTGTCTCGCAGTTCGAGCACCGAGAAGCCGTGGCTGCCGATCGAGATGACCGTGGCCGGATCGTTGCCGAACAGGAACCGATAAGCCCTCGCCTGGGCCTGCTTGGTCGGCACACGCGGCAGTCGCACCAGCCGGGCCAGCCGTCCGCTAGAAGCGGCCCCGCTCAACGTCGGCCAATCGAAGTCCGCCAGCGCCGCAACCAGCCGCGGACCCGGCTGCTTCGCATGCTCAAAATGCACGCGACGGGTCCATCGCCATTGCCCGTCAACCCGCGTCAGTTCGACAATTTTGATGGTCTCGCCGCCCAGATCGATGCCCAGGACGCGGGTCGGGGCGCCCCCGCCCTCACTCGCGGGTTCCGAGCCGCGCAGTGACGACGCCGAACCCGCCTGCGGAGGCGCAGGCGGCGCTCCCGGCGGCGGACGTTGTCCGGGGCCGGGCGGAGGAGCGTGTGTTGCACTCATGGGAGCCGCGGATCAGCGTGCTAACTGATGACAGCCACGCGGCCCCGATTCAACCCGAAACCGATCGATCCCTCCAGCCCCGGGCACCTCGAGATCCAGTCACATTGACCCCGCAGTGCATCTGCGGGCTGTCGGCGGGGATCGAGTCTGCGTCGCGTGGGGCCTGCCTGCCGCGCCTGCCTGTGCCGTGCCCGACATGGCAGACAGGCCGCTGCGCTTTGCGGCGCAGGCAGGGCACGCGGCCTACAGCGGTTCGAAGGGATAGACTCTTATCCGGCGCTGGTCGCAGCGTCCATGGTCGGTGTCCGGCTCTTCGACATGGGTAAAATGCGGAGCCGATGTCATCGTAAAGTGCACTCATGCGCGCTAGCGGATTTGGACGCGGTAGAACCGCTGCGCGGCGGCCGGCGTTTGGTCGACGAACGACGCTGTGTTGCCGGCGGCCGTGATGGGGCTGCCAAGGTCTTGCCAGGGGCCATTCACGGCGCTGGCGGTCTGGACCTGGTAGGAGGCGCCCACCTTCGATTGCCACTCGAGGGCGATGCCGCCTGCGGCGGAGGTCACGCTCAGAATCTTGAAAGACTCGGCCGGCGGGACGTAGGTGGGATCGATTAGGAACGCCTTGAGTCCGTTGTTCACGCCCAGAGCCACCAGGTAGCCCGCGCCAAAATCCACATTGCCCTGAAACTCGATGTCCGGATTGTACGTGGTGAAGAGTTCGTTATCGACCCAGAGCGGGCCGGCGGCCAGGTCGCGGACGTCGTAGACGGGGACGCTGACGGGGCTGGGAGGGCTGCCGTTGCGCAGGCCGGCCAGGAGACCGGTGGCGGCGTCGTACTTGATGCCTGTGACCGACGCAGGGACGCTGCGGTCGCCTTCGGTGGGGTAGGTCGCCTTGACGGCGCCCAGTCCGGTGCCGAGGTCAAACTCGATGAGGTAGAGGCTGCCGACAGCTTTGACCCAGAAGGTGTTGTTGCCGGGGCCCCAGGCCAGGCCGAATCGGAAGATGTTGGGCGGCGCGTCGGGCACGGTGATGGTGGTGGAGATGAACTCGTAGTTGGGATCGGGTTTGAGAATGGCGACGGTGCGCGCTTGGAGCGGGGTGGGACTCCATTTGCCGGCGCCGACCAGGATTTCGGTCTCGAGGCCGCCGCCGCGCACATCGATGTTGGCGCCCCAGCCGTCGGTGGGGGCGGTGATGCCGTTGCCGGGGTCGCCGCTGAAGGCGAGCCATTGGTCGGGCGTGTAGGGGCTGTCGTCGCCGATGCCGTAGATGGTGAACGGTGTTGTGTCGGTGTTGCCGGTGACGTTGCAGATGTAGATCACGCCGTCATCGGCGACGTCGACTTTGTTCATTCCGCCGTAGAGGGTGAGTCCGGAGTAATCGATGTAGTGCTTGTGTTCGCCCGTTTGCATGTCGATCACCGCGATCATGTTGGTCGGGTTGAGGCGGGTGACCACGATGACGTTGGTGGTGAGCGGGTTGATGGCCAAACCGTACTCTTTGTATCCGGATGTCAGATAGGGCCGTGTTCCGGGCAGGACGTTCCAGATGTTCTCGACCTGCGGCGAGGCGTTCGAGGGCAGGACCGTGAGCGTCGCTTCGGCGCTGGTGGCCGAGCCGCTTAGGTTGCTGACGACGACACTGTAAGCGCCCTGGCTGGCGGACGCGATGTTCGAGAGCGTCAGCGTCGGGGAGGTCGCCCCTGCGATCTCCTCGCCGTTGAACCGCCATTGGTAGGTGAACGGTTGAGTGCCGCTCACGCCAACCGAGAACGTGTAGGTCTGGGCGCCTTGCCAAACGGTGGCGTTGGCCGGTTGGGTGGCGATGCCCGGGGGCAGGAAGACCTCGATCAGGTCAAAGGCCATCATGCCGTTGTTGGATTCCAGGGCGAAGAGTCTTCCCGCGTGAAGGGCGACGGCGCCGGTGAGATTGCCATTGGAGTACCCGCCCGGGAAATCCTTGGCGGCGTCCTGGAGTTGGGGGGCGGCGGGATTCGAGATATCGTAGAGTCGGAGTCTGTGATTGGCGGTGTCGGCCGAGCCTGCCTCGACAATGCCGAGCAGGGCGCGAGCGGGATCGAGATCAAGCGGGGCGCCGACGATACCGGTGACCGTGGTTGTCACGGCCGCGGTGCCGGCCGTGAGATCGAGCGTGAACTGCTTGAGATTGCCGCCGGCCTGTTTGGCCCAGAACGTGTTGCCAAGGCCCCAGGCCAATCCCCACCGCGTGTCGTCGGCCGCGCAATCGGTGACAATCTTTTGCGCGGTGAAAGTCATTCCATCCGCGGTGGTGAGCAGGGCGACGTTCTTGTCGCGCGTGCCGAGCAGAATCTGCGTGTTCGAGCCCGTGCCACGCAGAACAAGCGAATCGCCAAACCGGCGGTTGTTGGCGACTCCGTCGGCTTCCGAAGGATCGCCGGAATAGACCAGCTCGGGCTGCGCCGCCTCGTCCGCCCAGCGATAGAGACGGAACGGGCCGCTGGCGCCGGTGGTGTCGACGGTCAGGTTGCCCACATAGATCACGCCATCGTCGGTGATCGCAACCATGTTTACCGGGAACGTGCCGCCGGTGATCACAGAAGTGTCAAAAGGAAGCGTCCCGAGTTCCCCGCCCGTGCCGGCGTCCAGGACATGCACCGCCGCCGAGCCGGTGCGGCTCGGCACGAGCAAGTGATCGGTCGTGGGGTTATAAGCCAGACCACGCGTCAAGTGGGTGGTGTCGAGAAACGCGACGTCACCCGGCGCGAGGCTCCAAACCGGTGTGAGTTGGTAGGATTGTGCGCGCGCGCTGAAGCCGAGCGTCAGCCCCAGCATGAGGAGCAGCAGGAATCGGACAACAGGGCAGGGATTGGGCTCGTTCGAGTGTTTCATCTCAGGATGTGTCGTTCGTTGTTGTTCATTTCGTCGTGGTCTCGGACGATGGCGCGGACCGCTGGGCCGGCATCCGCGTTTGCATGGATGCTGACGCGCCGGAACTGCACGCGTCAAGCGCATCCGGCTTCGAATCGGCCCAGCCCCGAAACCGTGCCATGACTTTAGGCTTGAACGCTCGCGCGCATGAAGGAATGTAGAATCCTTGACTGGTCAGACTCTTTGTGGACAAGTCAAGTTTCTGAGCCTCGTTGACGGGGTCAAGGATTCTAGAGAAGCGAGGCGCGGAAGAGAACGGCGGGAAAACGGCGGGGCTGGTTCATGAGGTTGAGGATTGAATTGGTCTGAGGCGCGCCTCGCGGGGAACCGAGAATGAAAATGAATGCGTATGAAAAAGCGGCTGTCGCGGATGGCGCGCATGCAAGGCCATGCGGGCGACAGTGCGGATTTACTCTGATCGAGTTGCTTGTGGTGATCGCGATCATCGCGATCCTGGCGGGGATGCTGTTGCCGGCGCTGTCCAAGGCGAAGGTAAAGGCCCAGGCCATTGCGTGCCTGAACAATGTGAAACAACTTCAGCTCGCCTACGAGCTTTACGCCACCGACAACGGCGACACGCTGATGGACAACTCGGTCACCGGCGTCGCCAGTCCTGGCGACAAGGCCTGGATCAAAGGCAACGTTCAGGAGTATGCCGCCGACTACCTTGATCATCCCCGATTCGGCGTTCTTTTCCTCTACAACAGTTCCGTCGAGATCTATCGGTGTCCTTCGAGCCGGGCTTATATTCAGGGTGTGGGCCGCGGCTCCGGCGCACGGGTGACGCACAACCGTTCGTATGCGGTCTCGGTCTGGCTGGGCAACAACCTCGACCTGGGCGCGGATCGCACCGGCCTGATTGCGCACCGATTCAGCGCGGTCAGAAATCCATCGTCGACGTCCGTCTTCATCGAGGAGAATGCGATCAGCATCGACAATGGTGCGATCGGCTTCAACCGGCCCATTCCGGGCAATGCAGGCAGCGATCCCGGCGGGGTCTGGAACCTGCCCGCGAATCGCCACAACAACGGCTGCAGCTTCTCCTTTCTCGACGGCCACGGCGAGACCTTTCGCTGGCGCGGCCCCCGGATCAAGGAGTTGAACATGCAGTATTCCGCCGACCACAGCCGCTCGCAGCGCCCGTCGGCAGGGGTCAACCCGATCCACAGTCTGCCGTGGGAGTCCAAGGACCCGGATTACCAGCGCTTGGCTGACACGGCGCCGCTGCTTTGAGGCTTTAGGGGCCGTCAGGAAATAATAAGTGCACCGGCAAAGGCGGCGTGGGCGGCGTGGGCGGCGGCCGTTTCGGGAGAGGCGTGCCGAACTAGGTATGCGCTGTGAGCGGGGGCGAGCAAGGACCGAAACGCGGCGCGGTGACCGCGCGGGCGTGGGCAAGTTGCGGGGACGGATTCATGATTCAAAGCCACCGCCTTCCAATGGCTTTCCGGGGTGCACACCTCGCGGCCGTCGCACACTGTAGCTTTGAATTTCCCTGCGCCGCCAGTAAAGTGTGCCTATGACGATCACAGTCGCTGAAGCCCAGACACGACTCGCCCAGATCATCGCCCAAGCAGAAGCTGGCGAGGAAGTATTCATTGCGCGCGAAGCAGACCATCTGGCGGTGAAATTAGTGCCTCTCGCGTCGATCCGCGGGCGGCTCACGCGACATCCCGATCTGGTTGGTTCCACGGAGACGCACGATCCGGCGGCGCTGGTTCAGCCCCTTCCACCGGAGGAATGGGGTGATCTCGCCGACCGATAACAGCCCAATCGCCGCAACCGCCTCACCACGTCTCTCGTCCACGTGAAATACGCGCTGGACACGTGCAGTTACTACTGGCTGATGGACGACCAGACCAAACCAGAGACCCTTGATGGGGACTTCCAAGGACAGCAACGGGGGCCACGCCTCCACGCCAAGGCTGACCCGGGCGCACCCGCCACGCTGGGCGCAGACACTTTCCTCAAACAGATCCTCGCCGACTCCGGTTCCAGGTTGGTCGCGGCTTCGTTCAACCGGGGAATGTAAAGAACGGAGGAGGCGGTTTGACCCTCAGACCAAATCACGCCTTTGCCCCGCCTCCTCCGTTCTCTACATTCCTCTGGTCAGTTCGATTCATGTCATTGTCGATTGTGAGAACCCCTTGACGATTCAGTGCCTCCTTTTGCGGCTATGCAGACGGTGAGTTTGACCGAAGCGCAAGAACACCTGACGGAACTGGTGCGCGCGATTGCCCGCAAGGGTGAACTGTTCATCACGGATGCCAATACGCCCGTGGCCAAGCTGTCGCCCGTGACACCCACGACGTCCTTGCGGCATTTGACCCGACTTCCGTCGGCGCCGTTCTCCGGCCCTTTCCTTCCGCTGACGACGACACACTCGGTGAAATGCGCGATGCGCGCGAATGATTGGCGCGGACACCACCTTCCTGGCTCAACTCGAACTGGTCGAGTTGCCCGCGCACGCCACGGCGCATGAAATCCTCCAACGCGAGGTCCTGCAACCCGGCGTCCTGGTGACCCTCGCTCCCCAAGTGCTGGCGGAGTTTATCTACAAGGACACCGACCCGCGGCGATTCCAGAAGCCGCTGCCCATGTCGGAAGCCATCGCCAAGGCCCGATTCTGGTGGAACGTCGCCGAGGTCCGCCAGGTCTTCCCCACCGACGACTCGATGCGCCTGGCGCTCGATTGGCTGCAACGCCACCACTGGGCCGAAAGCGCATCCTCGATACCCAACTCACCGCCACGCTCTGGACCGCTGGCATTCAACGCCTCATCACCTCCAACCCGGCTGACTTCCGACTGCCCGGATGACCGCGGAACAGCAGGGCCTCGCGGAGCTCGGCCCTCGGACCGTTGGTTTCCGTTAGTTTCGCCAGCGCTGCGCGGGGGCACGACGAACGATGTCTTTATCGGGTGGGAACAGGCGCGGCAAAGCCGCAACCGAAGGATCGCCGCGGCGGAGAGCCGCTGAGAGCCCAGAGGCCTGGATGCGCGACACGCGCCCCTTCACCTGCCCCCCCACAGCCACAGGGTGTCCTCTTTCCCCATCAGACGAGGCGAACGGTGGGGTGGAGGGGGCGTGCCATGCGCTGTGCGGACCGCTCACCAAGTCCTTCGATCCATAAGTTCGGTGACGAACTCATGGCTGAAAGACTGAGTGCCGAGTTATCGAAACTCGGCGTTGCACAGTCCGGATACGCGATCGTATTTGTGAATCGAAGCGCTAAGGTTTGGCGGCGCGGAGGAACACGGCCTGTTCGGTGCCGATGGGCACGGTGATCGGGGTGTTCGCGCCCGCTTGAGTTGTCCACGGACCGTTGATCGAGGGTGCGGTCTGCAGTTCGAATCCGGCCGGCAGCGGTTGCGGGTTGGACGTGATGGTCAGGTTGTTGCCCGAGCGGGCGACGCTGAGCATGAGTGTTGGCTGTGGCGACGCGGTGCGGGCCCGGTAAGCCTTGATCGCCGCGGGATTCGACGTGTCGTTGATCAGGATTTTCTGGCCGGAGGGGGTGACGGTGAACCACTCGAGATTTGCGCCGCCGTTGCCTTCGAACCAGACGCACCGGAACGGATAGACTCCCGCCTTGGAGACCGTGAAGGAGAAGATCGTGTCGGCCGATCCTCGTCCAAAGTCGGCCACACCGAGGGCCGGGGTGTCATCGGGCGTAAGGGAAGCGATCAGATCGCTGTTCAAGCCGGTCTTGATCTTGTCGCCATCGGGACTCGAGATCATCACGGCGGGAATGTCCTGGTAACCGACCGCGCCTGCGCCCATTTCGATCGGGAACACTCCTTCCGGCCAGGCCCCGAGATCTTCGGTTCGATTATTCACCACGACGACCGCGATGGCGCCGGCGTCCTTGGCTGCCTTGATCTTGGCACTGAAGTCGCAAGTGCCGCGGTCCACCAGGGCGATGTTCCCGCTCAGAGCGGCGGCGTTGACCAGATCGGTGCATCCGTCAGCCGGGTCCATGTACACCAGCTTGGCGCTGATGGGGGCGGTGAATGGCTTGGCCGTGCTCGAGGGGGCCACGGCTGTATGGTAGCTGCCCGCAGCCGAGGGGGCGCCGCTCACGACGAGGGCCAGGTTGTTGGCCGGCGGTGTGTCGCCCACGCTGACTCGGAAGCCGTCATCGCTGTTGACGCCCATCTGATAGAATCCGGCGGCAGGGAACTCGAGGTAGGCGATGATTTCGGCCGCGATATTGTCGGTGTTGTAGGCAGTGTTCCCCGTGCCGGGGATGCCCGGGATGGGAGCGTCGGGCCGGCTGGGGGTGCTGCCCGTCTGGAAATTGCCGATTTGGGTTGTCGCGTGGTCTTGATTCCAGTTGACGAGGTCGACGTTGAACACGCCCTCGACTGCGGTGGTCATGTCGGCCACGTTGGGCCCGATAATTCCGGCCAGTTCCTGCTCCGCCCGCCGGACGTAGTTGAGGAGTCCCACCGTGCCCAGTTGGTCGATCTGCCAAACGCGCGCCTTGAAACCTGGCTTGGTCGAGTCGCCAGTCCCGGGCGCGGTCCAGAGGTCAGTGCCGACCTCTTCGAAGGTTCCGATGGTGAACTGCCATTCGAGGGTTTCCTGTGCGGCGCCCTCGCCCGGATAGATTAGGGTGGCCTTGTGAGTCGAGCCGGCTTGAAACCAGGGATCGGGGACATAGCTGACATCGGACAGCCGGCCATTCTTGGCAAACGCGTAACTCACCGGTGTGTCATCCACCTTCAGGCTCACTTTGTTTTGGTCCCAGACGACAGTGCCGTCCATGTGGCGCACATAGACGAGATCAGGCCGCGCCGCCTGTGAATTAGGCGTGGGGTCGATGGTCGTAAACATTCCCGCGGACGGGAAGTCGTTGAAGGACCAGTACGCGGTGAGTTTGTCGGAGGCGGGGAGCGCCGTCGGCGCCGTGCCGTCGGCGAGCTGGGCGATTGTGGTTTCGCTCAAGGCGGCTCCGAAGATGGCGAAATCGTCGATGACACCGCTCATGCGATTGACTCCTGAGGCGGCGGCGCCGATGAACAGTTCGGTGAAGTCGGTTGGCAGCGGGTCGGTGTTGTCGCCGATCAGGAAGTACTGGCCGTCGATCCAGATTTCCTTTGTCGACAGGTTCTTCTGAAAGACGAAGTGATGCCAGTCGTTCCACCAGGAGACCTCGCCCGAGTAGTAGGCGAAGGTACTGATGTTGGCGTAAATGCGTTCGGTTGCGGCGCCGCAGCAGCCGGCCGAGTCGAAATAGATGTTGCCGTCGCTCCACGGGACGTGCGCCTGGAAACCGCGCAGGTCCGCCGCGCTGGAGGCTGAGTTGGCCCAAAAGGCGGACCCGGCCTCGATGGCGGGTTTCTTGAGCCAGAAGGCGAAGCACATCACATCGTTTTGGGCCAGGGCGTTGAGGAATGTCGCGTCGTGGACTCGGACCGGACCGGTCAGGTTGCCGAAGTCGGCGCCCAGATCTCCCGGCTGGCCGGTGCGGCCTCCGGCGTCCGCTGTGAAGGTCGAGCCATCGAGGAAGGTGCCGATCCGGGATGCCACGACGTCTTTGGTGTAGGGGCCGACTAGGAAACTCCATTCCGCGGTGACTGGTGTTCCCGCTTCACCCGGGTACGTGAGTGCGATCTTGTGGGTCGTGTGCCCTGTGAACGCAGGGGTGGGAACGTAGGTCAGGGTGGCTGTGATCGCGTCTTTGTCGAAATTGGGCGTCACTGTAACGCCGTCCACCTTGAGGGTCACATTCCCTGTCTCCCAAGGGACCAAGCCATCGACATGGACGATCCGGATCAGATTGGGGGCGGCGCCGCCGGCGTTCGGAGCCGGGCTGACGGAGAGAAATATGCCTTCGCCCGGAACGTCGTTGAAATCCCAGTAGGCGGCGAGTTTATCGCTCGCCGGCAAGGCGGTCGGAAGCGTGCCGCTGTAGAGTTGGGCGATCGTCGCCTCGCTCAGTGCGGTCCCGTAAATCGAGAAGTCATCGACCAGCGCATGGAACAGACCTGCGCCGGCGCCGTCGGACCCGATGTACATGTCGGTGAAGTCGGTCGGCAACTTGGCGGCGGCGATGCCGGGATTGGCGGTCTCCTGGTCGAGGAACAACTGGCCGTCGATCCAGATTTGCTTGTCGGCGCCCTTCTTGATGAAGACCAGGAAGTGCCACATCAGCCAATCGCCCGACCAACCGGTCCAATTGTCGACGCTGGCGTTGATGCGCTGGGGTGCGGTGCAGCAGCCGGCGGTGTCGAAGTAGACATTGTTGTTGCTCCAGGGGATGTGGGCCTGAAAACCGCGCTTGCCTTCGTTGCTCGAAGGCGAGTTCATCCAAAAGCCCGAGCCAGCGGCGGTGTCGTACTTGTAGACCCAGAGCGCAACCGACATCTCGTCATTCTGGGCAAGAGCATTCAGGAACGTCGCATCCTCGACGTACACAGGCCCGGTGCCCATCCCGAAGTCAACCGCGCGATCGCCGACCTGCCCGGTGTGGCCGAGGCCATCCGGCGTGAAAGTGGATCCGCCGCGAAAGACGCCGACGCGGGAGGCGACTTTGTCTTTTGTGGAGAGGACGGGGATTTGGGCTTGCGCCACGGCGGCGGCAAAACATGCCGTCAGAGCGGCGAGCAAACCGAGCGATACGATTTGATTGGTTGGGGCATTCATGGTATTAGGGTTGACCGTTCATTCATGGCATGAAGCTGACGAGCTTCGCCTTTCCGATTGCCTGATCCACGAGCCGTCCTGGCGGAAAAACACGTCACTGGATCCAGTGGCATAGCCGCCGCAGTGGAAGCGAGGTGAGACTGATCACCGCGGGGCGCGAATGCAATACAAAACATCATGCAGTTTTGATCGCCGCCCGACATACACAACAGCATGCAAGAATGAGCGAACAAACAGTTGTTCAGGCAAGTCCCGCGTCCTGTCCGAGGAGGGCGGAAGCGGGCTAGCGCCCGACAACGACCAGCGTTCCCACACTGACCAGATCGGCCAGGTGTTCGGCATCCCAGTTGGCCAGCCGAAAGCAGCCGTGCGATTCCGTCCGCCCCACATCCTCGGGGTGCGGCGTCCCGTGGATGCCGTAGCCGGGGCGGCTCAGACCGATCCAGGCGGTGCCGACCGGGTTGTTCGGGCCTGGCGGCAGAAGCAGCTTGCGCCCGAGGCGCCGTCCCTCGGCTGATTCGGGGAAGACCTTTGGATCGAAGGTGTAGCTCGGGTCGCGTATGATCATCACAACCCGGAGTGTTCCTATGGGGCGCTTCTCGACCCGGCGGGCGATGCTGCACGGGAAGTGCGCCAGCAGTTGTCCGCCGGCATCGTGCACCTGAAGCGTCCTGGAACCGAGGGAGATTTCCACTTTGTCGGCCTTGGTTTCGATGGAAGGCCGAACGGCATTGGGGGTGACAACCAGCGATCCAACCCCAGCCCTGCTCCAGTCGATCCCGGGATTCAGACTGCGGATAAATCTCGGGTGCGAATGCGAGAGTTCGGACACCAACTCGAGGACGGTCTCGTAGCCGAGGCGGTCCTGGCGCGATTTGCCCAGCCAGGTCGGGCTCAACGAGCGCAACCCGGCCACGTCCTCGAACGTCACCAGGCGATGCGTCAGGGCAGGCGCCGCATAACCAAGGCGGGCCCGTGTGGGGGAATCGAGCTGGCCGGTCGCGGGCAGACGTTCCCGGCGTTGGTACACGCACAGGGCCGCCCGCGTCTGCGACCCGAGAACGCCGTCCAACACCCCGGGTGAAATGCCCAGACGCACCAGTGCAAGTTGGGCTTCGAAGACACTGGCGGGAGACTGCAGCCGGGCGACATCGCGAACAGGCTCGAGGTCAAGGGGGAGCGCCGGCGTCGACACCAGGAGCGGATTGGGATTCGTCCGCACGACGAGATTGGTGGAGACGGTGATGCGCGCCGTGTTCGTGGCGGCTGGTGTTTGCGGGACGGGGGGGTGTGCGGCGGGGGCCTGGGCGCCAGCCGCAGTGGCGGGCTTGGGTGTTGCAGAAGCAGGCGCCTGAGAATCGAGCGTCCGCACGGTGTGCCAGAAGACCCAGCCCAGAAAGGCGACTCCGGCGCTCGCGAGGGCCAGATGGGCCAAGGAACGCCAACGCCCGCGGCGCGCCGCGGTTCTGTACCGGGTGTAGACCTGCACGGCGCAGCTCAGCTTCTAGACACAGCGTCAGAAGGTCCGCCGCGTGGGGGCACGCAGCCTCCAGGCTTGCAGACCGGATGCCCTGCCTGCCGGCAGGCAGGCCTGACCCGGCGCTGCATCATTCATGTCGCTCCGTATAAACATCGCGCGCGCTGGAGCAGCAGTTCCTCAATCTCCGAAGAGTTTCTGGAATTGAGCGCGCGCGTCCGAGGCTGGATCGCGCCCGCCCCGAGGCGCATAAACACGACATGCGAAATCGAACCACTCACAGAAGTTCGCCCGATCCTTCTCCGCGACAGGCTCGGCTCGCGACTCGCGGCATTGTTGGGCAACGGCCAGATCAAAATGATGGCAGTTCAGGCATACCCGCATTTCCGCCCCGCACCGCTCGCAAGCCTCGGTCCGCCCGGGCTGGCGCCCGTGCGTCCATTCCCAGCCACACTGATGGCAATGACGTGTCATGGGCTGCATCCTACAAATCGGCGCCCATCGGGGCGAGGAAATCATGCGGCGCATCCCGCCCCATCGAGAGCCGCCGTCGCGGAGGCGAATTCAGAATGCCGAGGATGGCCGCGGCCGCCCGATCGCTGGCCCCAGGACCGCCCAAGGACCCGACGACTTGCGCGAGGCGTTGCCCGATCTGATTGCGGCGGGCCGGGTCCGTGAGGAGCGCGCGCGCCGCGTCGGCGAGGTTGTCTGGGGTGGCAGCGTGCTGAATGAACTCGGGAAAGACGGGCGCATTCGCAAGAAGGTTCGGCATGGCCGCATAGGCGACCGTGACCAGGCGCTTGGCGAACTGATACGTTGTCCACGAGGTCTTGTAGAACGTGACGGTCGGCACGCCGTACAGCGCACATTCGAGAGTCACCGTGCCCGTCGATGCGATCGCCACGGTCGCCCCATCGAGCGCCTCCGCCAAACCGCCCACCTGCACCGCGAAATCGGGTCCGTCGCGCGCCCCGAGCCTTTCGGCCAAAGGACGCAGACCCGGATTGGGCAGGACGAGCTGGAATCGCGCTCGAAGACCGGCACGCAGCCGTTCGACCGCGCCAAGCAGGACGGGGAGATGCGCCTGCAGTTCGCCCACGCGGCTGCCCGGCAGGAGGAGAATCGTGGGCGGGTCGGACGGGGAGGCTGGGGGCGAGGCACGCGGGCGGGCCAAACGCGTGGCATGACGGTCAAGCAATGGATGGCCCACCCATTCGACGGCGAGTTTGGGAACCCGCCGCGCGTACCACTCCTTCTCAAACGAGAACAGGCAGAGCAGCAGGTCATAATCGCGCGCCAGACCGTAAGCGCGTCGCGGTCGCGAGGCCCAGACCTGAGGCGACACGTACTGCACAAAACGTGGGCGCCAGTTGTGGAAGACCCCGGTTTGCGCCGCCAACCGGCGCCTGAGAGCCCGCACCAGACGGCGATTGAATGCGGAGAAATCGATCCCAACCAGCAGGTCGGGTTGGCGCGCGCAGGCCAAGTCGACAAGGCTCTGAAGCAAGCGCCGAAATTCGAGAGCCCGCCGCACCACCTCAGCCAAGCCGACAACCGCATGCCGGGTGAGATCCAGCGCGATGTCCACGCCTGCGGCCCTCATGAGCGGGCCGCCCGCGCCAAACACCCGGGGTTCGTGAGGCCAGGCCTGCCATCCGGGCGATCGGCGCAGAGCGGACACGAGTTCAGCGCCCAGCAAGTCGCCACTCGTCTCGCCGGCCACCAGCATGATCCCGTGAGGCGGGTTGGTTCTCATGCGGACTTACAGCGGTCCGGGGACTCACCCTCCGAGTCTCTCACGGGGCGCATCGCCCGATGAGGCCGCCACGGGGTTGGGCTCAGCCGCGGACTCCCATCCGGCCCAGGAGGACGGGATGCCGGCCTGGATCTGGCGCGTGATTTCGAAGGCCAGATCAAGTGCGTGTTTGGCCGCTTCGCCGGTGACGACGGGGGCCTGACGGGCGCGGATACAGTTGATGAAACTCTGGAGTTCGAGCTTCAGCGGTTCCTCGTGCGTGATCGGCACCGACTCGCGGACAATCCGCTTGCCCGCGAATTCGCTGATAATCGTCCCTTCCCGCGCCGCCAGGATTCTCTGCCACAGCGACGCATCCGCCTCGCTCGAACGCGCCAGGCGGCAGAGGTACCCCGACTGAGCACGGTAATCGAGCGACACGTAGCTCGGCACCGCCCCACCGCTGAAGACCCGAATCTTGCGCATCCGCTCCGGGCTGACCCGGCTGGCGGTGAGGTTCGCCACGCATCCGTTTTCAAACCGAAGGCGCGCGTTGGCGATATCCTCAGAACGGCTGAGGACGGGGATTCCCACGGCATCGACCTGGAGGACGGGCGACCGGACGAAGGCCAGCACCACATCAAGATCGTGGATCATCAGATCGAGCACGACTCCGATGTCCGTGCTGCGCGACGGGTAGGGCGAGAGCCGATGCGCTTCGATGAACCGCGGCTCCGAGGCGACGGATTGGAGGTAGTGGAAGACCGGATTGAAGCGCTCGACGTGGCCGACCTGAAGGACACAGTGCTGACGTTGAGCCAACTCGACCAACTCGGCCGCTTGTTCCGCATTGTCCGTCATCGGCTTCTCGACGAGGATGTGCTTGCCCTGATCGAGAAGCAGCCGCGCCAGCTCGAAATGGGTCGAGGTCGGGGTGACAATACTCAGGGCATCGCTGGCTGACGCCGCCTCGCCAACAGACACAAAGGTCCGGACCCGGTGCTTCTCAGCAACCCGGCGCCCCACTTCCGATGACGCATCGTAAACTCCGGCGAAATGGACCTCACCCGCGGAGGCCAGATCCGCGTAGATTCGCGCATGCTCTCTGCCCAGTGACCCGGTGCCCAGGACAGCAACCCTCAGAGGTAAGCCCATGCGCCGCAGTCTAGCCCCGCCCCCCCCGCCGCCAAAGCCGAAAGTGTTCTTTTGTCTGGGAGTTGAAATGCGGACCGGGTATGCTGCAGGCCAATGCGGGCCGGCATCCGAGCCTATGAATATCCAAATCGCGACGCTCTGTGACGCAGCCACCGACTACGGCGGCAAACTCAGTCTGCTGGGGACGTTCGACACCATCATGGCCCGCCAACTCCCGGCCAAACACCCCCAATGCTCCGTCGCCTTACGCATCGTGTTCGATCGGTCCGACGAGGGTTCGCACCGCCTGCGGGTCGATCTGGTGGATGCGGACGGCAAATCGCTCATGCCCGCCGTCGACATCCCGTTCGAAGTCCGGCTGGCCGCCGACGCTCTCAATCACTCGCGCAACTTCATCATCAATATCCAACAGCTCAAATTCGAGCAGCCCGGCCACTATGCCGTCGCCATCGCCGTTGACGGCGAGGTCCAAACGAGCATCCCCCTGCGCGTCAACGTGCAAGGGACTTAGCGAGGCTTCGCGTCAGACCGAGGAAGCGTTTTAACCCGGATGTTTCACAAAGCTTCGCGGAGTCTGACATTCGCGCTCCGGCGAAATCGCGCCCAGAAAGGGAACCTGGGGCATTCGGCCAAGCTTCCCTCTTGCGCATCAGGCCGCGACGGCAAATGCCTCGCGGTCCTGGATCATTTGGCGCAGCTTCGCCAGGGCTTCGTTCTGGACTTGCCGGATTCGTTCGCGCGTCAGACCGAACTCGGCCCCGATTTCCTCGAGTGTCTTCTCCTCTCCGCCGTCGAGCCCAAAACGCAAGCGCAGGATGTTGCGCTCGCGAGGATGCAGGCGCTCGATCAGATCGCCGAGCATGCTCAGGCGGGTCTTCTCGTCGAGCAGTTCGTACGGATTCGTGGCGCGCTCGTCTTCGACGATTTCCGCCAGACGCGTGCCGTCCTCGTCACCCAGCGGGGCGTCAAGTGAGGCCGGACGCACGGCCGCCGTACGCATCTCGGCCAGGCGCGACGTGCGCAGACCCAGGACTTCCGCCAGTTCCTCGGGCAGCGGGTCCCGCCCCAACTCGTCCCGCATTTCAGCCGCCAGCTTCGACGCCTTGCTCAGCTTGTCCATGGCGTGGATCGGCAGCCGGATGGTCTTGGATTGGTTTGCAATGGCCCGCCGGATCGATTGCTTGATCCACCACGAGCCGTAGGTCGAAAGCTTGCCGCCCTTGGCCGGATCGAACCGCTCGACCGCCTTCATCAGCCCGATGTTCCCCTCGTTGATCATGTCGAGCAACGGCAAGCCCAAACCTTCGTAATCTCGCGCAATCTTCACCACCAGGCGCAGGTTCGCCCGAATCATGTGCTCGCGCGCGGCTTCATCCCCCTTCTTGATCCGCGCAGCCAGGGCGTTCTCCTCCTCGACGGTCAGAAGGTCCACTTCGCCCACCTCGCGCATGTAGAGCGCCAGCGCGCCATCGACCCCGTACCGGGGTGCCCGGAGGGCCGCCGCGTTGTCGTTGCGACAGACCTGGGATGTCGACACGGGTTTGGCAAAGGCTGCGGACTGGAGTCTCCGTGGGCCGTTCCGCTTCGTCGCGGGAACCGGGGCTCTCGAGGCCTTTTTCCTGGTTGCCTTGGTGCTCATTTCTATTCGTTTTATATATACAGTGGATAAATATTTCCAATATTCGATGCGTCTGTCAACATTTTGTTCAAAAACATTTCTTCCTCTGCACAGGTTCTATCTCGATGCCCCGAGCCTCGAAAAGGTTACGCGGAGAATGCGATGGAATCCTTGACCGGCTGGGCGTAGGCTGCGCCCGCATGACAGACGATTCGATCCCGAGCGAGGCAAGCGGGGGGCAGTGGATGCATCGCGTGCGGAAGGTGATGCAGACGGTTTGTTTGGTAGCGATGGTCGGCGGATTCGTCACGCTGGGCGCTTTGGGCTACCAGGGGTGGAGGGTGACGCACAATCCGTTCCGTTCGCCGAAGCGCATTGTTCAGGCGCCGTCGCCGGAAGTCGCCGCATGGGCGGCCGAGGTTTATCGCCAGGAGAAGCGGCAGCACCTTTTTCTCACCGGGTTTTTCGAGGTTGCGATGGTGGTGCTTTCGGCGGGCGCCTGGGTGGTCTATCGGAAGGTGGATCAGCACCTCCAAGGGCTGCACCGCCTGAAACACCCACTGCCTGAACGCGTGCGGCGCCACGCCGGACCGCCTGAGAGCACAAAGGGTTAGCCCGCACATGCGAATCACGCGCAGCCTTGTGAAATGTCCGGACTCGGGATGAAGCGCTACGATCTGAATGCTCCGACGGCCGGCTTGCTGGGGATCGTGGCGGGATTCTTCGGTCTGTTCCTGTTCTATCCGGTCAGCTTCATGCTCCGGCGCGCGTTCGGTGACGGCGGGCATTGGACACTCGAGCACTTTGCGCTGTTGCTGGCCAGCCCGCTCCAGCGCGAGGCCTTGTGGAACAGTTTTGCGATTGGCAGTCTGACAACCCTGTTCACCACCCTTCTGGCGCTGCCGCTCGGGCACGCGCTGACCCGCCTGCGGTTTCCGTGCAAGGGGCTATTGAGCGGGCTGTTGCTGGTTCCGATGATCATGCCGCCGTTCGTCGGGGCGATCGGTCTGAAGCAGCTCTTGGCGCGCTTCGGATCCGTGAACCTGCTGCTGATGGATCTTGGCCTGCTGGCGCCGGACCGGCCGATCGATTGGCTTGGGCAGGGCGGCTTCTGGGGCATTGTGATCCTGCAGGTGCTGAGCCTCTATCCGATCATGCTCCTGAGCGTGTCGGCGGCGATGGCGAACATCGATCCGACATTGCGGGAGGCGGCGCATAATTTGGGGGCTGGGGGCTGGCGGCTGTTTCGAACCGTGACGCTCCCGCTGATCCTGCCCGGCTGGTTCGCGGGGGCGATCATCGTGTTCATCTGGGCGTTCACGGATCTCGGCACACCCCTGGTGTTCGGATTCTCTCGAGTCGTCCCGGTGCAGATCTTCGACTCGATCACGGAACTGAACACGAATCCGATGGGCTATGCGCTGGTCGTTTTGGTGTTGGCGCTGACGCTTTCGCTCTTTGTGGTCTCCAAACGCCTGGTCGCGGGGCGCCGGTACGAGATGCTTGCGCGCGGCCACACATCGGGCGCGGAAGTGCCGGCGACCCGGCGTCAGAAGCTCTTGATATGGGCCGGCCTGGGCGGCGTGATTCTCCTGGCTCTCCTGCCGCACCTGGCGGTGATCGGACACTCCTTCTCGGCCCGCTGGTTCTTCTCGGTTCTGCCGACGGACTGGACGTTGGACAACTATCGCGACGTGTTTCGCGACGATCTGGGAATCCCGAGCATCCGCAACAGCCTGTTCTACGCGAGCCTGAGCGCGACGCTTGATCTGGGGTTGGGCGTCTTGATTGCCTGGCTTCTGACGCGCCGCCGCATTCCACTGGCCGGGCTGCTCGACGCTTTGGCGATGCTGCCGCTGGCCCTGCCCGGACTCGTGCTGGCTTTCGGTTATGTTGCGGGATTCGATTGGCCCATTTCGTGGCTGAACCCCCGCGACAACCCGACGCTTCTGCTCATCGTCAGCTACAGCGTCCGCCGGCTCCCCTACATCGTCCGATCTGCGTACGCCGGGCTCCAACAGACCAGTGTCACCCTCGAGGAGGCGAGCGCGAACCTGGGCGCGTCGCCCTGGCGGACGTTGCGGAGAATCACGCTTCCGTTGATCATGGCCAACCTGATCGGCGGCACCATCCTCACCTTCGCCTTCGCCATGCTCGAAGTCAGCGACAGTCTGATCCTGGCGATGCGCGAGCAGTTCTTCCCGATCACAAAGACCATCTACGCGCTGCTGGGGCGCATTGAACCGAACGCTCCAAGCGTCGCGTGCGCCCTCGGTGTGGTCGGGATGGGCATCCTGACGCTGAGCCTGCTCTTTGCGGGGCGGCTCCTGGGACGCAAGATGGGGCAGCTTTTCCGGGCCTGAATTGCCTTTGCGCCCGGGGCGGTTGTGTTACCTTGCCGCCCCCATGAATGCGGAAGCCATCTTCAACGGGCTGCTCGGGTATGTGTGTCTGCTCATCGTGCTGACATTCCACGAGTTTGCTCACGCCTGGACCGCCTGGAAATTCGGGGACGACACCGCGCGCCTGCAGGGGCGGGTCTCCCTGAATCCCATTGTGCACATGGACAGTATGGGGACGGTGATGCTGCCGTTGCTGGTGGTGCTGCTGCAGGCCGCCGACTCGAGACTGGCCGGCTTCATCATCGGCTGGGGCAAGCCGGTCCCGGTCAACCCGTACAACCTGCGGCATCGCCGCTGGCAGGACACGCTCGTCGCGCTCGCCGGACCCGCCATGAATGTCGTGGTAGCCGGTGTTGCGGTCGGTTTGGCGCGCGGATTCCAGCTCGCCCATATCGGCGCATTCGCCGAGGTCGCCCAGATGCTGGCCGTAATCAGCCTCTTGCTCTGTTTCTTCAATCTCCTGCCCGTTCCGCCCCTCGACGGCTCGCACCTGTTCAAGAACCTCATCGGGATGAGCGACGAACTGTACATGCGGATTTCCCGATTCGGCCTCTTGATTGTCATCCTCCTGCTTCAAATCCCGATCGTGCGCGCCGGGCTCTGGCTCGCCACGTCCTACACCTTCGTGCTGATGCGTCGCATGGCCGGTCTGGAATGAGTCGGGCGGGTTGCTCCGCCCGCCCCCCAACACACAATGCGCACGGCGATAGCAGTGCATCTGGGGATTGTCGGTGGGAATGGAGTTTGCGCCGCGTGGGGGCAGGCCCTCCAGCAATCTCGATCCGTTGTGGAGTGGGGACGGCCTCGTCCCCGGCGATGAGAGTTGCAGGCCCTGTTTGGCGGGCGACGAGGACGTCGCCCCTCAGGGCGAAAGAACACCGACACCAACCAGATGCACCACGAACGGTGTTGATCTGAGGTTCGGGCTGGACAGAAGCGGCGCTTTGCGATTTCATGCCGCCCGTCGCCCCGCATGACCTGGTCACAGCATTACGACCCCACCGGCAATGGCGTGGTGTCGACGTTGCTGGCGGCGGCGCCAGTGGTCGTGCTTCTCGGGGCGATCGCGTGGCTGCGCATCCGCGTGCACCTGGCGGCTTGGCTCGGCTTGGGAGTTGCGCTGGCTTTGGCTTTGGGTGTTTATCGCATGCCCGTGCAGGCCGTGTTGGGGGCGACGGGCTATGGCGCTGCATACGGGCTGTTCCCGATCGGGTGGATCATCCTCAACCTAATCTTCCTGTATCAACTGACTGTCCGACGCGGGCTGTTCGACGTGCTGCGCGGCAGCCTGGCATCGTTGGCGCCCGATCCGCGCGTGCAGGTCATCCTCATTGCCTTCTCGTTTGGCGCCTTCTTCGAGGGCGCGGCGGGGTTCGGCACGCCGGTCGCCGTCACATCCGCCATTCTGATCAGCCTGGGCTTCGCGCCGTTGCAGGCGTGTGGTCTGTCTTTGATCGCCAACACCGCCCCCGTGGCCTTCGGATCCCTGGGCACTCCGATCATAGCGCTCAACGCCGTGACGGGCATGGACCTGCATCAACTCTCGGCAATGGCGGGCCGGCAGTTGCCTTTCTTCTCCCTCATTGTGCCGTTCTGGGTCGTCTGGGCGATGGCCGGCTGGCGGGGCATGCTGGGCGTCTGGCCGGCAGCCCTGACCGCCGGAATCAGCTTCGCCGTTCCCCAGTTCCTCGTGTCCAATTACCACGGCCCATGGCTGGTGGATGTGGTGGCGTCCGTCTGCTCGATGGGCGCGCTGGCTGGCCTGCTGAGGTTCTGGATACCGGGAACGATTTGGGCGTTGCCTGCCGCGTCATCCACGCCGGCTGAGCGTCCCGTCCAGCACTACACGCGCCGCGAACTGAAGCGTGCGTGGCTGCCTTGGGCTACGTTGAGTCTGTTTCTCTTCGTATGGGGTCTGCCTCAGCTCAAAGGCTTCCTCAACGGTGACTCTCCTCTGGGCGTGGGCGGCGTCAGCGTGCGCCTGCCGTCCGGCGTGACGAAGATCGACATTCCCGTGCCGAAGCTGGATCGAGTCGTGTTGCGTTCGCCGCCTGTGGCCCCCCTCAACGCACAGCCCGAGCGGGCCGTGTTTGTCTGGAATTGGCTCTCGGCCACGGGCACGGCCATTCTGCTGGCTGCGGTGGTGACGGGAGTATTGATCGGTTACTCGCCGCGCGAACTCCTGGCCGTGTACTGGGTCACCCTGATCCGCGTCCGATTCTCGCTGCTCACCATCGCCGGGATGCTCGCGCTGGGGTATGTGACGAAGTACTCGGGAGCCGACGCCACGCTTGGCCTGGCCCTGGCGCACACGGGGACGTGGTATCCGTTTTTCGGCACGTTGCTCGGATGGCTGGGTGTGGCGCTGACAGGTTCAGACACGGCGTCGAACGTGCTCTTCGGCAGTCTTCAGCGCATCACGGCCGAACAAACCGGCATCAGCCCAATCCTGATGGGCGCCGCGAACAGCTCCGGCGGCGTGATGGGCAAGATGATCGATGCCCAGAGCATTGTGGTCGCGAGCACGGCAACGAACTGGTTTGGACACGAGGGCGAGATTCTGCGCTATGTGTTCTTCCACAGCCTCGCCCTGGCCACGCTGGCAGGTGTCCTGGTGTACCTGCAAGCCAAGGTGCCCCCGTTTGTCGGCATGGTCGTCCAGTGACAGTCATCCGGGGCGATGAACCTGTCATGGCCCCGGACGCGGTCAAAAGCACAACGGAGGCTGACGCTCGCACGCCAGCCTCCGTTATCGGGAATCAGTGGAACAGTAACTTAACTAACTTAACTACCGGACTCGTCGGCGCAAACCGAGGGCCAAACCGCCCAAGCCGATCAGGGCCAGAACGCTTGGCTCGGGAATCTGCTGGATCGTGAGATTGTCGTAATAGATGGGGCCAGTGTCGTTGGCATACAAGTCAATGGCCCCGATTGCATTGACGCCTCCGCTCTGCCAGGCGAATGGCGTGCCGAAGGCCGCACCGTTGTAATATTGCTGCACGCTGTTGTTGTCCAAATCCACATCGAGCGTCCAATTTGCCCACGCATCCTTGATGATCGGAGTCGTAGCGCTGTGCGGTGTGTTTCCTGACCCGCCCAGCTCGGAGAATAACCCGGTGTTAAGGTCTCCTAGCGTCTGGATGCTCCAGTTAAGGCTGCTGCCGGCATCGTTGTAGTTGTTTAGAAAAATGAGGTAGAATTTCTTGTCTGTCGTACCGACCGCAGTGGACGGCACATATTGGTCAATGCTGATCCTCCACTGTCCTGAGGTGTAATTGAACTCGTGCACCAAATCAGTGCCGCCCGTGACGTTCACGGAATTGGGCGCGCTCTTAGCCTGACTGCTGGAGACAACAGCACCAGCCGCAGCGTCGTTTTGCCAGCCCTTCCAGCCGCCCTGGCCGTGCATGTTCGAGCCAGCAGCATAGCCGTCAAAATTCTCGCTGAAGTCCTGTGCCTGCGCGACGCAAGCCATCGCCACCACTACAGACAGTCCAAGAATCGTTTGTGTTTTCATAGGTTGTTTTGCAGTGCCGCACGCATTTTAGGGAACGGGCCGGCACAGGCAAGAGAAATCTTCGAGAATTTTCGGAGGTGTCTTCGCCCATTGACTACGACCGAAATTATTTGTTAACAGTGTGTTGTACATCTATGCCCTCCGCCAAAGACCGGCTTAAGGTTGTTGAAAGGGGGGTGAGCCTGCATTAGAGTGCAACCGATCCATAGCTCATTGCGCCCTGACCCGCATTTTAGCACCTCGACGGTGCACTGGGCGGTTAGACGCCGCGAGAGGACTGCAATGCGGGCCAGATACAGCCCGGCATTTGCCCTCTCCGGGAAAAGCGTCAAGGACCAATGACAATCGTCGAAGCCAAGTGTCAAGCGAGTGTTGCACGCCTTGCCCGCCAGGGTCGGCGACGCGCACGCCTGATGGCTCGATCCTTAATGTGCGCCGGACTCGGCGTCCTTTCCCTGGTCTGGTGTCGCGACTGTCCAGCGCAGGGCGCTTCGGGCGCAGGAGCCCGGATGCGGGACCCCGCTAAGTCCAGTGAAGCATGGGGGCCAGGGACGGTAGCGGTGCAACCGGCCCTCGGTTCGGAGTCTCTGTTGGGCGCGAACGCAGCAAGTCCGGAACGACCGGGGGTGCGGCGCCCACTCGAGGCGGAGCTTGGGGTCCTAGTGGGGGCCGTGGGGCTGGTCGGTGTGCAAGGGTTGACAGTGCAACGGATTGTCGAAGAGCTTGCGGTCATCTCGGTCGTTTCGCTTGGTTTCCTGGGCTTTGTGCTGCGGCGGCAATCCAGACTGAAGGCCGAGTATCGGCTGATCGAGGGTGTCTACCGCGAGGCCATCGGCGCGGCCGGAGCCGTTCCGTACCGCAAGGACATTGCAACCAATCTCTATGCCTTCATGGGCGATGGGATCGAGGGCATCACAGGTTACCCAGCCCACGAGATGACGCCCACGCTTTGGCACAGCCTGATCCTCGAGGAGGCGGAGCGGGGCGGCAGCGGTCCCGAGCATCCGCCCCCAGTTGCGCGCCAGAAGGGTGTTGGCGGACCGCTGCTGTGGCGATGTGACTTGCGCATTCGGACGCGCTCGGGCGAAGAGCGTTGGGTGGCGGACAGCTCGACTCAGGTGCTCGGGCGCGATGGGAGACCGACGGCGTGGGTCGGCATGCTCCAGGACATCACGGAGACCAAGAGGATCGAGGAGCGCTCTACGCAGCGCCGGCAGGTGCTCGAACTGATCGCGACGGGCGCGCCGCTTGCGGCGGCGCTTGAAGCGGTAGCCACCCTCTGGGAGAACCACATCGCGGGCTCGACCTGTTGCATCGCAGTCGCGAACGCGGCGGGGCGCCTCGAGTTCCTGAACATGCGCCGGGCCGCCGCGGAGCACCGGGCATGCCCGACTTGTTTCGGACCTGCGATTCTGGACCGGTGGAGCGCACACCAGAACCGGGCTGTCGAACGGGTTCCAGATGCGTTCACGGCGTCGGAACCGTGGCAAGTCGGGCTGGATCCAACAGGGGCAGATGGAGTCGACGTTTTGTCCTGGTCCATGCCCATCGATGGAGTCGAAAAGCAACTTCTCGGTGTAGTTTGTTGCTGTGCTGACCGAGCCAAGTTGTTGGATGCCAAGGAGTCGGACACGGCGCGTCTGGTGGTCTCCTTGGCTCGATTGGCGATCGAGAGACACCGCAACAACGAGGCGCTTCGGGGCAGGACGAAACGGCTGGCCGAGGTGAACAAACGGCTCGTTGAACTCGCGCGCAGTCCCCACATCGGCGGCGGGGCGTGGGAGGAATCCGCGCGCGAGATTACCGAAGCCGGAGCCCGGGCGATCCAGGTCGCCCGCGTCGGGATCTGGCTGCTGACGTCCGGCGGCGAAGAACTGTGTTGCGAGGACAGGTTCGACCTCGACACAGGGCGGCATGAGAGCGGGGAGCGGCTGTCGGTGGCGCGTTATCCGGCCTACTTCAACGCGTGTGGTTTGTCGCGCATCATCGCTGTGCGGCAAACCGCCATCGATCCGCGCACCGAGGAGTTGCGCAAGGACTACCTGGCAAGGCATGGCATCGTGTCGTTGCTCGATGCGCCCATCCGGCAGGCGGGGCGCCTGCTCGGCGTATTCAGTTTCGAGCATACGGGCCTGGCGCGGGAGTGGACGCCCGAGGAAGAGGTGTTTGCGGCGTCGTGCGCCGATTTTGTGGTGCTGGCCATCGAGGCCCGCGAGCGGTGCCGGGCGGAAGCGCTGGTGCGCCAGTTGAACGTCGACCTCGAGCAGCGGGTGGAGGAGCGCACCCGTCAATTGAGCCAAGCCAACGCCGAACTTGCGCGGGCGGCGAAGCTCAAGGACGAGTCCCTGACGAACATGAGCCACGAACTGCGCACACCGCTGGTCAGCATCCTCGGCTTGGCCGAGGCCTTGCAGACCGACTCGCCCGGGGCGCTCAACACGTGCCAGCGCCATTACTTGCGCACCATCGAGGAAAGCGGTCGGCATCTGCTGCAGTTGATCAATGACGCCCTCGATGTCGCCAAGAGCCAGGCCGGACGAATTCGACTTCAACTCGACCTGTGCGATGTGGGCGGGGTGTGCGAATCGGCCCTGCGCCTTGTCAAGGAGTCCGCACTCGCCAAGGGGCAGATCCTGAGCGTCACCGTCAGGCCGCCCGGTATCAGTTGTGTGGCGGACGCGCGGCGATTGAAACAGATTCTCGTGAATCTCCTCTCGAACGCGGTCAAATTCACTCCTCGAGGCGGGCGCCTTGGCCTGGCTGTGGAAGGGGACGAGGCCAATCGGGCTCTACGTTTCACCGTGTGGGACACCGGGGTGGGCATTGCCGCCGAGGACTTGCCGCGCGTGTTTCAGCCTTTCGTCCAGGCGGGCGAGCGGCTCTCCCACACCCCGGCCGGCACCGGTCTTGGCCTGGTGCTTGTGCGCCGCATGGCCGAACTGCATGGCGGCCACGTGCACGCCACAAGCACGCCGGGAACCGGAAGCCGCTTCAGCGTGGTGCTGCCTTGGCGAACAAGACTCGAAACCGAATGCGGACTCCGAGACGGCCTCGATACGGAGGGGCCGCCCCCCGGGACCGCCGTCCACGCATGAACACATTGCTGATCATCGATGACGACGTCGGAACGCGGGAAACGCTCCAAGCGCTGCTGGCGTCCGAAGAGAGACGGCTCGAATTCGTGTCGAACCCCACTAAGGCCCTGGCCATCGCGACCCAACTCCAGCCCGACCTGATCCTCCTGGACGTCCTCATGCCGGGACTGGACGGATTCGAGATTTGTCGGCAGATACGCGCCAATCCTGCGCTTGCCGAAGTTCCGATCCTGCTTCTCACGGTTCTGGACGACCGGGATTCCCGCCTTGCGGGCATCGCGGCCGGGGCCGACGATTTTGTGTCAAAGCCGTTTGACCGCGCCGAGTTGACCATGCGTGTCCAGAGCATTCTCCGGTTGAACCGCTATCGCCGGCTGCTCGAGGAACGTACCAAGGTGGATCAACTCACCGAGTACGCCCTGGTCGTCAGCCATGAACTCAAGGCCCCGCTCCGCGGCATGCGCCAGCTTGCCGATTGGATCGCGCGGGACCACGCCGCGCGCCTCGATTCGGAGGGGCAGCAACTGTTCACGCTTCTGAAGGAGCGGGTGCGCGAGCTGGATCGGACGATCGACGGGCTCCTGGAATGCGCCCGGGTGGGGAAGACGCATCAGGTTGAGCGGCAGATCGCCACGGGTGAACTGGTGCGCGAGATCGCGGAGCAACTCGCACTCCCGCCGCTGGTCAAGATCACGATCGATCCCGACCTGCCGACCGTGAACGCGAGCCGCGAGCAGTTGCAGCAGGTGTTCCAGAACCTGCTCGACAATGCCCTGGCTTCCTTGGACCAGCCGCAGGGGCGGCTTCGGGTCAGCGCCACGCGACGAGTCGCCGCCTGGGAGTTTCTGGTGGCTGACAACGGACGCGGGATCCCGGCGCGCTTTCTGGATCGGGTCTTCGAGCCATACTGGCGAATGCGTCGCAGCGGCGACAAGCCCGGCGTGGGGCTGGGCCTGACCCTGGTCAAGCGGATCGTCGAGGACCGGGGCGGCGCCGCCTGGGTCCAGTCCCGAGAGGGGCGCGGCACGATCGTGCACTTCACCTGGCCTGATGAGCGCGCTGATCGACAGCAACCGCCCTCCCAGGCCGGAAGGGGGCCGAAGCGCCCGCATCGGTCCGCGCAACCTTGACGACAGGGCATCTGCAAGCTGTCGGTGGGAAAGGAGTTTGCGCCGGGTGGAGCCTGCCTGCCGCGCCTGCCTGTGCCGTGCCCGACACGGCAGACAGGTTGCTGCGCTTTGCGGCGCAGGCAGGGCACGCGGCCTACAGCGGGAGTCTCCATCCGTTGTAGACCCGGTGCCCTCACCGGGCGAGAGGATACCGACAGCGGGCCGATGCACCGCCTTGACGATTCCTCGACGATTCCTGTTTGCGCGGGCGGAAGAACACTGTACAGATCTTCCCCTGTCATGAACGCGCAGCCCATCCGATCCTCTCGTCAACTCTCCATCCGCTTATGAAAGGCATCCCTGTCCTCCACGTCGAAGCCGATGGGATCGCTCGGGCTTGGGAAGAATCGCTCGTTGCCCTGCATGAGCGCGGATGCAACGTCCGGAGCGAGTATGACAAGCCCGACGATCCGCCAAGCAAGGACGCGACGATGATCATCACGATCGCCGACCCTCTGAGCGAGCCGATGATCCACAGGGATTTTCCCGGGGGCCCCGTCGAGTTGCAGGAGTACGTCATGGAAGTGTGCGAGGGCATCAAGGACCACCTGGTGCGCGATCCGGATGACCCGCACGACACGCGCTGGGAGTACACGTATCATCAGCGCTTGTTTGCCTACACAGCGCCCACCCTCGAACCCGCAGACCAGATCGAGGTCCTTTGCCAGAAACTGGCGCGAACACCCCACTCGAGGCGCGCCCAGGCCATCACGTGGAAGGTCTGGGAGGACAACGATTGCTACGACCCGGCCTGCCTTCAAAGCATCTGGTGCCGACTAACCGAGGAGCAGCGGCGCCAGGTCCTGAGCATGAACGTCCGGTTCCGGTCCAACGACGCCTACAAAGCCGCGTTCATGAATATCTTCGCCCTGGTTCAACTGCAGAAGCGCATAGCCGATCGCATCGGCAGCCTGACCGGGCGCCCCGTCGAGCCAGGGCGCTACGTCCACGTCGCGGACAGTTACCACATCTACGGCTCTTATTTCCGCGAGTTCGAAGGCCGATTCCTCGGCGCACTCCGTAAACGTTCCTTCGAGCAGCGCACGCTTCGTTATGCCGATCTGAGAGAGATGATGGAGGAGGCACGGCCGATGATCCTCGAAAAGGCGGCGGCCATGGGCAAAGGGACTGCCTGAGTCACCGCGCCGCACTCCCGCCGTCTTTGCCGAGCCCGCATATTCCTCTCGCCCCGTCAGTGCACAGGGCGGACAAACCTCGCATGAGGACTGCTATGCGGGCTGCAAAAGCAAAACTGCGCCGGGTCCGGTTCCTCGCGAAGCGTGTGGAATAACCGGCTACGGGCGGGCCGCGGGCCTCCGGTAGAGCGGTTTCTTCTCGATCGCCGCCGGGAAGCGCCGTCCGCGAATCTCGATTGCCAGCGCCGTGCCCGGCTGCGCCATCGCAGTCGCCACGTAGGCCATCCCGATCCCCACCCCCAAGGACGGGCTTTGGGTGCCGCTGACCACCTTGCCAATCGGCGCCGCAGCCGGATCGGCGCTCCAAACGATATAGCCGGGGCGGGGAGGCGGCGATTTGTCGGCCATTCGGAACGTCACGCATCGCCTGGATACTCCCTCGGCCTTTTGCCTCAGCAGCACGTCCCGTCCGACAAAGTCGCCCTTGTCGAGCGCCACAAAGAAAGCGAGGCCGGCTTCGATGGGGGTCGTCGCCTCGGTCAGTTCATGGCCATAGAGCGGATAGCCCATTTCGGTGCGCAGAGTGTCGCGCGCGCCCAGACCCGCCGGCTTCAGTCCGAAAGGCGCGCCCGCCTCGATCAGCGCCCGCCAGATCGGGGCGATCGCCGCGGTCGGCGCGACAACCTCAAAGCCGTCTTCACCGGTGTAACCGGTCCGCGCCACATACACGGAGGCGCCCTGAAACACAAACGCCCCAATTTCGTTCTTCTTGAGGGCAGACGCGCCCGGCACCAGGGTGCAGCCCATCGATCCGCCCTCGATCGCGGTGTCGATGAACTGCGCCACAGCCGGCCCCTGGACTGCAACGGCGCCATACTCGGACGAGGCGTTGCGGAGACGAAATCCGTCGCGCGTGGGGGCATGGTCGACGCGAATCTGGAGCCAGTCCCAATCCGCCTCGATGCGCGAGGCATTGACGATCATCAGGAATTCGTCGGTGTCGATCCGGTAGACGTACAGGTCATCCACCACGCCGCCATGCTCCTGGCAGAGCAGCGTGTACTGCCCCTGCCCGATCGCCAGCTTCCGGATGTCGTTGGTCAGTGCGTGGTTCAGAAACTCGGTTGCTCCGGGACCGCTCACCAGCATTTCGCCCATGTGGGAGATGTCGAACAACCCGGCGCTTTGGCGCACCGCAAGGTGTTCCTGGACGATGCCGGTGTACTGGACGGGCATCTCCCACCCGCCGAAATCGACCATGCGGGCCTCGAGTTGGCGGTGCAAATCGTGGAGCGGGGTCCGTTTGAGCATAGCGTGCCTCAGACGCTACCAACCTTCCCGCGCCCGTCAAGCAGGCGACGGTGCGGGCGACGGTGCATATGGGAGTTGTCGGCATTCTGTCGCCCGGTGAGGGCCCCGGGCTTACAACGGATGGAGACTCCCGGTGCAAGCCCTGTGCCCTGCCTGCGCCGCAAAGCGCAGCAACCTGTCTGCCGTGTCGGGCACGGCACAGGCAGGCGCGGCAGGCAAGCCCCACGCGGCGCAAACTCGATTCCCGCCGACAACTTGCAAATGCACTGAGCAGACAACCGGGCGAGGCCTCGCGCCTTGCTTTCTCCGGCGCCCCCGGCACACTGCGGGGCCGATGATCACCGCCACGACCGCCTCCGGTTCGAATCTCGAAGCGCGTCTCAACACACGTTACATCTGGACCATCTGTCTCGTGGCTGCGCTGGGCGGCCTGCTGTTCGGTTACGATTGGGTGGTGATCGGCGGGGCAGCGAAGTTCTACGAGGCCTTCTTCCAACTCAAGGACACGGCCCAAGCCGTCGCCGCCGAGTCCGGTTTCTGGGCCAAGCTCAGAACCAACGCGATCTCTCCGGTGGGCTGGGCGCAAAGTTGCGCGCTCCTCGGGTGCCTGGTCGGCGCGATTGTGTCCGGACCTTTGAGCGACCGATTCGGACGCAAACCGATCCTTATCCTGGCGGCGTTCAACTTCGTGGCGTCGTCGCTTGGAATCGCCTTTGCCCAGAGCTTCCCGGTGTTCGTCACGTGGCGGATCATGGGTGGCGTGAGCATCGGGCTGGCGTCGAACATCTCCCCGTTGTACATCTCCGAGATCGCCCCCGCCACACAGCGCGGGCTGCTTGTCGCCATCAACCAGCTCACGATCGTCATCGGCATCCTGGCCGCGCAATTTGTGAACTGGTGCATCGCCCGCCCGATCCCGGATGGGATGGCCGCGGACGCATTCGCGGCGTCGTGGAACGTGACGCGCGGCTGGCGCTGGATGTTTGGAGCCTGCGCAGTGCCGTCGCTGCTGTTCTTTGTCAGCGCCCTGTTCGTGCCGGAAAGCCCGCGCTGGCTCTGCAAAGCCGGAACGGGCCGTCGGGCGGAGAGGGTCCTCTCGCGCATTGGCGGCGCGTCCTACGCGTCGGCGGCGATGGCTGAGATTCAAGCGACTTTGACGAGCGAAGACAGGCGCGTTCGTTTGGGCGAACTGCTCGATCGGCGGGTGCTGGTCGTGCTGGGCCTGGGGATCTTCCTGGCGGTGTTCCAGCAATGGTGCGGCATCAATGTCATCTTCAATTACGCCAGCGAGATCTTCGCCCAGGCCGGCTTCAACCTCAACGACGCCCTCACCAACATCGTCGCCACAGGCGTGGTCAACCTGGTCTTCGTCTTCGTGGCTCTGTTCACCGTGGACCGGTTGGGGCGCAGGCCGCTGATGCTGTTCGGGGCGGCGGGCTTGGCGCTCATCTACCTGGCGATCGGGGCCTGTTATCACATCAAAGGAGCGGGCACGCCGGTCCCCCCCATCCTCTTCCTCGCCTTGGTTCTGGCGGCCATTGGCACGTACTCGATGTCGCTGGCGCCGGTGGTCTGGGTGCTCATCTCCGAGATCTTCCCCAACCGCGTCCGCGGCACCGCGATGTCGATCGCCGTTGGCGCCCTCTGGATCGCCTGTTTCCTGCTCACCTACACGTTCCCGATCTTCAAGACCCTGCTCGGCGTGTCCTACACGTTTTGGATCTACGCGGCGATCTGCGCCACGGGATTCGCAGTGCTTTGGCTCCGCCTGCCGGAGACCAAGGGAAAATCGCTCGAACAAATCGAGCGCGAGCTGGTCGATCGGTCTGGGCGCGAGGCCGATTCATGAAGTGGAGCGGGGACGCCTGCCCGCCGGCAGGCAGACAGGGCACGTCGCCGGCAAACACCGGATTCACTCGCGATGGCGCGGGACGAACCGCTCCAACACCTTCGTGCGCACGAGCAGAGCAGTGGAGGGGCGGTGTCCTCGTCGCCCGCAAACAGATGCGGCGGTTCCATTGATCGGGGACGAAGCGGCCCCCCACTGGCCTTATCGCATTCATGGATTGGCGCTTCCGCTGCGGTTCTTCAATCGATTATTCTTGCCACATCAGGGAGCCCGCCATAACAATATCTCTGTTCTTTGAATGGAGATGATCGTCGAGATCATCTTGCAACGACCCAAAGTCAGGGAACCCCGTGAGAATCGGGGACGGTTGCGCCACTGTGTCGGGCTACGAGCTCCCAGAGGCCACTGGATGCGCTTCGGTGCGTTCGGGAAGGCGGGAGCAAGGTCGGAAGCCCTCAGTCAGGATATCGTTTGGGTCGTGCTCGTCGGATCCCGCCGTGCGGGATCAACTTCTTCGACCAAAAGAAGGATGAGGCCAGTGGCTCGAACGGTTTTCGAGCGGACGTGTGAATGCCTTCATTCTCCGTTGGGCGGAGGGTGAAGGCTTTTGCTTTGCCACCTTCCGCGCTGGTCTCGGTGGGTTACCGCCCGCCCGCGCCGCGGTTCCAGGCCCCGGTCTCGGGCGGCCAAGAGAAAGGAATTGCAGTGTTTGGCACAAGTGAGCGTGCGGACAAGATGGGACGTCACCTTCCGGGATCGGCAATGCGCCCTCCTCCGTCATCAAAACAACCGCGGTTGCGGATGGCTCGAGCGCCCTTGTTCGGATTGATTCTGGCCGCCGGTTTCCTGTTCGTCCTCCGGGTCCCGCAGGCCGGACCGCCGCCGTCGCGCATCGAAACGGACTTCAGCAGCAACCCGGCCGACGCCGGCTGGCGGGTCTTCGGAGATGCCTCGTTGTTTCGCTGGGACGCCGACGCCGGGTGTCTGGCTGTCACATGGGACTCGGCCCGATCGAACAGCTATTACTACCTCCCCCTCGGCACATGGCTCACGCGGGACGACGATTTCCGGATCGAGTTCACCTTCACCCTCGATGACATCGCCGTCGGGACGACGCCGGGCAAACCGTATGCATTCCAGCTTGCGCTGGGCTTGGTGAACCTGGCTCAGGCCACGGACCCGGCTTTCCGGCGCGGCACCGGCATGGATTCGCCCAATCTGGTGGAATGGAATTACTTCCCGGAATCAGGCTACGGAACGACCGTGGCAGCAGTCATCGTATCGGAAAGCAATGCCTGGGCAAACCCGAGTCACAACACCTCTTGGAACAATCCCGCCTGCGACCTGCAAATCGGCACCTCTTATCGCTTCGTCCTGGATTACCGAGCGTCCGCGCAGAGGATGGAATTCGAGATGGTGTTGGGCGACCAGAGGTTCTCTTTGGCTCCGGTCACCATCCCGGAAACGTTTGGGGATTTCGCCGTCGATGCCCTTGCCATCAGCAGTTACAGCGATGCCGGCCAGGACCCAGACTGGTCAGGCTCCGTTCTTGCACATGGCCGGATCGACGGGATTCTGCTCGAAGTGCCGCCCCCGCCGATCCGCCGCTTCCGGGGCGGTTGGATCGAGGGCGCATGGCGCGCCGAATTCACTGGGTGGTTGGGATGGGAGTACACCATCGAGGCTTCGTCCGACCTGCGCGCCTGGTCCGCCATCGACGGGCCCAGTGATGGAACCGGCCGACGCCAGGCTCTGACCGATCCGCATCCGGCGTCCGATCGCTCCTTCTACCGGATTCGTGCGAACAGTCAGTAGACGAGCGCCAGCATGAAATGCGGTCTATCTAAGGGTCTGTGCAAAAAATTGATCGAAAGTAATTTATGCACAGACCCTAAGAAGGCTTCGCGGGACCTGGCATCGGGATTCACGCTCATCGAGTTGCTTGTGGTGCTGGCCATCGTTGGCATTCTGGCGGCGCTCTTGTTGCCGGTCATCTCCCGCAGTCGCGCGGCGGCCCAGCGCCTGGCCTGCGTCAACAACCTCCACCAGCTCGGCCTGGCGGCTCAGATGTATTGGGACGACCACGACGGCTGTGCATTCCGCTATCGCAGTGTCGCGACCAACGGCGGCGATCTCTACTGGTTCGGCTGGCTGGCGCGGGGCGCTGAGGGCGCGCGCGACTTCGATCCGGCGACGGGCGCGCTCTTCCCCTACCTGGGGGGAAGGGGCGTGGAAACGTGTCCGAGCCTGAACTACGCGCTGGCCGCCTTCAAGCTCAAGGCGTCCGGAGCGGCCTACGGATACGGGTACAACTTCCACCTCTCATCCCCGGCCTCGCAGCCTCCGGTTCGGATTCCGCACCTGGCGCGTCCCTCGGAGGTCGCGCTGCTGGCGGACGCCGCTCAAGTGAACACCTTTCAATCGCCGGCCTCGCCCGAGAATCCGATGCTCGAAGAGTTCTATTACATCAATGCCAGCGAACCCACGGTTCACTTCCGCCATGCGCGCCGCGCAAACGTCGTGTTCTGCGACGGCCATGTGGCGTCCGAGCCGCCACTCGCCGGTTCGATCGACGCGCGGATGCCGGCGCATGTCATCGGGCGGCTGCGTCCTGACATCCTGCTGCCCTGACCTTTCACCCTGGCGCTTGACCTGCGGGGTGCGATGGCCGATGGTGTGCATCGCTGCGATGGGGGCGTACTGGTTTCGACCTGGAAGACGCGCCAGAGGCGGCATGCCGAGGACGATCCGTTGGCCTCGTTAATCATCGGGTCAAAACAAAACAGCCAATACTGAATTGGCCCTCGCGGCCTAAGTCCGCGACGTTCGCCGCTTGACACCTGCTAGGGTGGACGAACGCAACAGCAGGGTAGGTTGGCCGTGGCGCCGGCTGCGCGGCTGACCGAAACTTTTGCAGCGGGCTGGGTGGGCGGGTCGCGCCGGAGCGTAACCGTTCGCCGAGACTTTACCTCCGGCTAAGCATGTAGTCGCGGCTGGGGTTTCTGTCAGGGACGCGGGTTCAACTCCCGCCGCCTCCACCAGTTTCTGTGGGCTTCTGGCGATGGTTTTCCATTGGACGGGACAAAGACGGGACAGTCCCAATCAGTTGAAACAAAGGGCAACAGTGCGAATGGTATGAACATCATCGACCATGCTCCCTGCGGTGCTAACTCGCTCCCGGTCGTTCCGCCTCGCACCTCCGCCTCATTTTCAGTCAACCTGTGGCACCCTGCATCGTTTTGAAACAGCGATCGGGCGCCGGGTCCCTCGACGGCAGCAGTCGGGCTGTCCGTGATACCGTTTGAAACAAAACGGGCGTTGCGGGATAATCCGCCCTACCACTCGCCAGCGGCATCTCCCCCCGCGTACGTGTCGTAGACGTGCTGATACACCGCCTCACACTTGGCTCGGTACAGGTCTGGCGTGTAGGCCCGCGGCAGCTTGTCCAGGGACTCCTCGATGCACAACCGCACCGCTGCCCGTGATTGCTGTCGCTTCCGCCAATCCAGTACCAACCGCTTGGCCTTCAGGGTGTGCAGCATGTCCTGGGCGACCTTCTTCACCGCCTTGCGTTCCTTGGGCGTGATGTCCACGGCGGGCTTGGTCAGAATGTCGAACACAGTCAGTTCCTCATCGCTCAACTGCTCGCGGACATGCCGTTGCTCCTCATCGTTCAAGCTCTGGGCGAGCCGGAGCAATTGCTCGTACGTCTCCTCCACGTTGGCGGAGCCCGCGTTGTATTCGTCAATAAGCGCCTGGAATTTCTGCAAGAAGTCGGTCCGGCTCCGGTTTATGGCCAGCATCGCGTGCAACTTGACCGCAATGGCTGCCCGCAACCGCTCGATCTCCGCCCGCTTGTGCGCCTTCTTGAAGAACTTCCGCAACGCGTCGAAGTCGATCCTGCTCAAATCAAGTGGCTTGGCCCTCTCCGTGATCGTGTACCCCGCCGTCGCAATCGACTTGTCCAGCACGCCCTCGATCTGGTTCATCACCCCGGAAACGTCCACGGGCGGGAGCAACGCCCGGATCATGTCGACCAGGGTGGCAAACAACGCGCACGCCGGCGCGAACTGGCTCGCGCTCGTGTCGGGCAGTATCGCTCGATAGACGACTGTCGTCCGAGCCGCCAGACCGAGGAACTGCCGCTTCGAGTCGTCGTTGACCAGAATTGCATCCCGCACGTCCTTCAGCGCCTTCACCCGTTCCAGACCGCTCGTGACCAACACCGCGTCCACCTTCACGCCACGCGCCGCACAGAACTCGACCGCCTCGGCAATGGCCTTCTTCAGCATCGCGATGAGTTGCTGTTTCGCTTCGACGGGCGTCCTGCCGCCAATACCGCCGCCTGCCCCGCCCCCGGCATAGATCGACAGCGCCTTCTGCAAATGGTGGAACACGCCCACGTAATCCACGATCAGGCCGTTCACCTTCTCGCCGAACACCCGGTTGGCGCGGGCGATGGTCTGCATCAGGGTGTGGTTCCGCAGCGGCTTGTCGAGGTAGATGGTCGAGCAACTGGGCACGTCGAACCCGGTCATCCACATGGCGCATACGAACACCAGCCGGAACGGATCGTCCGGGTCCTTGAACTTCGTCTCCAGGTCCTCCTTCACCATCCGCTGCCGGTGCGGCGTGATGTCCAAGCCCTTCGCCTTGAAGTCAGCGGCTTCATTCTGGGCCTGTGACACCACCACCGCCATGTCGGTGGTCTTCATCCAGTTCAGCGTGTCGAGGATGGCGTCCTGTTCCTCCTGCGTGGCCTTGGCCATCGACTCGTTCAGTTTCGCCTCGTGCTTGGTCCACTGCGCCTTCACCTTGTCGTACATCCGCACCGCCGTCAGCTTGTCGATGCAGACCACCATCCCCTTCCCCTTGAAGCCGCGTCCGGTGAAATGCTCGACGATGTCGGCTGCCACGCGGTCCAGCCGGTCATCGCGGGTAATCAGGTGGTACTGCTGGCCCAGCACCCGCTCCAGCTTGCGCTGCTGGTCCTCGTCCAGTTCGGACTCCTCGATCACCCGGTAGATGTCGTCGTTCAACTGCTCGTTGGTGAGTTGCAGTTCCGGGATGCGGTTCTCGTAGAACAGCGGCACCGTCGCGCCGTCGTCCACCGACTGCTTGAAGTCGTAGATGCTGACGTAATCGCCGAAAACCTCCTTGGTCTTCTCCTCGCCGACGATCAGCGGCGTGCCGGTGAACCCGATGAACGCCGCCTTCGGCAGCGCACCCCGCATGTTCATGGCGAAGATGTCGTACTGCGTGCGGTGGGCCTCGTCGGTCATCACGATGATGTCAGCCCGGCCCGAAAGCTTGGGAAACCGCTGACCCCGCTCGGTTCTGAACTTCTGGATCAGCGTGAACACGTACCGGTGATCCTCGCTCAACAACTGCTTCAAGTGCTCCGCGCTGTCCGCCCGGACCCGTTCCTCGGGCTCCGTCACCGCGCCGACGCTGGCGAAGTTCTTGTAGAGCTGGTCGTCCAGTTCGGTGCGGTCGGTCACCCCCACGAACGTCCAGTTGCCGGGCACCTTCCGCAGCACCTTCTGCGCGAAGAACACCATCGAGTAGCTCTTGCCCGCCCCCTGCGTCTGCCAAAAGACGCCCAGGCGGCTGTGCGTCTTGCCCTCACCCCCGGCCCCTCTCCCAGTGGGAGAGGGAAGAGCGTCGGCGAGGCGCTTCAAAACTTCTTCCGGTTGTTCGAGTACGAGAGCGTTCCTGAATCGGATCACCTCCAAGCCAAGCGACTTCAGGTAGGCGTCTCGCTTGTGGTCCTTCTTTTGCACTGCCACGAGGTCGTGAACACCGCCGTCGGTTTCCACTACGAGCTTGGCCTCCTGGCAATAGAAATCAGTGAGGTAGTCGCCAATCTGATGCTGTCGACGGAACTTCAGTCCAAGAAAACGCCGACTGCGCAACAACTCCCACAGAACTTCCTCCGCAGGGGTATTCGTCTTCCGCAGTTCACGCGCCCTTTCGACCAGCCCGGAGAACTGAAACCCGCCTCGGTAATGTGCCTCATCCTCCCTCTCCCTACGCTGCGCGCCTTTACCCTGACCTTCGGCCACCCCTCTCCCACTGGGAGAGGGGCCTGGAGTTTGGACATTCTGAAGACAGATTTTGGCGGGGGGCAGTGTGAGGCGGCGAGGGGAGAATCTCAGGCGGCGGCGCTGCCGACCATCATGGGGTAGGTTGCGGGGGCTTTGGCCGTCGGGAATGTGACCGGATGATCGGCCAGTTGCTTGCGCAGCAGTGTGACCAGGTCCAAACAGGAGGGGCGCTTGGCTCCACGACGCCATTTGGGCATGGGTTCATAGACTTGTGTACGCGTGGGGCCGTAGCACTTTAGGCCGGCTAACTGAAGCCACTGGCATCCCATGCGGGGTGAAAATCAGTCCAGACCCCTTGGTTTTCCGAAGGATTTGACGGTGCCTCCCCCAAACGCCGTTAAGGATTTTTGCGTGATTTCCTGGGCTGATTTCTCGGTGGTTGACGATGGCACCCTGGCTGTCCCACAGCCGCTCAGGCAAAACCTGGGAAATACGCCTGTTCCGGATGACTCAGATAGCGAAAATGACTATTGGCTGTCCCATAGCGCTCTAACAGACTGAGCAAATGCCACTTGCGCCACAGCCCGGTCCGAATGATGGCAAACAAGCGACTGAAGCTATGCGCCCAATTCGAAAGATAGGCCAGGTAGCGCAACAACAGATAGATCAACAACGCCGTCCAGATCTGCCACCGCACGGCGTTGGCCGAGGTGCCCAGAAAGTCCGCCAACTGCAGTGTCTGCTTGAGTTGTTTGAAGAACACTTCGATCTCCCAGCGGCACCGGTACAACTCCACGATGGTGGACGGACTCCACGTCAACTGGTTGGTCAGAAACGTCATCAACTGTTCCTTCCCATCCACCTCCACCCAGGCCGTCACCCGCCGCATCAACTCGGGATACTTCTGCTGCGACCCGGGATTCTTGAGCCCGACCAACTCGTCGGCAACCACCTTGCCTTCCGCGGGAACCGGCATCTGCCTCACGACCTCGAACTGCAAGTTCTCCTTGGCCCGCGTCACCCAAATCACCTCCCGCTGCTCCATATCCCACAGGTGGTCGAAGTCGACGTAAGCCTTGTCAAATATGACGATTTCGCCTTCTTTCACCCCGGCGCAGACCTCCCGCGCCCGTTTGGCGTCCGCTTGCCGCGCGGTGTCGATGATCGCAAAGCGCGGCAGGAAACTCTGCAGATCCAACCGCAGGTGGCACTTGGCCGCCGCCTTCCGCCGCCGATGTTTGGCCCAGTCCATGCACGAGGCGATCAAGGGGATCGTCGTGCTATCGATGGCGTGGATCTTCCGCTTGAACTTCCGCAGAAACTTCTTTCCCGCTCGCCCGCTTACGAAGCCCGGCGAGAGGTCACCCAAGTACTTGAGCTCTTCCCAGAACAAGGTCTCCGCCATCGCCGCGTCGCGCACCTTGTTGGCATGGGAGAGGTTGTTCCGCGTTGGCGCCGTGGCGGCGCGTATCGCCGAGAGCGGACCGGAGTTGAGTTGCAGACCGTCGCAGACATCATTGAGGCTCAGGGCATGCGTCAGTTGCGCATAGCCCAAGCTGACCGTATGACTCCAGGGGCTGAATGTCCTCGCTTTCTCGTCCACGCCGGTCTGGTGGGCGATCTTCGGCACCAAGTAGGGCGGAATGTAGTTGCAGACCTGACGCAAAACGGTGAGTTTGCCCGCGGTTGGGGCTTGGTGTTTTTTCATGACCTGCCGTGTGGCAGGTTTTCGTCAAGCTTCCAACCATTTTTTTCGCCAATTCCTGTGGGATGGCTGTGGTCAGAAAACGCCCACTGACCAAGCATTCTCAGTCCGGCATTAAAATCAACTGAATCGGACGACTGGTCAAGCGAGCTTGTCGCGCCGCCGTTCCGTGGCGTCGAGATGTGAAATGGACCCCGGAATTCGGACCGGAGGTTAAGCTAGATTTTGCCGTGGATCGCTGGGTGTGAGAAACCAGCGAGACCATGAGTAAAACTAAATCAAACAAACGCAGACGACACAGCGGGGCCTT
>Ga0208940_1000132_pt1 | contig 99381 bp, 93 predicted proteins | sample AD_JPNNA6_MetaG_FD_184445 | JGI IMG/M metagenome (GOLD analysis project Ga0208940, IMG submission 184445) | Active sludge microbial communities of municipal wastewater-treating anaerobic digesters from Japan - AD_JPNNA6_MetaG (SPAdes) (version 2) | ecosystem: Engineered > Bioreactor > Anaerobic... | reverse complement strand
TGAGCGGACTTCCCAATCGTTGAGCTTGAATTGCTCAACATATTTTTTCCAGCCGGAATTTAAATTCTTATCGCCCATGATACCCGGCGGACAAATAACGATGCCTCGCCTGCCCAGTTGCTTGGCTACAGCGCAGGCGATGATTGTTTTGCCCAAACCGACAACATCGGCAATGATGACACCGTTGTAATCGTCAATAATTTTCAGCGCCTGTTTAACCGCATCCAGTTGATACTGATACGGCTTGTAGCCGTTTTTTTCCATGATTGTGATAATCGAATCACCGACCTTCTTCTGGTCAAATGAATCGAGATATGTTTTCAAGATCAGACAGAAAGCTTCAAAAGGAGAAACTTCTTTGGTGATCGTTTCTTTTTCTATGACTTCAATCAGCCTCTTTTTGGTTTCTTCATGTTCGGTGATCCTGACGGCCTGAGTCCAGAGATTATCGAAATATTCTTCCGCGTCTTCAAAACCATAATCGCTAATTTCGACATTAAATTCGTTTTGGGTGGAGAGCCCCGCCTGTGTTAGATTACTGGATCCGGTGATGAACAAGGCATTTTTCCCGACCTGATCCTGCTCCAGCTTGAAAATGTATAACTTGGCATGATTAGGCTCGTATGTTTTGCGGATAATCAGCTTGTCGTTTTTAATCAAGTCAACAAAATAGCGAACCTGCTGATAAAATTCTTCAGTGTCGAAATATTCGGTGTTCAGAGATTTTTTAATGGATTCAAAAAATTTGTAAGTTTTCTCTTCATCCGATGATGGATCGGTTTCGGCGTATTCAATGAGGCAATGATTGAAGCGATCAACATTCAGGCCAACCAGAATTTTTACTGAGACTTCAGGATTCTTTTGAAGGGCGGCATAGAGCTCCCGAATGCCGGAGAAATAAAAAAAGCCGACAAGAAATTTTAACTCCTCGCTTTTGGAAATTAATTCAACAAGCCTCTTTTTAAGATCGCTTTTTTTACTGTTGGTGATGAAATTCGCCATGAGCAGGAGGTGCTCCGTAGTTTATTGTCGCACATCATACAACTTCTTGATTAGATTGCAAGAATAAATCATTTAAATCGCTTGGCGTGTTTCGAGAAAATATTTATACGCAAAAGAGGCGGTTGTTAAAATAAAGTAGCTGTGGTAACAAATCGTCATGTCTGATTTATTCATCATGTAAAAGGATTTTTAATGCAGGATATTGTTAATCGCGTTCACGCTCATATGCCGTATCATCTTCTGCCGAAGCATCTGGATATGATTTTGCAGCGGAAACTTAATCTGGAGATTTATTTTCATCATTGGGTGTTGGAGAAACTGGATAAAACGAAGTGCATTGAACACGCAAAGATTCTGGCCGATGCCGGTTTAAGAACCACTTTTCACGCGCCTTTTATGGATTTACGGCCAGGTGCGCTCGATGAACGAGTCCGCCGGGTAAGCATTGATAGAATCAAGCAGGCGTTCGATCTGGCGTTTTATTTTCATCCACTTAAAATTGTGTGTCACTCGTCCTTCGACGAACGTTACTACGTCTTTGTTGATGATCTGTGGCTGGAGAACAGCATGAAAACATGGACGGAGCTGATTGCTCTTGCCAGGGATGTCCATACCATGATCGCGCTGGAAAATGTTTACGAGAAGAATCCGGGCATTCTGCGCCGTCTGTTTGACGTGCTGTCTTCAGAACACATTTGCTTTTGCTTTGATACCGGTCATTTTAATGCCTTTGCTCATGAACCTTTAAGTGTCTGGTTAAAGGCTCTGGGAAAGTATTTGGGGCATTTGCATTTGCATGACAATCTCGGAAAGCGGGATGAGCATCTGCCGGTCGGAGAAGGCACGTTTCCTTTTGCAGAGCTTTTTGAGACGCTGCGGAAAATGAAAATAAAACCGACTGTCACCCTGGAGGCTCATAATCCGAACAATCTCTGGCAGTCGATGGAGAATATCAGGAGCCTGGGGCTTGTTAAGTATCTGAAATAATCGGATAAATTATTGTTTAGAGGAATACATTGCTCAGATACATCGTAAAAAGAACTTTATTTATGATACCGCTTTTGCTGGGGATTACGGTTATCTGTTTTTTTGTCATGCATCTGGCTCCCGGTTCTCCGACGGATTTGCAGACGGAGATGAATCCGAAAGCTTCAGCGGAGATGAAGGAACGTCTCCGTTCGTTGTATGAACTTGATAAGCCGATTCACGTGCAGTACGCATCCTGGCTGAAAAAAATCAGTCAGGGAGACCTGGGAACATCTTTCGCGACAGACCATCGTCCGGTGGCCGATAAAATCATGGAGAGGCTGCCTGTCACGATTCTGATCAATTTTCTCTCTTTGCTGATCATTATCGCGGTTGCGGTTCCGCTGGGTGTTTTATCGGCTGTGCACAAGGATTCTTTGTTTGACAAGGTGACAACCGTGTTTGTTTTCATCGGCTTCGCCGTGCCTACCTTCTGGCTTGCTTTATTGCTGATGATTTATTTCGGCATTCATTTGAACTGGCTGCCGATTTCCGGATTGCGCTCGCTGAATTACGAATATCTGAGTGCCTTTGACCGGTTGCTTGATCTGGCAAAGCATCTGGTCTTACCGGTTTTCGTTTCCGCTTTTGGAGGTCTGGCCGGTCTCTCCCGTTACATGAGAGCCAACATGCTGGAAGTGATCAGGCAGGATTATATTATGACCGCCCGCGCCAAGGGATTGAGTGAACGTGATGTCATTTACAGGCACGCTTTGCGCAACGCGCTTCTGCCGGCCATTACCATTCTGGGACTTTCCGTTCCCGGTCTGATCGGCGGGAGCGTTATCTTTGAAACGATTTTCGCCATTCCCGGCATGGGACAGCTTTTCTATATGTCGGTGATGGCCAGGGATTATCCGACCATCATGGGGATTTTGTTGATCGGAGCGATTTTAACGCTCGTGGGCAACCTGATTGCCGATGTGTCGTATGCGGTGGCGGATCCACGGATAAGAATATCCTGAGAGACTACAGAAAATGAATGCATGGTCAGCTATGTATAAAAACAAATTGATGTTAACCGGCGGCGGGCTGGTCTTTCTGCTTTTGGTTATTTCCCTTCTCGCGCCGTGGCTGGCGCCTTACGATCCGGGACAGATCGATTTAAATAACGTCCTGGCCGCACCGTCCATGAATCACTGGTTTGGAACGGATCAACTGGGGCGGGATGTTCTTTCCCGGATGATCTGGGGAGCGAGAATTTCCCTCAAAGTCGGTTTTGTGGCCACGGGCTTTGCCATCATTATCGGAACGATGCTGGGAGCCGTTTCCGGATACTACGGCGGCTGGGTTGATTCCATCATTATGCGGTTTGTGGATATTATGCTTTGCTTTCCGACATTTTTTCTGATTCTGGCGGTCATCGCTTTTCTGGAACCTTCCATCTGGAATATCATGATCATCATTGGTTTGACCGGGTGGATGGGTGTGACCAGATTGGTGCGGGCTGATTTTATTTCGCTCAGGGAACGTGATTTTGTGCATGCCGCCAAAGCGATCGGTGCGAGTGATCTGCGGATTATTTTTCTGCATATCCTGCCCAATTCGATGGCTTCGATTCTGGTCGCGGCAACGCTGGGAATTGCCGGAGCGATATTGACCGAATCGGCGTTGAGTTTTCTGGGTATCGGCGTGCAGCCGCCCACCCCGAGCTGGGGCAATATCCTGACGGCCGGCAAGGATAATATTGACATCGCGTGGTGGCTTTCACTTTATCCGGGATTGGCCATTCTGATGACGGTTGTCGGCTATAATCTGCTGGGGGAGGGTATCCGGGATTTGCTGGATCCCCGCTTGAAAAAATAGCCCGTTTCGCCGGGAATTTGTTCATTCTTGATTAAATCGTAAAAATGTAATAGGAAAAAAATCGTTCATTTTACATTAAGGAGAAGAAAGTCATATGTCAAGAAGAGTCAATGCTGAAGCAATCAGCAACGATAAACGCATTCTTTCGCGCAAACTGATGCAGGGTGAAATTTCCGACAAGGATCTGCAGGCCCTTTTAAAAAAACTTCCGGATGTTGCCGATAACGCCGAAGAAGTTTCTCTCAACGAAAATCAGGGCGAAAATAAAACCGAAAGCCAGCCCGAAACCACAAACGAAAACGCCAGTTAAAATCTCATGCTTGTCGATTCTCACGCTCATCTGGAGATGAAAGAATTCGATCCCGACCGCGAAGAGGTCATCAGGCGCGCCGGAAGCGAGGGAGTCGATTTTATCATCACCGTTGGAACCAATCTCAAACTGAGTCTCAAAGCGGTGACGCTTGCCGATCACTATGAAAATATCTACGCGACTGTCGGCGTTCATCCTCATGATGTGGCGAAAATCAATAATCACACGCTGGACGCGCTGAAAGATCTGATTATAAAACATAAAAAAATCGTCGCCTACGGTGAGATCGGTCTGGATTTTTTCCGAAACATTTCTCCGCAGGAGCAGCAACTGGAATTATTCGGCCGACAACTGGAACTGGCCGGCGAGCTTAATCTTCCGGTGGTCATTCACGATCGGGAAGCGCACCGGCAGACGCTGGAAACCGTTCAGGCGTCAGGGGTGCGACGGGGTGTGTTTCACTGTTTTTCCGGCGATTACGCAATGGCTAAAAAATGCATCGATCTGGGATTTTATATTTCCATTCCCGGCGTCGTGACGTATGACAAATCAAAGACGCTTCAGGATGTGGCGGCGCGTGTCCCGCTTTCTTCACTGCTGATGGAAACCGACGCGCCTTATCTTGCGCCGGTTCCGCATCGTGGCAAAAGAAACGAACCTTCTTATATTATGCACACGGCTAAAAAGGTTGCACAGATCAGAGGAGTGCCGTTGGAAGAGGTCGCCAGACAGACATCCGTCAATACGTTGAATCTTTTCGGCATCCAATCTTCTGGCAACGCGAGTTCGTAAGGTTTTCGAAGAGCTTTCCCATGAAAAAAAATAAATTGAAAGCGGTGGTTCTGTTGAGCGGTGGTGTTGATTCTGCGACAACGCTGGCGATTGCCCGACAAATGGAATTTGAAATTTACGCGTTGAGTTTTCGCTATGGACAGAGACACGCCGTTGAACTGAAGGCGGCAAAACGAATTGCCGAAATGAATCATGTTGCCCGGCATCTGATCGTGAATGTTGATTTGCGGAAGATCGGCGGTTCCGCTTTGACGGCTGATATTGAAGTCCCCAAAAATAGAAAAGAGACAACAATGAAAAAAAATATACCGGTAACGTATGTGCCGGCGCGCAACACGATATTTTTGTCTTACGCTCTGGCCTGGGCGGAAGTCATCGGAGCGAATGATATTTTTATCGGCGTGAATGTCCTGGATTACAGCGGTTATCCGGATTGCCGTCCGGAATATATTGACGCTTATCAAAAGATGGCCAATCTGGCCACCAAAGCCGGTGTTGAAAACAAACGAAAACTAAAAATTCACACACCGCTCATCAAGATGAGTAAAGCACAAATTGTACGGAAAGGTCTGGAACTGGGCGTGGATTACAGTCTCACCCACAGTTGCTATGATCCGTCACCTTCCGGAAAAGCCTGCGGTGAATGCGATTCCTGTCTTTTGCGTCTGAAGGGTTTTAAAGACGCCGGTGTCAGCGACCCTGTGAAATATTTGAAGTAAGGATTTATTCTTGAGTTACTTCATCAAGGAAATATTTTATTCCATTCAAGGGGAGGGTTTTTATACCGGACGTCCGGCGGTTTTCTGCCGTTTTGCCGGATGTAATTTATGGTCGGGAAAAGAAGCGGATCGCGATAAGGCGATTTGTAAATTTTGTGATACCGATTTTGTCGGATGTGAAGGGGAAGAGGGTGGAGAATTCAAAACGGCCATGGATTTGGCGGACCGGATAGCAAAATTATGGCCGCAGAAAAATAAAAATTTCGTCCGTCCGTTTGTTGTCTGCACGGGCGGAGAACCGCTGCTGCAAATGGATGTCGGGCTGATTTCAGCGCTGCATGAAAAGGGATTTGAAATAGCGGTGGAAACGAACGGAACGATTTTACCACCGGCCGGCGTTGACTGGATTTGCGTCAGCCCCAAGGCGAATGCCGAACTGTTACTGAGCTCGGGAAACGAGCTCAAGCTGGTTTTTCCCCAGGAAGCAACCGGACCGGAAAAATACGCGATGATGGACTTTCAGCATTTTTTTCTGCAGCCGATGGATTCGCCTGATTCTGAAAAAAATACGAGGCTCACGCTGGAATATGTCAAGTGCCATCCGCAGTGGCGTCTGAGTTTACAGGTACATAAAATATTAAAAATAAAATAAGGAACCCAGATGGAAATTTTCAAAGTCTTTAAATTCGACGCAGCGCATCGCCTGCCCTGTGTCGGTACGCAGCACAAGTGCTCTGAAATTCACGGCCATTCCTTCCGGATAGAAATTCATATCAGTGGACCGGTTGATCCCCGTTTCGGTTGGGTGATCGATTTTGCCGATATTCATCAGGCGGTTGAACCGCTGCTTGAACAACTGGATCATAAATATTTAAATGATGTGGAGGGGCTGAATAATCCGACATCGGAAAATATCGCGAGATGGATCTGGGAGCGTCTTTGTATTCCATTACCGCAATTGAGCAAGATTGTCGTGCAGGAAAGTCCCGAATCCGGTTGTATCTATCAGGGTGAAAAATAATATTTGCCGGTAAAAATCCTGTTCAATTTCCAAATCATAATTTTACCCCTTTTCAGTTGAAAAATAGACTCTTCAATGATATTTGCCTATGACATCAGGTAACTGAAGATGGATCAAAAAACGATACAGAAAATAAAAAGCGATCAGCAGGATAACATCCTGGAGGAACTCCGGCGGGAAAAAGCGGCGGTACTGACCCGCGCGAGTTGGGCTGTAGAAGACGTGCTGGAAAAGATGATTCGCATCGAGAGGCAAATCGAATCCAAAATTTCTTTTTTGGCTTCCCGGTACGGTCAGGATGAATCCTGCGCAGCCTTGAAACAGAGAAGAATGATTTTTGAAGAAATCAACAGTCACGTTGAAGAATACAATCGGATTCGCCAAAAAGCCGAACTGCAATTTTATTATCTGATTGTGACGCGCGAAGCTTTAGGTTTGCGTCGTCATGAAATGGTTCAGAAAATGTACCGTATTCCTGAAAAAAAGAAAAAATACGAGCTGGAAAATGGATAGATACAGAAAACCCCGGCTGCGGATGGTGGAATCGCAGATTAAAGCGCGCGGAATCAAGGATGAGCGTGTTTTGATGGCTATGGAAACGATTCCCCGCCATCTTTTTGTCGATGAAGGATTGATGGAGCAGGCTTACAGTGACAGTCCTCTGCCCATCGGCGAGCATCAAACCATCTCCCAGCCTTACATCGTGGCATTAATGACAGAAGCTCTGGAATTAAAGGGAAGGGAAAGAGTCCTGGAGATTGGTACCGGTTCCGGTTATCAAACGGCCATTCTCGCTTCTCTGGCTGATCGGGTTTTTTCCGTGGAACGCATTGCTTCTCTGGCAACCGGCGCGCGTAAGATTCTTGACAAGCTTAATTTTTATAACGTGGCCATCCGGGTCGGTGATGGTTCGTACGGCTGGAGTGACGAAGCGCCCTTCGACGCTATTATTACAACGGCGGCGGCACCGGATATTCCTCAATATTTGCTGGAACAGTTGATACCCGGCGGAAGAATGGTGGTTCCGGCCGGTGGCCGCGAAGTACAGACACTCTATAAGTTAACGCGATCCAAGGACAATCCTCAGGAAATTATCAAAGAAGATTTGGGCGGTTGCCGTTTTGTCAGTCTGATCGGGGAGAGCGGATGGAAAAAATAAAGGTTTTATTGATCATCTTGATCGTTCCCTTCGTTTTTGCCTGTTTTCAATCTCAAACACATAGAGAGACTTCAAAAGGCGTCTATCATCTGGTCAAAAAAGGTGAAAACATAGAGGGCATTGCCAGAGCCTACGGTGTTCCGGCGCAGCAATTAAGCCGGATCAATAATATCAAAGCTGATAATCCTGTTCAAGAAGGATCGGTCATCTTTATTCCATCGGCAAACAGGGTGGAAAATAAAGTAATGAAAGATACCGCAGACAAGACCCCCGCCGCGAAAGCAGAAGTCAGCAAAAGCATATCCGAAACAGAATTTAAGAAAAGCAGTCCTGCAGCTGTTAAGGAAAAGACAGCCCGGAAGGAAGAAAAAGAAGGTAAACCTTTGGTTGAAGTTACGGATCTGCAGATTGCCGGACAGAAAAAAACATCCATTGATGTGACCAAAAATTCTGAACCCAAAAAATCAAAAATAGTCATTATCGCGGAACCAGAAGAAAAAACCGCTAAGAATACCATAAAGCCTTATGGCAGGGAGATAGTTCCAGATCAGAAAAATATAGCGGGTAGAGAAGCTGCGTCAGAGACCGTCGCTGACAAAAAGATTGCGGAAGAGAAAATTATACCACCATTCCCGGCAGCGGAGCCCGGGGAAAAAATCACATCAGGGAAAAATAAATTTATCTGGCCGGTGCGGGGTAAAGTCAAGGCTCATTTCGGTCAACAGCCCAACAAGACTTTTCATAACTGGATTAAAATTGCCTCCAAAGCGGGCGTGAAAGTGAAAGCGGCAGAGTCCGGTACGGTTATTTTTTCTTCCCAGCTAAAAAATTACGGTGAAACCATTATTATCCGTCACACAAATAATTTTGCCACGGTCTATACGCATCTGAAAAAGCGGAATGTTAAAATCGATAAGAACGTGAAAAAAGGGGAAGCGATAGCCGTTTTGGGAGAAAAAGATGATGACGGCGAAGTGTATATGAACTTTGAAATTCGCCGTCAGGGTAAGGCTCGCGATCCCCTGCTTTTCCTGCCGTAGTATATTTTGCACTTGCCTGAAAAAAAATCATTAATATATTAATCTCACTTTTACGCAAAGGGGATCATATGAATCATTATTTCGAACAGGGACCGATTCGTCCGCCGAGCGAGGCGACCAGCCTTCTGCTTCGTGTGTCCCGAAATTGTCCGTGGAACAAGTGTGCTTTTTGTCACACCTATCGGGGAACGAAGTTTGAGCTGAGGAGCGTGGAAGAGGTCAAAAAAGATATTCAGGCCATGAAAGATATTGCCGATGAAATTGTCAGTCTTTCCTGGAAACTGGGCAAGGGAGGGCAGGTCAATCGAGATCTATTAAGACACATTTATAACAGTGACGATTATTATAATGACCATATATACTCTGTTGCCTCCTGGCTTTACTTCGGTGGTGAAAATGTTTTTTTGCAGGATGCCAATTCGTTGATTTTAAAGACGGCCGATTTATTGTCCATTCTCAATTTCCTGAAAGAGACGTTTCCGAATGTGAAAAGAATTACTTCTTATTGCCGTTCGCATACAGCGGCGAGAAAAACCGTTGATGAGTTGAAATTATTAAAAGATGCCGGCCTTTCCCGGATTCATATCGGAATGGAAAGCGGCAGCGATGATGTTTTATCGCTGATTCACAAGGGCGTGACTGCTGCCGATCATATCAAAGCCGGTCGGAATATCAGACAGGCAGGCATAGAGCTCAGTGAATATGTGATGCCCGGATTGGGCGGAAAACAATGGACACGAGAACATGCGCTGGAAACAGCGAAGGTCATCAATTCCATCAATCCTGATTTTGTCCGTCTGCGCACGTTGCATGTTGTGCCGGGCACCGGTCTGGATGAGTTGATGAAGCAGGGCGGATTCCAACCGCTCGGTGATGAAGATGTTCTCAGAGAAATTAATTTATTCATCGAGCATCTTGAGGTTCAGAGCACCTATCTGGCCAGTGATCATATTTTAAATCTGCTGGAAGAGCTGGAAGGGAAATTCCCTGAAGATAAAAATAAAATTTTATCACGCATCAAAAAATATTTTGAGCTTTCCGATATGGACAGGCAGATTTTCCGCCTGGGACGACGCACCGGCGCGTATCGAAAACTGGACGATCTTGGGGATAAAGAAACCTATTGGCGATTGAAATCGGTCATCGATCATTACAGTGCCAAGGGCGGAAATTTGGAGGAAGATATCATTAAAACAATGAATCAATACATATAAATAATCATTATTTTTGTTTAAATTATGTTTCGCCTTTTTTATTTTACCGGTTGGAAAATAATCTATTGACACTTAAATTCTTTCTGCTTATACTTCCGCCGTCAAAAAGCAATTTTTTATCAAATATTCAGATAACCGGCGGCTTGAAACACATCTGCTGTTGATCTTGGACAAATTATTTGAAGCTCTTTAACCGGCTTTAATATTTTTGCCGATTTTCTATGCGGAAAAATAACAGGCCCCCTTGCCTTACCAAAGGCTGTGAAGAATAGGCGACCGGTATTATTTGATGACTTGATAAATGACTGCACACTTTTGATGAAAAAGAAAAAAACAATAAATTAGAGGAGGCTATACAATGCGTGAATGTGTCATTATTGATGGTGTAAGGTCGCCGAATTCCCGGGCGCACAATGAAAAAGGTTGGTTCAGAGCTTTAAGACCCGATGAAGTCCTGACCAAAGTTTATGATGGATTATTTGCACGTAACCCGAAAGTGAAACCCGAAGATATCGAATCCGTGTTTGTCGGTTGCGCCAACATCACCGGCATGCAGAATGATATCGGCCGTCTGGCCTGGCTGGCCGGTGGCTTTCCGGAATCCGTTCCCACCAACACGCTAACCATGCAGTGTCCTTCCGGTATGGCCGCCACGCAGCACGCCGCCCGCGCCATTATGTGCGGCGAAGGCGACACCTACATTGCCGCCGGTGTGGAAGACATGCAGAAAGTTTTCATGGCCATGCACATGGATTTTCCTCCGCGTCTGGCCAACCGCTACAATATTCTTGACCTGCCCATGGGCAACACTGCAGAAAAGGTTGCGGAAGTTTATAAAGTCAGCCGGACAGACATGGAAAACATGGCTTTCTGGAGCAATAAAAAAGCCTTTGAAGCCACCCAGGCCGGAAAATTCAAGGGTGAAATCATCCCGATGGAAGGATTAAAGGATGACGGAACTCCCTTTATGGTTGATACGGACCAGTGGATTCGTGGCGATGTCTCGATGGAACAGATGGCAACCATGAAAACGCCTTTCAAGGCGGATGGAGTTGTCACAGCGGCAACGTCTTCACCCCTGACCATCGGCGCCGCAGCGCTTCTGCTGATGGAACGCTCCAAAGCCGACAAACTGGGACTTTCCTACAGCATTAAATATGAAGCCGGCGCTTTAGCCGGTTGCGATCCCACGATTATGGGCATTGGCCCCATTCCCGCTGTCCAGAGACTTCTGGCACGTACAGGCAAGAAAGTCAGCGATATCGGTGTTTGGGAATTCAATGAAGCTTTCGCCAGCCAGGCCCTGGCCTGCGTGAGAGAACTGGGCATCGCTCAGAACGCTCCTTTTGATAACGTCAATATTTGGGGCGGCGCTCTGGCGCTTGGTCATCCGTTGGGACAAAGTGGATGCCGCATTCTGGTTACCCTGCACAGCATCATGAAGAATGAATTGAAAGATGCCCAATACGGCGTGGCTTCTCTGTGCGGCGCATTCGGCAATGCCGGAGCCACCATGTTAAGCAGAGTGAAATAATTCACTGTCAGATTTATAAATTCATAAGGGAGTTCTTTTCCGGAAAGAGCTCCCTTTATTTTTGGTTTAGATGAGTGGTTAACTGATTTTTCTCAGGCTATAACCTTATAACTTGCCCGAAAGAAACAAATCCGCATCCCGCGCCGTTTCATCCGGTAATTCCTCCATCGGAGTATGACCGGCGCCATCATACTGAATAAATTTTGCTGTTGGCAGCTCCTGTTTCCAATTTTCAAAATACCGGAACGGAATCCAAATATCTTTGGTGCCCCACATCACCAGCGTTGGCGGCTTCAGATCTTTTATTCCGGCGGCAAGATTCTTATCTTTGCTCTGTTTTCTGAATTCCGTAAAAACATCAACATAGGATTCTTTGTTGCCTTCCCTCATGGCCAGTTCAAAATAGCGGTCTTTGAGTTCCTGGGTTATTTTTGATTTATCTCCATAAACCTCATTGACAGCCCGATCAATAAAGAATCTTGGCATCATATACCAGGCAAAAGGTCTGATAACGGGATTGCTGGCAAATGCGATGATACCCGGAAGGGGCTGTGGAAATCCCACGGAGTCTATCAGGATAAGCTTCTCCACTTTTTCGGGATTTTTTAGGGCAAATTTCCAAGCTATGTAACCACCGAGAGAGTTACCCGCAATAGAGAATTTCTCCAATTTTTTTTCGGCTATCAGTTCTTCGAAAAGTTTTACAGCATTATCAATATTGTAAAAGGAACGATCAGGAGCCGGTCCTGTGAGCCCGAATCCGGGAATATCCAGTCTGATGATGCGATAATGTCCTTTCAGTCGTTGAACCCATCCATCCCAGGTGTGCAGGGACGAGCACACGCCGTGCAGCAAAATCAGGACAGGTCCCTGTCCCTCGTCTTTATAGTGAATGTTCATATCGTTGATCTGGATGATTTTAGACTCGGTGTCTGCGTATTTCATTTTCAATCTTTCCATCGGAATGGTTGTCATTCCCAGGTGAGTACACCCCATGGTCGCAGCGATCATACAGACTGATATGATTAATATGAACCTTTTCCTATTCATCATTACCGGCGCTCCTCGAAATTATTTTTTGAACTGCATCGGATGTTATATTGATGCAGGACTATAAATTTTCCACATCCGTATGTCAATGAGATATTAAAAATGAGACATGAAATCATTGTGACAATAACACTGAAAAAATTGTCATCAGACATGCAAATAATAATGAAAAATCTATTGTCAAAACGGATATGATGATTTATATTAGAGTCAAACATCCAAACTAATTTTAATGGAAAGGAGAATAGTAATGAAGACATATGCCATTAAGTATTTGGAACTGGCGGAAAAACACGCGGAAAAAATTGCGGCAAGATGGGCAAAGGATGTTAAGAGCAATGTAAGGACACCAACGTATAAAAATTTGAAAGAAGATGATATTGTTTATCAGTGTGTCAGATTTTATCGAAATTTCAGTAAGATGTTTCTGGATGAAAAAATTACGGATGACGTGTTAAGATATTTTCGCAGTTATGCTCAGGAAAGTTACAAGATGGGAATTCCGGCAAAGGAAACCATTTATGCGCTGATCCTGATGCGCAGGCATATCTGGCTGTACGCTGAATTTCAGGCTATCTTCACTTCCGGTATTGATCAAAGACAGGCTCTTGATACTCTCGGAAGGACTATTCTTCTGTTCGACTACGCTGCTTATGAGGTAACCAAAGAATACCAGGACCTTATGAAACAGGGGAAACAGTAAAATTATTGTCAATCAATAGTATTAATGCCGGACTTAATCTCAGAGAAAGGAGAAAATTCTTATGGTAGATTCGATTAAATTGCTGGACGTGACTGAACAAAACGCTGAGGAAATCGCCGCACATTGGGCGGATGATGTTCAAAAAAATAAAAGAACAACACATTATCAAAATATAACAAAAGAAAAATTAATGGTTTACGCAATTGATTTTTACAGGAATTTACGAAAATTGCTGGTGCCTGATAACCGTGTTGAATTTACACAGGAATACTTCCGGAAATACGCGAAAAAATGTCATGAAATCGGACTGCCTTTGCAGGAATCGATTTATGGACTTATTTTAATGAGACGTCATATGTGGCTGTATGCTGATTTTCAGGCTATTTTTATTGATGCCCTGGAACACAATCAGGCCATTGACAGTATTATGCGCATCATGCTCATGATGGACTACGCTGTCTATGAAATTACACAGTACTACCTTGAAACGGCACAGTAGAATAAAAAATATCACATAAAAGGAACTTAAAAAAATCCCCGGATTAATGATCATCATGCGGGGATTTTTTTTATTTATAATGAATTTCCAGCCGGTTGATTTACAGGGTCTGAATATGCGCATATATTCAATATTATAAGATGTTTTTCGACAAGTATAAAAATCAGCAAATAAAACACTCAAATCCCATTTAATATGTTGACAGAGTGAATTTTGGGATGTATAAGACTCCAAAATGACTTTCAGTCAAGAAGGTTTGTGACAAAATACTGCATTAAGATTAATGTCGATTTTTTCCGGAAACGCAGTAGAAATTTTAAGAAAAGTGCAAGAGTGGTCGCTCAGTTTGAACGAGCAAAAAATATCATAAACTAAAGATTAAGGAGGAGTATATGGCGAGTCTATGGATTGATTTAAGGGATATCAAATTCCAGTTGTTTGAAGTCTTAAAGATTGAAGAAACATTACTGGGCAAAGGCCGTTACAAGGATTATGATGCGGATACGTGCAAAATGGTTCTGGATCAGGCGGCAAAGTTTTCGGAGTTGGAGCTTGCTCCCACTTATCCTGATGAAGTACATCGTAAACCGGTTGAAGCAACATTCGATAAAGGAAAAGTAACAACACCTGAATCTTACAAGAGACTTTGGAAACTTTATTGTGAGGCCGGTTACATGGCCACGGCTGATCAGCCCGAAGTCGGTGGTCAGGGATTCCCCGCCGTTATCGCTGCAGCCTGCGCAAACATGTTTCTTTCCTGCAATCAGGCGTTCATTATGTATCCCGGTCTTTCCCACGGTGCGGCAAGATTGATGGAGGATTTCTTCAAACATCCGTTGCGCGACATCCTTCTGGAAAAAATGTACTCCGGCGAATGGGCGGGAACCATGTGTCTGACTGAACCGGGAGCCGGTTCCGACGTCGGTCTTTTAAAAACGACCGCCAAGAAGAATGCCGACGGCACCTACTCCATCGTAGGCACCAAGAGCTTCATTTCCGCCGGTGATCATGATCTGACCCCGAACATTATTCATCCTGTTCTGGCCAGAATCGAAGGTGACCCTCCCGGAACCAAGGGTATTTCCATTTTCATGGTTCCCAAGATCAGATTCAACGAGAAGGGTGAATTGCTGGAACCCAACGACGTGCAGTGCGGCAATATCGAAAGCAAGATGGGTATCCACGGCAACGCGACCTGTACACTGAATTTCGGCACCGACAACAAGTGCATCGGTTATCTGATGGGCGAAGAGCGTGAAGGTATGCCGATCATGTTCCACATGATGAATGAAGAACGTCAGGGCGTCGGCATGATGGGCGCGTCACTTGCGGGTGCGGCTTATCTCCATGCCCTTGATTATGCCAAGCAGCGCGTTCAGGGCGCGAATGTCATCGAAATGGCTATGAAGGTTGAAAATCCAAAACCGGTTACGATTATTAATCATCCGGACGTACGCAGAATGCTGCTCAAGCAAAAAGCTATCGCAGAAGGCTGCCGTCTGCTTTGCTTCTTCTGTTACTTCTGTATGGATAATGAATTCAACGCCATGATCGATAAGAATGAAGAACAGCAGGCTTACTGGCATGGTTTTATCGAACTGCTGACACCCATTGTCAAAGCGTACAGCACAGACATGGGTATGGAAGCCTGTCAGCTGGCCGTACAGACCTACGGCGGTTATGGTTTCTGCCGTGAGTATCCGGTTGAACAGATGATGAGAGATCAGAAGATCAATCAGATCTACGAAGGAACAAACGGTATTCAGGCTCTTGACCTTCTGGGTCGTAAACTGGGCATGAAGAAAGGCCTTTATTTCATGAACCTGATGGCCATGATCAATGAAACCATTGCAGAAGGCAAGAAGGTTGAAGCTTTGAAGAAAGAAACGGAAACCGTCGAAAAAGCTTTGAATGCGTGCGCAGAAACATCGATGGCTTTCGCCAAGATGATCAAGACCACGCCTTACGTTCCCCTGATTGGTGCCTGTGATTTCCTGACCTGCATGGGCGATGTCATTGTCGGCTGGCTGCAGCTCAAACAAGCACTGGTCGCTGTTCCGAAGTTCTTCGCAGCGGAAACCAGTGAACAGGACAAAGCCTTCTATCGCGGTAAGATTGAAGCGGCCAGATTCTTTATCGGTCGCATTACCGATATGGTTCCTGCCAAATTGGAAAACCTGAAGAAGGATGAACAGAGTTGTATGAATATTCCTGAGGAATCGTTTGCAGTCTAAGAACGGTTTATTTGGATAGTAACTTTTTAAAGGCGGGGAGGGTGAAAACTTCCCGCCTTTTTAGTGACACTCGCTAAGCGCGAATGTAATGAAGCGCGAAGCGTAAGTGGAACTATCCCCGAAGCGCAGCAGAGTGGGATTGTCCTCTTGACCCGCCTTTTAAATTGTGTCAGAAGAATTCATGGGCAGAAGAAAGCAGAAGACGCAATTACAATCGATAGGCGATGTGTTATTTCCTCTTTTAAAAAAAAGAGGAATGGCCTCCAGAATTGAAGACAATGCCATTCGCAAACTATGGCCCAAAGCTGTTGGTCCTAAAATCGCCGCTCAAACCAAGCCGGACTCCTTGCGAAACGGAACATTATTTGTCAAAACGGTTTCTTCGGTTTGGGTGCAGCAGCTTCATTTCATGAGAGAAGAAATTCTGACTAAGATCAATAATCTTTTGACAAAACCCGTGATCAAGGAAATCCGTTTTGTGGTAGGGTACGATCAGGTTCAGGGAAAAAATAAGGAACACGAGTCTGTATTTAAAAAAACCGTTTTAAAAAAGAGAGATCGGGAAATGATAGCCGAATGCACGGATGCCTTAACCGATCGGGAATTAGCCTCTGTCTTAAAAAAAGTTATGCAGTTGGAAATCAGCCGGCGCCGTCAATGGGAAAACGGGAAAGATCATTGAAGATAGCGGACATTTCTTTGGAATAGATTTTTTCATCTTTATAAATAAAAAGCGGAGGTTCAATCTGCAACTGCTCGCGCCCGTTTTTTTTACCTTCTACCAAAGCAAAAACAGCATCAGAATACATATTGGAAAAGACGAGCTTCATTCTTTTCGGTTCAATACCGGTGGATCGGAAAAGATAAATCATTTCCACCAGTCTTTTTGCCGGGTAAATCGTAAAAACATTGCCTGTTGGTTTGAGCAGATATTTTGCGGCATTTAGAAAATCTTTCAGAGAACCTTTTATTTCGTGACGGGCAATGGCTCTTTCTTCATGAGGATTGATCCGTCCGGAGTTTAACTTTCGGTAGGGAGGATTAAAAATCACCGAGTCAAAGGTGTGTTCCTGAAAGATATTTTTTACGCTATGCGCGTTACCTTGAATGATCTCGACCCGGCTATCCAGGTTATTGATTCGTGCGTTCTTCCGGGCCAGCACAGAAAGGTTATCCTGGATTTCCAAACCGGCACCATTGGTGCCCGGGAAACGTCTCGCCAGAATAAGAAGAATCACACCGCTGCCACAACCGATATCGATAAAAGTTGCGCGCTGTTTCAACGAAGCAAAATGGGCAAGCAGAATGGAATCCAGGGAAAAACGATACCCTTTTTTGTTCTGAAAAATTCTTAATCCGCCGTTAAGAATTTCGTCGAGCGTTTCATCATCCATTTTTCAGATCGACAACACCTTTTAATCCAGGCGATGAGTGAAGAGACCGCTGCGCAACTTCGGTTCGAACCATGTGGATTTCGGAGGCATAATGGCTCCCGCGTCGGCTACTTTGATGATCTGTTCCATACTGGTTGGATAGAGCGCAAAAGCCACGGCAAACCCGTCCTGGTTGACGAGCTTTTCCAGTTCATCCATCCCTCTGATGCCGCCTATGAACTTGATGCGATCATCCACGCGCGGATCTTGAATGTTCAGAACCGGATAAAGCAGATGTTCCTGCAAGATGGCCGCGTCGAGACTGGCAACAGGATCGTTCGCGTTATACACCCCTTCTTTAATGGTTAATTTATACCATTGACCGCCCAGATACATGCCGAAATCATGAAACTGTTGCGGTGATCTTGCCGTAAAGTTTTTCCTGACTGTAAACTTCAAGCTGATCTTTTCAATAAATTGCTCCGGGGTCAGACCGTTCAAATCTTTCACCGCCCGGTTGTAATCCATCACTTTCAGTTGTGTGTGCGGAAAAAAGACAGCCAGCACTGATTCGTATTCATTAGAGGATGGTTGAGAGCTATTTTGGGATCTTCTGTTTCTGGCAATGGTTGTCGCTGCGGCTGCCCGGTGATGGCCGTCGGCGATATACAGGGCATCCACGGCAAGAAATTCTTTCTTGATTTCTTCTATGTGTCGGGTGTCGGCTACAACCCAGACGGTGTGTTTCACCCCGTCTTCGGCCGTGAAATCATATTCCGGGACGCCGGAAGATATTTGATCGACAATCCTGTTTAAGCCCTGGCATTCGCGATAACTGATAAAGACCGGGCCGGTTTGAGCATTGACCGTATCCACGTGCTTGATGCGATCTTCTTCCTTGTCCTTTCTGGTCAATTCATGCTTTTTGATTTTTCCGGCATCGTACTCAGCAGCGCTCATCAGGCCGACGATTCCGGTTTGTACCTGCGACCCCATTTGCTGTCTGTAAATATAAAAACATGGTGATTCATCCTGGATCAGGATTCCTTTTACCCGCATATCAATAAAATTACGTTTGGCCGTCTGATAAATCAGATCGTCATTGCTTTTGGTGTTGTCGGGAACATCAATTTCCGATTTTTCCACGTGCATAAAACTCAAAGGATTGCCGGCAACCGCTTTTTGTCCTTCTTCCCGGGTCATGACATCATAAGGAAGAGCTGCCACCTGAGCGACAAATTTTTTATCCGGCCGTACCGCCTTAAAAGGTAAAACTAATGCCATAAATCTTTCTCCTGCTTTTCAATATTTTCTTGCGGAACTGATAACATACTGTCATAATCTATACAATATAAAATTCATGCAAAACGGAGATGGCATGGAGAATACTCTGGTTTTCATTCACGGTCTGGAAAGTACGGCGCAAGGCGCCAAGGGGCAGTATTTCGCTCAACATTTTCCTGAAATGATTATTGAGGATTACGTTGGGGATTTTGCTTCACGCATGAAAAAATTGCGCGATCTTCTTGCGGAGAAAAACAACTTAATCATTGTAGGATCCAGCTACGGCGGACTCATGGCTGTTCAATATGCCATGGAAAATGAAAACAGGATTAAGAAGTTGATCTTGCTTGCGCCGGCTTTAAATCTTCCCGAATTCAATTCATTTGAAAAAAAGCAATTGCATATTCCCGTCATTGTTTATCACGGCACAAACGACGATGTGGTCAATCCGCAAATTGTCAAGGAAGTTGCCATCGAATATTTCAATCATCTTGAGCATCATTTTGTGGAAGACGACCATCCCCTGCGTGAAACGTTTTCCACGCTGAACTGGCAAAAACTGCTCACGTCCGAGTGATCAGCAAGGTACAAATACCTTGACAATATTTTTCTGTTATCCTAGTCTTTCGCAAATCTTAATGGATTAAAAAATATGTTTTCCAAGAAAATCGTTATTCGCTATACTCCCGACACGGTACAACAACCGGTGATTTATCAACTGGTTAAACAATATAACCTCGTGTTTAATATTTTGAAGGCGAGAATTTTCCCCCGCCGTGAAGGTGTTATTGTTCTCGAGTTAAGCGGAACAAAAGATAATTTTGATCACGGCATCCGTTTCTTGAAAGAAATGGGGCTGAAGGTTGAGCCCCTGTCCAAGAGCGTCAGTCAGAACTCCGATAAGTGCGTTCACTGCGGCGCCTGCACCGCTTTTTGCCCGACAGGAGCGTTGTCTTTTGAAAAGGAATCACACAAAGTGATCTTTGATCCGGAAAAATGCAACGGTTGCGAACTGTGTGTTTCAGCCTGTCCCGTTCGTGCTATGGAGATTGATCTTTTATAACCTTTTTTTTAAGTTTCAGCATCTGAGTAGAACAGCAATCACTTTTTCTTAAATTCTCTTTCTACCTCTTTTCTTGATGATTCAAGCATCTTACCAACATCTTTGGGGGCGGTTTTTGTTTTTCTGTATAAATCCTTGCCGTCTTCCACAAAGCTCTTGCTTTTGTCTTTGATTTGATTGATACTTGATTTCATGATTTTAACGGATTCCTGAGGCTTAGGTATGTTTGTCGGATCCTTTAAGTAGAAATAACTGTAAGCAACTACAGTGAGAATCAGTAAACCAAGTAATAGTTTGAGTGCGCTTTTAACAATAAAAATCAATATGAAAAGAATAATGATGCTGGCACCTATTACGAGAGCTGTCGGATGAGACGACAAATAGCCGGTGATTGCTTCCATTGTTCGATCTCCTTTGTTTAAACTATGTGAAATTTTATCATATTTTTTTTTATTTTACAGTGAAAATCTTACAGGAATCAATAGCTTTATGATTTCATTCAATATATCTTATTCATTAAAAGTTCAGTCGCCGATATCCAGTTCCTTGTTATTTTGAGTAATTTGTGAGCAAAAATACAACATAGAAAACACATACAATTTCAAAACAATGTTTTTTGAAAGTATTTTATGAATGAAAACCGATTCCATGATCTGAATAACCTGGAAGAAAAATTGGGGTATGTCTTCCGGGATAAAAGCCTTCTTTCGACGGCGCTGACTCATCGTTCTTATACCAATGAGCATCACCAACTTGCCTTGTCCGATAATGAAAGGATGGAATTCCTGGGCGACAGCGTTTTGGGGCTTTGCGTGAGTGATTTTCTTATTAAAAAATATGCCGCTTATCCAGAGGGCGATCTGACTAAAATACGCGCTATGCTGGTTGGCGAAAAAAATCTTGCGCAGCTTGCCACAGATTTACGCATTGGCGATTTTCTTTTAATCGGTCACGGCGAAGAGACTTCCGGAAGCCGTCACAAAGAATCGTTTCTGGCGAACGCTCTGGAAGCGGTTATTGCCGCTGTGTATCTTGATTCTGATTTTAACAGGGTCAAGGAGATGATCACGAATTTGATTGACCCTCTGATCCAGAACAATAATCTGTCCTCCGCGGATTATTTTGATTATAAAACAGCCCTTCAGGAACTCTGCCAGAAACGATATAAAACCGTCCCCGCCTATATTGTCGTTGACTCAAAAGGTCCGGAACATGCTAAAATATTTGAGGTAAAAGTAGCTGTCGTCAATAAATTGACGGAATACGGAAGCGGCAGAAGTAAGAAAGAGGCTGAAAAACAGGCGGCGAAAAAAGCCTGGGAAATGCTGCAGAATGAAAAAGATTAATTCCGAATCTGAAAGCAGCGGTCATTTCGTCATTCCTGTTTTCATTATGAATAGCGGTTGTCCGCATCGCTGTACCTTTTGCAATCAAGCCATCACGGCCGGAAATTATCCCCATGAAATAAACAGAGATTATTTTGATGCGGCGGTTAACACTTATCTTTCCTGGAACCAAGACAGATCCAAAAAAGCGGAGATTGCCTTTTACGGCGGCAACTTTACAGGCGTTGAACCCGCTTATCAGGAAAAGCTCCTGACCTGGGCGTCTGCCTATGTCGAAAAGAAACTGGTGCATGCCATCAGAATTTCGACGAGACCGGATTATATTTCAGAAAGCAAATTGCTGTTACTGAAGCAATACAGAGTCAATACAGTGGAAATAGGAGCGCAATCATTTGTTGACGCCGTGTTGGAACAGTCTCAAAGGGGGCATAGTTCCGAAGATATAGAAAAGTCTATCGACGTTTTAAAGCAAAACGGATTCCGGACGGGCCTGCATCTCATGGTCGGTCTGCCCGGTGATACAAAGGAAGGATTCCTCTATTCGGTGGATCAAACGATCAAGCTGCAACCTGATACGGTGAGAATTCATCCGGTCCTGGTTTTCCGCGATACGGTACTGGCCGAAGAATTCAAACGGGGGATGTACCAACCTCTGGAACTGACAGAAGCTGTTGCGTTATGTGCCTTGGCCTGGGCAAAGTTATCCGGATCCGGCATACGGATCATCAGAATGGGCTTGCAGGTGACGCCGGAAATGGAAAAAGCCGGCGCAATACTGGCCGGTCCGGTTCATCCGGCATTCGGAAGCCTTGTACTTTCGACGGTTTACTATCATCATACTGTCAAACTTTTAAAAGATCTTTCTCATCACACCAAAGAGATTCGATTTCAATTGTCACAGCGTGATATGTCCAGCTTCCGTGGCTTAAACAATGCCAATATCATGGCGATAAAAAAGCTTTACCCGCACATTCATTTAATTATAGAATCAGACTCAGAAAAAACGCGTGGCGAAATATCCGTTCAGACCGATACCGGAGAATGGATGAATCTGAAAATTCCGGGTGTCAGATAATTTGAGGAGAGATTAGAATTGTTTAAATCAGGATTTATAGGGATTATCGGCCGTCCGAATGCCGGGAAGTCGACGCTTTTTAATGCGATTATCGGCGATAAAATATCCATTATCACCGATAAACCGCAGACCACCAGAAACAAAATAACCGGCATCAAAAATTGTCCCGATGCGCAAATGATTTTTCTTGATACGCCCGGAATGCACAGACCGAAGACTCCGTTAAATAAAGCCATGGTGCAGACCACCAGAGACACCATCGGCAGTGTTGACGTTCTTTTCATGCTTGTCGAAGCCAACACGGACGTTCATCCCCATGATCTTTTCCTTATCGAATCCCTGGCGCAGACAAAAGTGCCGGTGATTCTGGTGATCAATAAGATTGACCTTATTGAAAAGAAATTTCTTCTCCCGCTGATTGATAAATTCCGTGTGCTTTATGACTTCAGCGAAATCTTTCCTGTTTCCGCGTTAAAGGGTGACGGGATTGAAGATTTGTTGAATGCCGTTAAGGTCATGCTTCCGGAAGGACCACCATTCTATCCCGATGATATTCAAACCGATGCGACGGAAAGATTCATTGCGGCCGAATTCATCCGGGAAAAAATCACGCTGCTGACCAAGCAGGAGATCCCTTATGCAACGGCCGTGGAAATTGATTTATTCAAAGAGGATGAAGAAAAAAATCTTATTCGCATCAGCGCGGCCATCAATGTGGAAAAAGAGTCGCAAAAGGCGATTATCATCGGTAAAAGAGGAGCGATGCTCAAGAACATCGGTACTCAGGCCAGAATGGATATGGAAGCATTATTCGGCGCCAGGGTTTTTCTGGAACTTTTCGTCCGCGTGAAAAAAGACTGGACCAGTTCCGAGCGAATGCTTCAGGAATTCGGAATATTGAAACGTTGAGGTTGCCATGCCATCAAAGCCGGTTATAGCCATTGTCGGACGTCCCAATGTCGGGAAGTCAACGCTTTTCAACAGAATTGCCGGAAAGCAAAAGGCCATCGTGATTGACGAGCCGGGAGCCACCCGCGACCGTAACTATATCGATTGTGTTTATCATGAGAAGTCTTTTACGCTGATTGATACCGGCGGCTTCGAACCCTCGACAGAAGAAAAAATTCTTGTGCAAATGCGTGAGCAGAGTAACCTGGCGATTGAAGAAGCGGATGTTATCATTTTCCTGATGGACGGAAAAGAAGGGCTGACGCATGCGGATGTGGAGATTGCCAGACATTTGAGAGGCAAAAACAAAAAAGTATTTTATGTGGCCAATAAAGTTGACGGAGACCGTCATAGAGAACTGCTGACCGATTTTTACCGGTTGGGCATTGATGAAATCCATTCAATTTCCGCGCAGCATGGTCCGGGCGTCGACGAACTGCTGAATCTCATTGTTGAAGATTTTCCGGAAAATGCCCAAGATAAGGGAGATAAAGAAACCGAGATCAAAGTGGCCATTGTCGGAAAGCCCAATGTGGGCAAATCATCGCTGGTGAATAAAATATTGGGCAAGGAAAGAAGTATTGCCAATCCCACTCCAGGTACAACGCGCGATGCGATTGATTCCATCGTCAGGGTGCACGGGAAAAATTATCTCCTGATTGACACGGCGGGGATCCGCCGCAAAAGTAAAATCAGTCAAACACTGGAAAAATACAGTGTCGTGCAGGCACTGAAATCAATCAATCGCTGCGACATCGCGTTGGTCCTGATTGATGCTGAAGAAGGCATCACCGAGCAGGATGCAAAAATAATCGGCCTTGCTTATGAGCGTGGCAAAGCCTGTATCATTGTGGTGAACAAATGGGATACAATAGAAAAGGACAATTCCACTGTCGGAAAGTTTGTTGAAGATATCAAGGATAAAGTTAAATTTATGGACTTCGCGCCGATCATATTTATTTCGGCGGTCACCGGACAACGGGCACCGAAAATATTTGATTTGATTGATACGGTCTACGCACAATACACGAAAAGAGTCGGCACATCGCCTTTAAATGATTTGCTGGAAAGATCCATCCGGAGAAATCCTCTGCCGCGCTTCCAGAACAGACAAATGCATATTGCCTATGCGACCCAGACAGATATAAAACCCCCCACCTTTGTCTTCTTTGTCAATAATGAGAAGGGGATTCACTTTTCCTATGAACGCTATCTGATGAATCAGATACGTGAAGAATTCGGTTTCGACAGCGTACCCCTGAAACTTGTTTTTCGAAAAAAGCGCTGATCATCCGGGAATGTGAATCATCATAATTCGTTATTCTGATTATGTTTCTGCCGGTTTGAAAAATGCTTCTCAGCTCCACGATGCCCTAGAAAGAACTCTCTGACGAAAAATGGTGCGGACTTGCGGACCGTCCGTGCAATATTTTAAATGCCCATTTATTGGTAATTCGTCCTTGACTTTTGAAAGAATTTCGAGCTAAAAAACATCATCGATAAGTAATCATTACAAGAATTAAGAAAACCTGAATATTTTTGTTGCCCTAAAATATTATTCAGTAATTCATTTTCAGTGCATGATCAGTGCTTGCAACAACACATAACGGAGGTGGCCTCGATGAAACTGATAGATAGGATCAAATATTTTATCCTGTTTTTCTTCATATCCATATGTTTTGTTTCTATGACGTCTTGTGGTAATGTTTCAGACGATCACTATAAAAAAGATTGCCGTAATGAAATTAAAGATCGTGTTGCCGTCACTGGAGACCCCGATGCCATCGATACCGATCCCGCTGAATCCGACAGCTATCACAGCCATACCTACTGGTACATGCGTCACGGTTTTGCAGAAACATTCACCTGCGGGGATAATGTGGATGGATGCGAAATGGATGTCATAACATTCTGCCCGGACACGTTATGTTCCGATGCTGATCGTAAGGATCAAATCATAGTTTCTCCTTCTCCCATTTCTGGACCCAATGGAAAAATCATAAGATTTGTAGTATTCGGCGCAGATGAAACGCCGGAAGTGATCGTTGTCACACAACACGCTTCATTTTCTGCGACACTGACCACCATTGATTTTCAGGCAGGTGTCAAGTACTTTGGCCGATTTGATGTTCCGCAGAATGAAATAGTCGAACTTATCATCAATGGCCAATCTATTCCATGGGACGGTAAACAATAACCACGTCGAAGATAAACTGTCATCCCATATGGATTAAACGTAATCCAATATTTTTCACGAAAGAATAGAACCAACGGCTGCTTGGGACCTGATGTATGAAGTATGCTGCCGCCACGATTCCTTGCAAAAAACATTCAATCTGATGTTGAGTTTTCTTTTTCCGACATAGGAATCTGGTCTGCCATTGCCGCGAGGATAATGGATTTTCCGGAGATTGGCGAGCCGATTCCTTAGCTCATATCTGCCGTAATTCTCGGGATGTCGCCTTCCTGTTTCATTGAGGATTATTTGCATATACCACCTTGTGGGTCATCCTTTTTTCGAAGACTGTAAAATAATTCTTGACAAAAATTTGTTTTTTGTTATTTATACCGACCAGTCAGTATAAATAAATTAAACCATTGTCGCTGCGTTGCAGCATTTTGCGGACATTTCTGTAAATGCAGATTCAAGGGGGGGCTGTAGATGCATTCTTTAAATCATGATTGCTGCCATACGCACTTTCCCGGTTGTTTCGTTCAGCCCTATGGTTGCCGTCTAGCATGGAAACTTCTTCTTGCTTACTGTCACCGCGATCCATCTGATTCGGAAAACAAAAATGATGATTTTGCTGGAGGTTTTGCCAATGCCCAAGATTGTTAATCATGATGAATACCGTCAAAAAATTCTGGCTAAATCCTTTAATCTATTTACCCGCAAAGGGTATAACAATATCACCATGGATGAGATAGCCGCGGAGATCGGTGCCTCCAAAGGAATCCTCTATCATTATTTCCCCTCGAAAGAAAAAATTCTGGCTGAAATGATCACCTCAATAGGTTTTGAAAACACAGAGGAATATATCCTGAAAACCATTGCTCTGGAAAACATAAAAGATCGTTTTGATGTGATCGTCAATTTCTGGAGGGAAAAAGGTGAACTTTACAAAAAAATTCTGCTCCTGGGATTCGATATGTATCGAAATACAGGTATAAAAAAGTGGAAACCGGTATATGAAATTTTTGCTGAACGATATGTTTCCGGTATGGCGGAGCGGTTGAATATCTCGCGGCAGTTTTCACGTTCCATTTTCATTTATTTCCTTGGACTTTCTTTTCATGCAATAGCCACCGACAGCATGGAAGAGTACAATAAAGAAATTGATTTTCTGGATGTCATATTCAGACCCCTCATTGTGGATGCTCACGAAGACATCGATGAGGCCTCTGAAAAATTCAAAAAAATATACAAAACTTTTCTGGCCAACGAAGACATGGAGAAAACCTCGCAACAATTCAAAAAAGTTTTTAAAAATTTATTTGCCGATATGCCGGTTGTCCCAAAAGAATCTGTTCAAAAGAAACTGAAAAATGCAAAGACAGGAACGGCCAGGAAAAAAGTTAAAAGCGTCAAATCAAAATAAAATATTGAATCTCGCTTGAGTCGAAAAAATAAACAGAGGAAGGATAATCATCTGAAATAATAAATAAGCCGAACAAAAAACAATAACCGGTCAAGGAGGAGCCATGAATAAGAACCTCGATGAGTTGTTTGTTTACCCAAAGGAATTGGTGGATGAAGAATCAAAACGGATTATTCATCTGGTAGAGCAATGGGCGAACAAGGAAATTATTTCCAAACGTCAGGAGTATCGGGAAAATTACGAAAAGCTCTTTATCGAGAAGAGAAAATCACTTAATCTTACCATTGGTTTGCAGAGGCTCACTTTACCGGAAGAACACGGGGGCTTCGGCTGGAACAGTCCCGCGAATGCTCCTGGGATTGTTTCCATCCTGGCAGAAATCGGTCGTGCTGACGCGGCTATTGGCGTTGTCTCCGCTGTCAAGTACACCATTTTTGCCGCCATCAGCATGTTACCCCATCTGGAAAACGCATTGTGCGACGCGCTGGCACCGATTTACTGCGCTGAAGAGTTAAAAACCCCCTCACTTATCCTGCCCGGCATTGGTGTGGTCGGGCAGGACACACCTCTGTTTTTAGGTCGGTCCATCATGGCAACCGTTGAGCCGGACGGTGAAGGTTATGCGGTCAATGGGAGAGATTTAAGACCCTTGAACAGTGGTGCTGTTGCCGATCTTTTCTGCGTGGTTTGTGCCGACAAACTGGGCAGGCCCTGTGTCGCATTGGTTCCCGGTGAAGATCAAAATATCACCCGCGGCAAGACGCTTCTGGAAACCGGTTTGAATGCCAGCGCCAATGCGGATGTCAGTTTCAACCATGTCAAAATCCCCCAAGCATACGTTATTAACCGCGAGGGTGTTGTCGAAGAAATCTACACCTGGCTGAACCTGCTTTTGGGAGGGGTCAGTGTCGGTGCAGGAATGAATTTCTTCGAAATCGTCGGTGACTGGTCCGAGACACGAACCATTAAGGGCGGATATATGATGAAGGAAAATCCGCTTTGCGCTTCCGTTTTAGCCGACGTGGCCGATGAAGTCTTCACTGCCCGACTTCTCCTTTATAATCTGGCACACATCATGTCCAAACCCCAGGATTGGGGCTACAGTGGTTCGCAGCGGGTTTATACGTTTTCACAGGTCATCGGTTCGCAGGTGCAGCAGAAGGTCATGCGGGCAATCAACCGGGGACTGGAATTGATGGGTTCTGCCGGCTACTCCAAGGAATGGCATGTGGAAAAGCACTGGCGAGATGTCAAGACCATCCAGTCTTACCTTTGCGGAGTCGGCGCCGAGGGGCCGGTAAAAATGGATACAGCACGCTTTTTCTTTGACTGCAAGCAGATTTAAAAGGAGGCCACAAATATGAAAAACTTTGATGAATTCTCAAAACCTGATGAATATATATCACCGATGGATAAACCGCTGCGCATGGCGGTCAGAGAATGGGCTGCTAAGGAAGTCATGCCCAACCGGCGCAAATATGATGAAGACTGGAAAAACCACCACATCATTGAACCGGCCTTCGATAAGCTTATGGGAAATAAGGGGCTTGGAATCCAGAAAGCCCTGTTTCCGCCGGAGCTGGGCGGCTGGGGCCTTGGACAGTCCGATTATGCCTTTACGGCTGCCGCTGCACTCGCCGAAGAGGTTGGACGCGCGGACACGGCGATGGCCGTGGCTTTTATGGTAACCTACTGGCCGCTCACAACCATCCTTGTCGAACCCCATGTCAACTGGCGGCTTGCCAAAGAATTTGCTCCGATGTTCTGTGAAGCGGAGAAGGCCGTTTTTGCGGCCAACGCGATGACGGAACCGCAGGGCGGAGCGGACATTGAAAACATGGAAATTCTCGGAGGCAAAACGATTCGTACCACTGCCCGTCTCGATGGCAATGAATGGGTCATCAACGGCCATAAACTATGGCCGACCAATACCGGTGGTGTGGCCAAACTTTTCAGTGTACCCTGCACGACAAAACCGGGATCAAATGATCCCAACGACTTTGCCATGATTTTTGTTCCCGCCGATGCCAAAGGTGTAACCCAGGGGGGCCCTTACGAAAAAGCCGGTATGGCTGCCGACAAGAACGGCGACATCTGGTTTGAAGACGTCAGGGTGCCCGTTTGGTATCGCGCCCACGGCCCGGGCATGGACGCCCAGGTCTTCCGCGAGATCATACCCTGGGGGCTGGTGGGCAGCATGGGCTTTATATGTGGGGCCATGCTTAATCTCTACGAAATTCTTTATGATTTTGTCTCCACCAGAACCTACAAAAACAGACCGCTGAAAGAAGACGACTGTATTGCCGGTATTATCGGCCGGATTGCAGGTGACATCGATATCTGCAGAATTCTGACCTTTGAAGCCGCCAGAATGGGCGACCGGCGCAACAAGCCCTACGGCTATCCCATCTATTCCGATGAAGTGGCCTGCAAGATGCGCAACCTCAAGGATTTTGTCTCCGACAGGGCGGTGGATGTTTTCGGCAAGGCGATGGATGTTCTGGGCAGCTACGGCGCCGACCGTGAATGGGATATTGAAAAACACTGGCGCGATATCAAAATCATTCAGTTGTGGATGGGCGGCAAGCAGCTTTGTCAGATGGAAGCGGCCCGTTATTTCTTCAACTGCAAGACCTTATAGGAGAACGAATCATGGAAGAAGCCAATAAAGGAGTCATCGACTTAGCCGACCGAGTGCTTAAGGAACTGCTCAAGAAGCCGGGCTTCAAAGAAGGCGTCAGAACCGTCCTGCAGAATATTGATCCGGAATCCAGCCGCAGGCTGGTACGGACCATGCTGTGGCAGGATCCGGAATTTTTTCTCGGAGTGCTCGGTGCCGTTCCTTCTATTGTTAATTCCTTAATTCAAGGTGTGGATGAAGTGCTCATTCAAATCAATGAAAAGTTCTCACCGCAATTGCTTCACGATTTTATGAAGCCTTTGGTGTTGTCGATTGATAAGAAAACGCTGGAGAGTATCGTCCAGAATGGGAAAGTGCTGGCCAATCAGTTGTGGATTGTAGCGGAAGAAACCTACAATGAGCAACAGGCTTCCAATTCCAATACGGAGGGAAACGACCATGGAAAATAACGCCGCAATGCCCGCCGCAGGCGGAGTCATGAAAGAGGTGTTGAGCACACCCTTTGTGAAAGATTTGATTCGCAGTAATTTGCAAAACATCAAACCGGACCAGGCGCATCCGCTCGTCAAGACACTTATCTGGCAGGATCCGGAAGTTATTTTGTCCATTCTGGGTTCGATTCCTTCCGTTGTCAATTCCTGCACCGGCGCCCTGGCAGAGGCAGGAAGGCAAGTCAATGAGAAGTTCTCCGCTGAACTGCTCCGGGATTATCTCGGCAGCATTCTCAAAGACATTGATACGGAGGAATTGAAAGCTCTGGTCGAGGCCTATGTCATCCTCGGAAAAAATCTCTGGGATGCTTCTCCTGAATTCAGGGACATGGTTGGCAAGATGTTGATACAGGACGCGCCGCCGCTGATCGGGAAGGGCATCAGTTCGGCCTGCCGCTTCGTTAATGAAGCCGGCAGGGAAGACCCGCAGGTGGTGAGCAGGTTTGTGTCCGACGTTGTCGCCAATATTGACGGAAACGAGCTTAAGGATGCGTCCCATACGATTGTCAACGCGTTTTTGGATCAGAAGCTGCACTTGATTTCCTGGACGTGGCAGCTGCTGCGAAAAAGAATGAAAAGAAGAAAGTAGTCTTTTAAACGAATGGAGGCATGTTCCATGAGTGATGTTGAAAAACAGGTTCAAACCGATCCCACCGCCAAAGTATTGGGCGAGATCATCTGGAGGGTTGCCAAAACACCTCCGGCAAAAAGTTTAGTCATGTCCGTCGTTCGTGCTGCGTTGAAAGACTGGTCCGGTGACAGCAGGTTCAGAGAGCACATATCCGCCAACGTGGAAAAGACGATTGATCATGTTCTTTCAATGGGAAGGGAGGAAAGCAGGATTGCCGAAGATGCAAGTTATGCGGAAAGCCTTCGCCCCATTGTCCGGGAGTTGGTCGAAAAAATTGATTTCGGCGAAATAAAGGAAGCCGCGGACTTTCACCAGGAAAACATTGCGGCCGCTGTCATGATGATTAACGAGGAGCTCTGGCGGTATCCGGCCAAAGTCATTTGTCTGCTATCACTGGTTCCCGCCGTTGTGAATATGGGTGTTTCGACGGCAAAGGAAAGCCTGGTGCCGATTAACAAGCTGGCACCGGATCTTCTGGCGGACGTGGTTTTTTCACTCGTTGATAACATCGATGGTAAAAATATCGGGAGGCTGATTAACGAATTGGCTGAACTGGTGCGTAAGATACATACCGGCAGCACACTGCTGGGCGAGCCGGGTAAACCTCAGCTTCCCTATACCTTGTCCCGATTAACCGGAGAGACCATGAGCACGGTGGATATTAATCTGCTGCTGAAGGTCAGAAAACTCCTGGCAGAGATCAAAGAGGTTTCCTTAAAGGCTTTCATCGATCAATTGGATCAAAGTCCGGAACTCTCCAGGGAATTTTTCCAGGACCATTTTCTTTCCGTTGTCGCTTTTATCCGAAACTGGAGCCGCAAGGCCGATGCCTTTGAACGCCTGTTTTCCGAAGAAGATATTGCCCGCGAATTTGCCAGGGGCATGGGCGAGATTGATGCTCAGGAAGTGGCGAATACCATCAGCATGCTGTGCGGTATCGTGAACCGGGTGCGGGCCGTGACGCCCGGCGTTATCAAGAACACCCTGTCTCAGGCTATCAACGCGGTGGATGCCGATGAAGCCGGTGAAACCGTTCGCTGGCTGACCGAGGACATTGTGGAATCGCTCAAGCCGGTGGCGTCTGAAGTGCTGCCGCCTGTCATAAGAGGAATAGCAGATCTGCTGAGGCCGGAACCGGGGAACGGTTCCGCTGAAATACAGGAGGCCCTCGATTATTTGAAAAAAGCAATGAACGGTAAGGAGGCAGTCATATGATGAATGAATTTATGGAGGCCTCAACGGCACTCAACAACAAGCATGTTGTCCAGTGGAAGCAACGCGGGAAGAAAGTTGTCGGTTACACCTGTTCTTATGTGCCCGATGAAATCTTTCACGCGGCGGGAATTCTGCCGTTCAGAATAAGAGGATTCGGAGCCACCGACACAACCATCGGTGACACCTATTTCGGTCCTTTCATTTGCAGCCTTCCGAAATGTATGCTGCAACTGGCCGGGGAAGGAAAATTTAATTTCCTGGATGGCGCGATCATCACACCCGGTTGTGATTCGATGCGGCGGCTCGATGAATGCTGGCGCAAAGCCGGTAACGATATTGCCAACGCCATCCCTCCTTTCTTTTTCCATTTCGGCGTCCCGCACAAGTACGCGGACTATACCATCACGTGGTTTACGGAAGAAATCCGGCGTCTCATCAAAGCAGTCGAAGAACACTTTAAGGTTGAAATTACCGACGCAGATCTGAATGAATCCATTCATATATATAATGAAAGCAGGACGCTGCTGGATCGTTTTGAAGAACTGCGCACAAGGGCCGCTCCCCCCTTCAGCGGAGAAGAGGCGCTGGCCGTTATCCTTGCCGGTACGACCATGCCCCGGGAAGAATACAACACGTTGCTGAAAAAGTTTATTGCCGAGGCAGAGAAAGCTCCCGGCCTTAATGATCGTGTACGTCTAATGCTCGTGGGCAGTGCCAATGATGACATTGGCTTGGTCCGCGTTATGGAAGGATCAAAAGCGCTTGTTGTGGCTGACAATCTGTGTTTCGGCTCGCGTTTCTACACCGACCAGGTCGGTGTAAACGGGGATCCGGTTTTTGAACTCTCCAAGCGGTACCTGGGACATAACGATTGTCCACGCATGTATGGTGATTATCGGCGAAGATTGAACATCCTGGAACAGAAGGTCAAAAAAGCTGCGATTGACGGTGTGATCATGCAGAACATCCGCTTCTGCGATCTTCATGGAGCTGAAAACGGGTTGTTTGAAAGAGATCTCGAAGCCAAGGGCATACCCTGTATGCGGCTGGAGCGGGAGTATGGACCTCTGGTGGAGACGGGCAGAATGAAAATGCGCGTCGATGCGTTTATTGAAAGAATACAGCAAAGGAGGGCAAGCGCATGAGAAAGGAAACCAAGGAATACAAATTCGACTGGATGCTGTGGACAACCTTTGCGGCAGCTGCCCGTCTGAAATCTGGAACCGAAAAAGAATATCGTGCCGCTTTAAATCACGTTCCAAGCTTCCAGGAGATCAGTGACGTGATCCTCAGAACAGGGGAACCCGGACAGAAATTTCTCAATCTTTGCGCCAAATACATGGAGAATATTGTTTTCGCAAAAGAAAGGGGACGCAAGACGGCGGTCACAACCTTTTGTTTTTCTCCGCCCATTTTTTACGCCATGGATATCGTACCCGTCTGCCTGGAAGTTCTTTCCGTCATGATGACGTTTACCTATAAAAGAGGAACGGCGGAGTTTCTGGATTACTGCAACGAAGTCGGTTTTACAGAAACATCCTGTTCTTCCCAGCGCGGTTCCGTAGGCGGTTATCTGGCAGGCATCGGAACGGATATTGATATGTTTGTTACTGATACACCGGGTGTCTGCGATACCAATGCCAATGCCTTCTCTTTTGCGGCGGCTTATCTAAATAAACCGTTCTTTCAACTGGATATGCCGCCGGATCTCACAGGGAAGCGTTCCAATGAGTATCACCGGGATGATTTCAAGGCACTGATCCGCTTTCTGGAAGAACAAACGGGGAAAAAACTCGATTATGAGCGGCTGAAGGAATGCCTCCACGAACTTGCCCGTCAGGATGAAATCATTGCCGAACTGGAGGATCTGGCACGCATTGTACCCAGCCCCTTGCCTGTTTCTTATAATTTTTTGATTTACGCTTCACGATTCTTTTTTGCCGGGATGCCGGAATGTACCGGTGTTCTTGAATCCATGCTGAAAATTGCCCGGGCCAATGCCGCAAAGAATATATCCGGATTGAGTGGCGGTGATGAAAAACTGCGAGCTTTTTTCTGTTATATCGACCATTACGCACAAAACATGCAATTCTGGCAAATGCTCGATCACAACGGCATCTGCTATCAGGGCAACATTCTCAGCCACTTCTGGTCCTACACTGCGCCGCAAGTCGCTCAATATCATAAGGAAGAGGCGGCTTATAAGATTAATACGGCCGATGAAAATGCAATGATAGACAGTCTGGCCATGGCCAACTCGCGCATGCCCATGATCAAATCCATTCGCGGGCCTTATGATGCCCCCAATATGTGGCTGGAAGACACCCTGGGTCTGGCAAAACTTTATAGCGCCGACCTGATTGTCTACAACGGTACACCGGGATGCCGCAATACCTGGGGAATGGTAAAGCTCCTGGCCAGAGATACGGAGAAGGCCGGTTACCCCACGTACATTATGTATTCGGACGCCTTTGATGAACGCGTTCAGTCATGGGAAACGACAGAAGAACGATTTATGGAATTTCTTAAGGTAAGGAGGCTAGTATAATGTTTGCAGCGGGATGCGATATTGGTTCGTTAACATCCAAGGCCGTCATCATGAAGGACGGCAAGATCATAGAGTCGGTTATCATAAAATCAAAAGCACGACCTTGGGAGTCGGCTGATGAGGTTATGAATATTGTCCTGTCACGGGCCGGCCTGACCATGAAGGATATACCCTGCTGCGTGGGTACCGGTTATGGACGTGATAAGATACCTTTTGTCCATGAAGCTGTTTCAGAAATAGCCTGTCACGGCAAAGGAGCCCGCTGGCTGGTTCCAACGGTAAGAACGGTCATCGATATCGGCGGTCAGGATTGCAAAGCTCTGCGACTGGATGACCAGGGGAACATGGTCAAATTTATCACCAATGACAAATGCGCTTCCGGAACGGGTCGATTTCTCGAAGTCATGGCGAAAGTGATGCATCTCAACCTCGACGAACTGGGAGAAATGTCCACGCGCTCCAAACAACCCATCACCCTGGCTTCCGCGTGTACGGTGTGGGCGCAGGCGGATGTAATCCAGCATTTGAACGACAAGGTCTCCATTGAAGATATCGCCGCCGGTGTCAATAATGCCATGGCCAGTCGCATGTCCATTCTGGCCAACAACATCGGCTTGGAGAGGGATGTCTGCATGACGGGCGGCGTAGCCAAAAATGACGGTGTTGTGAATGCCTTGGAAAAGCAACTGGGGATACGGATCAAGAGAATACGCCGCGAGGATCCGCAGATTGCCGGGGCCATCGGCGCTGCGCTCTTTGCCGCAGAAAAAGCAAAAGGAGGTGCCAGATGATTACAGCAGGATGTGATATCGGATCTCTTACAGCCAAAGCCGTTATCTTGAAGGAGGGGAAGATCCTGGCCTCGGAAGTCATCCTTGCTTCGGCACAACCGGAAAAATCGGCAACGGATGTCATGAAACGCGCTTTGGAAAAAGCGGGAATAAAAATGGAAGACATCCAATACTGCGTGGGCACCGGCTACGGCCGCAAACATATTCCTTTTATGAATTCCGAAGAATCTGAAATAGCCTGCCATGCGAGAGGTGCCGTCTGGCAGGTGCCGACAGCGCGAACGGTGGTGGATATCGGCGGCCAGGACGCCAAGGCCATCCGGGTGGACGAAAAGGGTAATGTGGAACGTTATGTCTATAACGATAAGTGTGCTTCCGGTACGGGTAGGTTCCTAGAGATTATTGCCGATTCCCTGGATATCAAACTGGACGATATGGGTTCCATCTCTGAAAAGGCAACGGAAAAACTCACGCTGTCCAATCAATGCGTGGTTTTTGCGGAAACGGAAATTATTTCTCTGGTAAATGACGGGAAGGAGATTGCCGATATCGTCCATGCCCTTCATCAGGCTGTTGCCAACCGGGCGGCATCACTGGCCAGAAGCATTCTGGTGGAATCCGATGCTGTGATGACGGGTGGTGTGGCGAAAAACTGCGGCATGTTCGGAGCACTGGAGAGGGCTCTAGGTGTGAAACTGCACAAAGTGGAGTATCCGCAGATCAATGGCGCACTGGGTGCGGCTCTTTTTGCCGCCGATAAGGTTAACGGAACAGGACGGTAAGGAATGTAGAGAACGATGGAGCTTTTTACAGATACCTTCGCTGACATTAAAAAGTATATCCAGGGGAAAGACTGCCGGTTCCTGGTTGCAGCGGAACAAAAAAATCTCTGGCCTTCAGGCCGGGGAAGAAATGTTGTTCTATCGGATGAAATGGGGGTGGAACTGGGAAATCCACGGATGAATTCCGTTTCCTGTCTGATCTGGACGCAGAAAAACGATCTTGTGCATGACGGGAAGGTAAGCCTGATCGGGCCGGATATCAGGGAAAGCAGCGGTAAAAGTCTGCCTTTCGGTAAGGTTGTTCTTGTCCAGGTCAGCGGATTTGATGAAGAGACCACCTATGACAAATATAAAGAAATGGAATCCGTAAGATATTCTCTCGATCTCAAGGGATACATGATCAGGGCGGTATCCCAATATCAGAGAGAATGGAGCCGGATCAGCAAGGAGGCTGTGAAAAATCGTTTTTCCTTTGAGATTCTGGCTTCCGCCTTGCGGAAAGAATACCTGAAAAAGGATTACATTCATGCCGTTGAGTTTCTTTTTGTGACATCGAGTGCCGAAGATGTCGGCGAGCTGCAGGACGTCACAAAAAATGTCGGCCGGGCCATCAGCGCACTCAACAAGATGTTGAGTGAAATCGATCCAGATTGTGACGAGTGTGAATATAATGATGTTTGTGATGAAGTCGACGAACTCAAAAAAATGAAAAAAAACAGGGATGAGAAAAGGATGAATGCCAATGGATAAAAAACCAAAGACAATCGCTTTATGCGGAAAAGGCGGCGTGGGGAAAACATCGGTGTCTGCGCTGATGGTCAAGAATCTTGCTCAACGGAAAGATCTCAGGGTGCTGGCCATCGATGCCGATCCGGCGGTGGGCCTTTGCACGGCGCTGGGCATACAGATTAAAAAAACGGTTGATGATATCCGGAATGATTTAATCAACTCGATTAAAAAGGGAGAAGGCCAGGATAAAACAGCAACATTGAAAATGCTCGATTACGAGCTTTTCGACGCCCTGACCGAATCCAACAATCTGGCGCTGCTGGCCATCGGCAGGCCGGAATCCGAAGGCTGCTTCTGTAAAGTCAATTCTCTCTTAAAGGATATCATTCATGATCTGGCAAAAAATTTCGACGTGGTGCTTATTGACGGAGAAGCGGGTGTTGAACAGATTAACAGAAGGGTGATGAAAACAGTCGATCATCTCATTATAATCTCCGACACGTCCGCCAAGGGGGTGAACGTCGCCAACACCATCAAGCATTTGGCCCAGGACAATAAGGCCGTGGATTATAAAAGCATGGGAATGATTTTAAACCGCGTCAGAAATGACAGAGAGGTTGACGACATTCGGAAGAACGCCCCCTTGAATATTCTGGGCTGGCTGCCGGAAGACGACCTGATCAGGGAATTCGATTTTCAAGGCCGGTCATTTATCAATTTCCCTGATGAGGCAACGGCCTGTCATACCGTAAAACAGATTATTCTGGATTTGCAGATTTGATTCTCTAAGCATGATGGGGAGAAATGAATATGGCGAATGCGAGTAAAGCGACAAAGATTTTTAAAGAGCTCTTGGAAAGTCCACAAAACCGTTTGGTTGAACAGGCTGTTCAGGACGGACGAATCCCCATCGCTTATTCCTGCTCTTATGTTCCGGAAGCCCTGCTCATGGCGGATAAACTTTTTCCGGTGCGTCTGCATGCGCCCGGTATAGCAGGTACCGAAATAGCGGATAATTATCTTTCCAGTCTGGTTTGCTCTTATACCCGCAGCCTGCTGGAATTTGCCATGGACGAACGCTTCGATCAAATCAAAGGGTGGATATTCGTACCTGCCTGCATTCATATGCAGCGGCTTTATGACAATCTGGCGTATTTGAAGCCTCCAGCTTTCAATCACATACTGGATGTGCCGCGCAAAGTGAATGATGATACACTGGAATGGATGGCCGATGAATTGAAAATCCTGGCCGATAAGCTTGCCGCTCACTTCGGCGCGGACATGAGTGATTCATCCATAAAAAAAGCCATGCAGGATTGGAATGATTTTGCCACTGCTGTCCGGTCCATCGGCGAGCTGCGCAAGCAACCAAATCCTCCCGTAACCGGCACCGAATTCCATCAAATGGTGATGGCGGCACTGGCCTCTCCCAAGGACCTCATCTTACCTATTATCCGGGATTTTCAAAGGGAACTCAACGAGCGTGAAGGCATAAAAAAATACCGGGCTCGCCTGATGGTTGTCGGCGGTCATCTGCATGATCCGGACTTTATCAGGCTTATCGAATCACAGGGCGGATTGGTAGTGGCCGACCGTTTCTGTACCGGTACCATTCCGGGATTCCAAAACATAGTTATCAATGGCGGAAATCCCTACAAAGCTCTCGCCGAATATACTTTTTCCAGGACGCTCTGTCCCCGCATGATGGAAGAATTCGATCGGCGGCTTAAAACGATTGTTGAAAGCGTCAGGGAATACAAGGTGGATGGTGTGGTGATCGAAATTATTAAATTCTGTGACCTGTGGGGCGTTGATGCCATGCCGCTGGTGACGGCGTTGCGTGAGCAGGGCATACCGGTGCTGAAACTGGAGCGTGAGTACCGCCTTGGGGCGGAAGGTCAACTGCGCACGAGAGTTCAGGCTTTTATCGAGAGCATGGGTAAATAATCCATAGATAAGGAGGCTGCATGAAACTCAACACGGTGATTGACAATGCCAAATCCCGGATGACGGATCTGCCGAATTTCATGAAGCAGTTCTTGCGAAACTCCTGGGTTGGATATTTTTTCCGCAGGCCGAATCCACGTGATGCCATGATTTATACAAAGTTCTGTATGATGAACTGGGCGGCTATTTTGTACTGGATCGGACAGTCTATTGTTAAACTGGGTCCCTTGGGATTCGCCCGTGCCCTGATCAACAATCCCTGGATATTGATTTTACTTCGGGTCAATGGCGTATCCAATCGTTTGACCCGCGGCCGTACCGGTATGTATCACGATTCCATCTGCCTGATTGTGCATACCATTTGTCTGGGTGTTATCGATCAACTGCGCCAGATGTTATTTGATCCTGAGCGGCTGGTGATTTTCGAAGATCTCGTTCCCTATGATATTGGAAGGGCCATGGACTTGAAATGTTACCTGCTCGAACTTATGGGTATCGTTTTGCCTATTCTTTATTCTGATGCGTCTTTACCCTATATTGATGAAGCGGAAAACTCGGGTATGAATCCGGATGCCTGCAGTCTGCCCAAGGCTACAGTCGGCATGGTAATCAAAGGGCATATGCCCAAAGGCGTGGCCATGGTCAGTTCCAATATGCCCTGCGATGCCGGCGCTGCTTCCTATGCCTACATTCAGCGGGCGTATAATATTCCTACCTACCGCGTTGATGTCCCGTATCATTTTTATAATGAACGGGCGGAGAAACTTTTTGCCAAAGACGTTGACAACATGATTCACTGGCTGGAAGAGCATACGCCCGGCCGCATGGACTGGGATCGGATGCGCGAAATCTGCGAGGGGCGGAACCGGATGCTGGAGATGGAGACCGAACTGTGGGAAATGATCAGAGTCAAGCCTGCGCCCCTGGCCTGTGAGGCCATATGGCTCAGCCACATCTGGCATTTCAATGTTTCAGCCGGTTATCCACGGTCGATCAAGTTATATGAAAAACTCGTTAAAATGGCGCGAAAAAATTATGAGAAAAAAATTCCCGCTACAAAAAACGAAAGGTACCGGGCGGTGCTCTGGAATCCTCCTTTTCTGCATTTCACCGATATATTCAACTGGGCTGAACGCACCTACGGCGTGATTCTCATCAACGACAGCATGACCTACAATCATCATGGTCCTATCGACACCTCATCGCGTGAAACCATGATCAGAGACTGGGGCCGTACGGTCATGCAGGGCCCCATGGTGCGCCACACCCGCGGACCGGCGGAAAACTATCTCGATGATATTTTCCGCATGGTTGAACAGTTTCAGCTGGACATGGTTTGGGTTGCGAATCACGTCGGGTGCAAGGGCGGTCAGGCCATGAATGGCATTCTTCGTGAACAGTGCCGCGCGAAGGGCATTCCTCTGCTGCTTCTCGATTATGATCTTTCCGATCCGAGAATTGTGTCGCACGACAATATGATGCGACAGGTGGAATTTTTTATGGAAAATGTCATGAAAGCAAAACGAATTGATCAATAAGGTGAGACTATGGCCAAAACGGATCAAGTCGAAGTTTATCGTTCATTGAGCAGGAAGATAGACAACCTGACCGTCCGGGCGCCGTGGAACGAAACTTTCTACAATATCTTAAAAAAGTTATATACCCCAGAAGAAGCTGAAATGGTTGTCAGGATGCCGTATGTGCTGTCCACAGCCGATAGAATTGCCAGTATAACCGGTATCGAAAAGGTCCGCCTGCAGGGCATCCTGGATAAGTTAAGCAACAAAGGCCTGTTGTTGGATCTTTATAATGTGAAAGACGGGCAATACTACTTTATGCCCTCCCCGATGCTGATTGGTTTATTCGAGTTTACCATGATGAGAACGGGGCAAAGCCCGGAAGGCGCAGAATTTGCCAAGCTGTTTCAGGAATATCTTGCTTCCTTCTATCCGGCAAACTTTTCCAAACATGAGCAGGTGTCGATCCTGAGAGTGATCCCGATTGAAGAAACTGTGAGATCGGAGGATCGTATCGAATTCATGGATTATGAAAAAGCTTCGTCGATCATCGAGACGTCCGATAAATTCGCCCTCGGAATATGTTCCTGCAGAAATGAAAAATTCCACAACGGGGATAAAAAATGTGATGTGCCACTGGATAACTGCAGTGCCTTCGGGATAGGCGCCGACTATCTTATCCGGCATAACCTGGGCCGGGAAGTTTCCAAATCCGAAATGATCGATAACTTTGCCCGTTCCAGGGACCTTGGCCTGGTCTTTTCCGCCGATAATACCAAGAAAAACCCGATGGTCGTATGTCAATGCTGCAAATGCTGCTGCAATTATCTGGCCGGAGCGAATAAATTCGGTTTCACGAACAGTGTCGTCACGTCCAGTTTTGTTTCGTCTCTTGATGAAGCCAAGTGCACGGGGTGCGGAAAATGCGTGAAGTTATGCCCGGTCAACGCGGTGAGCCTGGTGGATGCGAAGGATCCGCTGAAAAAAAAGAAAAAGAAGGCAAAAGTGGATACCAGCATTTGCGTGGGCTGCGGTGTATGCGCCTTGAAATGTTCTCCCAAAGCCATCGGGATGATCAACCGTGGCGTCCGGGTTATTCATCCGGAAACCACGTTTGAGAGAATCATCCTGCTCAGTCTGGAAAGAGGGAATCTCCAGAATCAGTTGTTTGACAACCCCCGGAGTATGACCCAGGATTACATGAGAATGCTCCTCGGAGCGTTTTTGAAACTGACACCGGTCAGGCGGGCTTTGATGAGCAGCCTTTTCAGATCCGCATTTCTATCTTCTGCGCGGGGCATTGCCCGAATGCAGGGCAGGGGATGGATGCTGGATATATAAACATTTCGGGACAACTTAAATGATCAGGAAGGAGACGGATATGACAAAAAAATATTTCGGCGGATGCGATGTCGGTTCTACAACCGGGAAGGCCGTGATTCTTGATGAAAACGGCAATGTGGTTGCCAGTGTGATCGTGCCCAGTGAAATTGATCCGGAAGTAACGTCCGTGATGGCTTTGGAAAAAGCCTGTGCACAGGTGGATGGTATTGCCAGTTACAAAGACCTCGCCTATCTGGTGGGTACCGGCTATGGCCGCAACGAGGTGGCCTTTGCCAATGAAAATATTTCCGAGATCAGCTGCCACGCCATGGGTACGTTTTCCTGTGCCCCGGATGTCAAAACCATCGTGGATATCGGCGGGCAGGATGTGAAAACAATTTCCTTAAACGGTGACGGTTCGGTGCTGGAGTTTGCCATGAACGACAAATGCGCCGCCGGAACGGGCAGATTCTTTGAGGCCATGAGTCGTATCTTCCGGATGGATCTTGATGAATTTTCATCGCTGTCTTTGAAAGCCAACAAGGTTATTCCCGTGACAGCGCAGTGCAGTGTGTTCGCGGAGAGCGAGGTGATCAGTTTACTGGCTCGCCGCAACCCGCCCGAAGAGGTTGCCGCCGGCATTCAGGCGGCGGTATCCAAACGTTGTTTTACGTTGCTGAAACGTATAGGAATGCAACCCCTGGTGACCGTGACCGGCGGATGCGCCAAAAGCAAGGGGCTGATCAAAGCGCTGACCAAAACAATTGGCATAGAAGTAACCCCTCTGCCGGTGGATCCGCAAATCATCGGTGCGCTGGGCGCGGCAGTCTTTGCCAGGCGCCATCAATAAATAGTGATATTTTGGAAAAGGATTTTTATATGACTCATGAACTGTTGATATTACTTACCGCGACAGTTTCGCTGGCGTTGATTCACACCCTGACAGGGCCGGACCATTATCTGCCCTTTATCGTTATCGCCAGAGCGAAGAAATGGTCGTTGGCCAAAACCGCGTCGTTTACAGCTTTATGCGGCTTAGGTCATGTGGGCAGCTCTGTTTTACTGGGATTGATCGGCATCGCCTTCGGAATTGCTGTCGGCAAACTGGAGTTGATTGAAGGAATAAGAGGCAATATCATTTCATGGATATTTACAGCTTTCGGTTTGGTATATCTCGTGTGGGGACTGAAGCAGGCTTTTCGTAACAAGTCACATAAACATATTCATTTTCACGGCACGGGCGATAGGCATGTACATGAGCATACGCATCATGAAGAACATCTTCATGTCCATGAAGACGAAGAGAAAAGAAATCTGACGCCATGGATTTTGTTTACAATTTTTGTTTTCGGGCCCTGCGAACCCTTGATCCCGCTGGTAATGTATCCGGCGGCAAAGAATAATTATCATGACCTTGTCCTGGTCACAATTATTTTCAGTGCGGTGACCATTCTCACGATGCTTGCCCTCGTGCTGGTTGCCTCGTACGGCATCAAATTCCTGCCGATGAAAGCGGTGGAAAAATACAATCATGCTTTGGCGGGCGGAACGATTTTTCTTTGCGGGATGGGGATGCTGTTTCTCGGCTTGTAAATATGTTGTTTTTTATGAAAAGGACAAGCAAAGTCGCGCGTGCGGGAATTGTGGCCGTTAGTTGCATCTTTTGCCTGATCGGATGCGCGCATATATGCCATTGCAAAACAAAAAGTTTCAACGGATTTGAAGTTGCTCCATACTTTATTTATACGCCGGATCATCATATTTTAATGAAGTTTGCGTTAGCCGGTGATCAGATTCAGAAACCGCCATTGCTTACTGTTAACGGCAGCGTTAAAAATTATCAGTATCAAGAAGATAAAATAAGTGGACTGGCTGAGGTGGATATTGGCGCCGTTGCATGTGATCAGGAAGTCAAGGTGGCATTGACCGGTGCTGAAGAAAAGTCAGGGGACAATTCAAGCATCAGCTTTCAGATTCCTTCCTCCCCCTGTTGCGCGGACAAAGAAATCTCTTTTGTTTTTATCGCCGACACGCACGGAAATTCGTCTTTTTACGAAAGAGAAATGCCGTTCATTTTAAAACGTCACCGTGACAAAAACATTATTGCCATTATTCATGGAGGCGACTGGGTGAACGTGGGAACAGATTTGGTCGGCTGGAATCAAATGGCTTACGCGGCGGGGCAGGCCGGCAGTGCTTATCCAATCCTTTCCGCCATTGGCAATCACGAATATCACGGATACACGTCGTGGGCAAAGATGCAGAATCAACCGGAACCGCAGCAACCGCAAAAGGGAAATTCAAAAAATCCCGTAATTTTCAAAAAATATTTTTTCGGTAGTGAGAACGATCAGAGTCACGGATATTCCCGGACAGGTTATTATTCCGTTCATTACCCCCAGACAGTCTTAATCTTTATCAATAGTAACTTTAATAACTTATCGGACGGCGATCGCGAGGCGCAATGGTCGTTTATCAAAAGAGAGCTCACCGTTGCCGAATCAGAGAAAAAACCGTTTCTCATCGTTTCTCACCATTCGCTGCTTGGTTCAAATCTTTTCCGGATTAATAAGATAGAAGGGAAGCTTCTTAGGGAAAAATTGATCCCGATTCTGGAAGAACAACGGCAGAAATTTAAATTCACAGCAAATGCAGTAAATCACAACCTGCCCATGATTGCCGTATTGTCGGCACATGGTCATCTTTCTGAAGAAAGCGAGAAGAACGGCATCCACTATCTGAACGCTGGCACTTTTGGCGGATGGCCGATGTTTGGTCTTTGGGGCAATCCCTATAAAAAAACATCCAGCTCATTGTCTTCAACTTATAGTATCATCACAGTTTCCAACCGAGGCATTTCCATAGACACCTATCAGCAAATAGCCGGAATTTGGCAATAGCCGCAAAATCGTCATATCGCTCACAATCCTGAAAACAGACGCTGGCTTGCAAGATGAAAGATACAACCAGTCATGCCGGTTATTTGTGTTTTCTTTTTTCCCGTTCCAGTCTTTCTTTTTTATATTTTTTGAGTTTTAATGCGTCGAGCTGCTCATCCGTCAAGTCGGGCGGGTGTAGCAGCGAGTCAGGATTTTCAATCAGGTCTTTTAAAAGGTAGATTGCGGGACCTGTATATGTGCCGTCGCCTATTCTCTCATCTAAACTGACACGCAGTTCGAGCACTTTCTTGACTTCAATTTGCCCGGTTTTTTGGTTGACCAGGGCTGATTTATGGATTTTTCCAATGGTAAAAAAGAGACTTGCCGTGCCCATCTCGAACGTGTGATGATAGACGGCGTCAATATCAAGAGAACCTAACTGGGCTACAAATGCCGTGGACCACAGCGGTATGTCTTTCGTCAGAAAATGTAAGGGATGATTGTGCTCATCCGTCCAGCGGATCAGCCAGACCAGGAATCTGATGAACCATCGCGGCAGCGCGCCGAAGAACTGTATATCCTGATCATTTTTGTTTTTACCATAACGGGCTTCATGAATGGCCTCACTGACTCTTTTTTGCACAGTTTGCAGGGTGTCAAAAGGATCGAACTCAATCATCGCGTTGACTTCTTCTCCTTCCTCCGTCTTCTGCTTTTTTATAGTAAAGGCGATGATGATTTGGTTTCTTTGCCACAATCGCCGTCCGGAAACAAACCGGTTCATTTTCGGTTTCTGGACAATGGTTCTTACGCCGGCGGTTAACATCAGCTCAAATAATGTCAGCTTATCCTTTTCATTTTTGTCCTTATTATACTCTTCTATGAATTCTAAGGTTCGGGTTAAGTCAACCAGAGTGTTGAAATAGACAACGCTCTCATTTCTTCCCGGCATGAAGTTAAACATCAGCTCGGCAAATTTCGTCATTTTAACTAACTCGGCATCCGGTCTTCTGGGCATATGATCCTTTCTTCTTTCTTGATATCATTAATATTCGGCATTAGTTTAAGGCTGACTAATTTATCTCCAGTCAAAGTAGAACGACCGGGGGTGTTCCGGCACATCTATTTCCGTCACCGGGAATAATGCTATCCCCAGTTTCTTGGGGAAAAAGACAAATTTTGATTTCTTGAACGGCTTCGGGTCAAAATACGGAATGAAAGGTGATTGTAAACCTGCCCACCCGCGTTCCCTGGCTGTAAGGCAAAGGTATTTAGCCAGATCAGTTGCTTCCTTCAAGGGCAATCGGTAAGTATGCACCAAGTCCAGCCACCCGAGGGGAACAAGATTCCCGAAACCCGCAAGTTGCATTTCCCACGCGAGAATGAATCCGTCCACCTGTCCATCTTCGCCCTCATGGACAACGCAATTTACGCCCGGTTGATTGACGTACCATATGAAATCATCGTGGTCCCTGACAATGGAAATTTCATTTCGCTTAACGTGGTCCTGCATTAATTCAAACATTCGCTCCGCATCTTCCGGGCGAAACAGGCGGACGCGCGGATTGTTCATTTTCTGGAGACCCTGAAGAAGCCGGAAAGCAAGTTTCTCGTAGCCCTTGAGTTTGATAGCTTTTACAATTTGCTTGATATCAAAAACGCGGATAATAAATTGGCGAATCGTTGCCAGTTCCCGCATGGGAATTCCGGTTTGGCGAACAATCGATCTAGCGGTGTCAATGCCGTGCGCTTCGGGTTCGTAAAATCCAAACCCTGCTTGATATCCCCGCTCCTTTCCAATCTCCATAAGCTTCAATCCCATACGTACGGCAAGCCCTTTTCGCTGGTGCCGGGGAAAAGTAACCAGCCAAGCAGGCACACCACACAGATATATTTTCCCGTGGACGGAGAGGGGACGGGGGATGCCTCCGAGAAAGCCTACAATCTTTCCTGTTGGTTTATGAATTGCCCGCACAAAGAAATCTGATTGAATAATGGGGGAGCCGAAGATTAAGTTAAATGACTGCTCCGTAAATGCGATGGTTCCCCCTTCAGCGGGATTGTCATTAATAAACGCTGTATTGATAAGCTCGACTAATTGACCGTACTGAGACTTCTCAAGATTGAATTGTTCGATGAGGTACTCGTCTTCTTTATCCACTGATAATTCTTTTCCTTCCTGTTTTTGCCGTTATAGTTTGAAAATTCAGCACATGAATGTACGGATAAAACTTTCAGATCGTTCGCCCTTTTCCGTCATTGCCAATGTAATCTACACCGGTATATGACCTACCTCATCAGCTTGACTACGTGCCATATGAGGAGTATGCCATTATTTATTATGAATGGTAATCTAACACATAATCGGAAATTTGAGAATGAAGACTTACCGTAGATTGTTTTCATATCCAAGATATAGATATTTCATTAAAATAAAAAATGTTATATCTGTTTTCAGAGAAGCACATTGATTTGCGGAAAACAGCGGTTAGCGTTCCGCAAAGTGTAACAAAAAAAATGACGGAGGTGTTTTTCAGTTGTTAAAGAATATCAAAACGCTCAACGAGTTTGACGGGGCGGAATTGCTCAAGCAGGCGGGTATTCCCGTCGTTGAAAATATTCTGGTCAATGATTATCCGGAGGCTGCCAGAGCTGCCGATCATTTGGGATTTCCGGTGGCGCTCAAGATATGTTCAGAGCATGTTCCGCACAAGACTGAACAGGGCGGGGTGATTCTGAATATAACGGACTCATCCGGCCTGAACAAAGCCGTCCGTGAAATGAAAAAACAATTTGCTGACATTCCTCATGCGCTGCTACTACAGAAAATGGCGTCTCCGGGTACCGAGCTTATTCTGGGCGCCAGACGTGATGGTGTCTTCGGGCCGGTGGTGCTTGTCGGGCTTGGCGGCATATTCACTGAAATATTCCGGGATACTGCCATCGAGCTTGCTCCCGTGGACGAAAAAGAAGCTTCCGTAATGCTTCGACGCCTTAAAGGGTCGAAGCTTCTTGACGGCTACCGTTCTCAAAAGCCGTTGGATGTTGCCGTCATCGCCAGGGCTGTTGCGGCACTCTCCCGACTCATCTCCGAACGACCGGATATTTTTGAAGTCGATGTGAATCCCTTTATCGCTTATCCGGAAGGGGCGGTTGCGGTGGACGCCCTTGTGCGTTTGGACGGCAACCCTTTAATGTCTCATCAGAAACGGCCCGACCCTAAGACTGTAGCGCCATTTTTCAATCCGTCATCTATCGCGGTTATCGGGGCCTCACGCAGTCCGGGCAAGGGCGGCAACATTATCCTGCGCAACCTGCAAAAGGCGGGTTTCCAAGGTGCCATTCATCCTATCAATCCTACGGTCAAGGAAATCCTCGGCTTGCCTGCCTACGCACGAGTGTCTGATGTGCCGACCCCTGTGGATCTGGCCATGGTTGTGATTCCCAAGGCGGCCGTGCCGGAGGCTTTGGATGATTGCGCGGCTAAAGGGGTCCGGAACATCATCCTGAGTACCGGTGGCTATTCCGACATGGGAGAAGAAGGAGCGCAGGAGCAAAAAAATATTATCGAAAAGGCACACAGAGCGGGCATCCGCATAATGGGACCCAACAGCATCGGAACGCTCAACCCATCAGCCGGCATGGCCACTTCCATCGTAGGCCTAGATCCGATCAAGGCCGGCGGCGTTTCCATCATTGGTCAATCGGGTGTTTTTTCGTCAGGCTGGGCCAGGTGGATTGCAGACACCAAGCCTTTCGGACTCGCCAAAGTATCCTGCATCGGCAACAAGGGAGACATCCATGAGAGCGATCTTCTCGACTATCTGACCGATGATCCCGAGACCACCACCATCGGCATGTACCTCGAAGGCGTGGTTGACGGTCGGCGTTTTATCAAAGCTGCCGAAAAAGCCTGTAAAAGAAAACCTGTGGTGGTGATGAAAGCAGGCCGCAGCGCGGCCGGTGCAGCCGCCATCGCGTCCCACACCGGTTCGCTTGCCGGATCAGACGCGGTCTTCGATGCGGTCTGCCGCAGAACAGGCCTGTTGCGGACGCACAATCCTGAAGCATTCTTTGATACCCTGTCAGCGTTTGAAAAGCTCCCGTTGCCGCGGGGAAACCGTATGGGCGTTTTTTCGATCACGGGCATGGGCTGTGTCGCCACCACTGACGCCGCGGAGGAATACGGTATTGCTCTTCCCGAATTAACGTCCAATACACTCAAAAAACTGGGGGAGGTGATCCCCTCGTGGGCGCCGGTTCGTAATCCCATCGATACCTGGTCAGCGATCGAACAGCACGGCTCGAAGAAGACCATGTCCCACATCGCCCGGTGTATGATGGATCAGAAGGATATAGACGCTCTGCTGATTATTATGGTTCTGATGCCGGAAAGCATGTTTGATATTCCTGAAGCCTTTGCCGAAATTTTCAGTCATCATCCGGAGAAGCCGGTGCTGGCCTGCTATTATGGCGGAACGGCCAGGGAAATCGCCCACATTCATGAGGGATTTGATGCGCTCAATGTCCCCTGTTATCCGACACCGGAACGGGCATTATTATCATTTGCAAAAATGGTGGAATATGCCAGGTATCGTGGAATCATTCATAAGAAGATTCCATGCCCATCATAATTCGATCACTGAATTTTTAATGAGACCCAAATTTCAGAAACGAATAACCTAAAGGTCACTAGAAGTGCACTGAAATTTGATGGTCGAATTATCCCCGAGGCGAATAACCTAAAGGTCACTATAGGCCGAGCGGGATAAATGTGGGTCTAATTCCCCGCCCCTTGGGGCGCAAATTCTTTTGGATACCCCGCTGCTTGCGGCGGGGTTGTTCATTTAAATGAATTTAATGAAATAAATTGGCGGAAGTGCATGGGAATCGAACTCATCCCGACATTAAAAAAAGATACTAATATCAAGTACATATGGCGATATGAAGGATTAAGGTTAAAGGAAGGTTAAAGAGAAAAAAATAAAATTATTTTGCAATATTTTCTTCGGTAAGAAACAAGATTTTTGATGCTGATATTTTAAAAGCCTTTGCCAATTGAAAAATCGTAACTAATGAAGGTTGCTTGTGTCCACATTCCAGCAGCGAAATGAAACTCCTGTCGAGATTACTAGCTTCAGCTAGTTGCTCCTGAGAAATTTTTTTTGTCGTTCTTAAATCTTTAATTACTTTTCCGAATGCTTCTTCAATTGTTAAACCATTTTTCATAAAAGAAAATTAACAGAATTGATAAGAATGTTCTGTTGACTATTGACAACAATTAATTTATAAGAAAAAAAATAATCATACTTGGGGAGGGCGTATGCGACGACTATTTATATTGATTATAGTTTTGACAGCTATTGTATGCTTCTCTGGATGCGTATCATGGCGGCATAGTTCTGGAGCTCCTCTTTCTAGAGCTGATGAATTCGACTGTGACCAAAAGTGCGGATACTACGATACACGTCAAAATGCTATCGGTGTCGCTTTGTGTGTAGATAGTTGCTTACGATCTAAAGGTTATTATACGGTTCGTGATTAGTTTTTGAGGAAGGGAAATTCAGATCGGTCATGTATCGATTTTGAATTTAACTTTATTCATCAATATTTTTGACGTTCTTGATAATTCAAGGGATTGCTAAAGGAGTGGGGATGAAAAAAATAATTTGTATTATAATTATTCTTTTATGGGTTTCTGTTTCTTTTGCATGGGATGATACAATGAGATATTGGCATAGTAAGCCTTTAAAATATCGAGTTGAACTTGCTAATGTTTATATTCAAAAAGTAACAGGTAAGAAGAACATGGCCGAAGCTAAAGCACTTGAGCTTTGTATGAGAGAAGCAACAATCGACCCAAAATTATATGTCTACAAGGTTGACGATATCGCGGCTGCTTGTCTTGTCATGATGGGATATCGATAAGTATTTCTTCACTACTAGAGGATGAACTGTCAACCCACTTCATTCATCAATATGTTCTGAACCTCTTTGTCTTCGATGCCGAGATACCTCATCGTGATAGCCGGACTTGAATGATTGAACCGCTTACAAAGTATTTCGAAGCCGACGCCATAAGTCGTTCGTTGAATATACCCCCACGTTTTACGTAATGAATGTGCTCCGTAATTACCTTTCAAATTTATCTCACTTGCCCATTTCTTCACCATGTTATTGACGCATTGAATCGTAATCGACCGCTTACCCTTTCGACTTGCAAATAAAAAATCTTCATCGTTTGTGTTTATTTTTTCAAGATAAACCTGCAATGATCTATAGATACTTTTATTCATCACTAAAAAATTATTCTTGCCAGTTTTGCCTTCTTTGATTGGCAAAGTATCGCCAATCTTCATACCGTTTACATCGCCAACCTTCAGTTTCAATAGATCACCGGTTCTTAAGCCGTTGTTTGTACCCATCACAAACAGAAGATTGTTCCTCGGGTTATCTGACAACATTTTTGAGATAGATTGAATGTCTTTCATCCTTCTGATCGGATCGACCGTTATCTTTGAACCCTTCTGTGGCCTATTACTGTTTTGTCCTTTTGTCATGGTTCATAAAACTCCTTTCATTGAATTTTAAGTTCTGATGGAATGGCGCTACTGATTTAATGTTCAAAATCAACAGAAGTTTTTGAACGGTGTAAAAAATGACTTATGGATTTGAAATGATGAGCTCTTTACGGAAATCATGAATATTAAGTCTTCTATAAAAATTAAAGTTCAGACTGAATCAGAAAATTATTTTTGCGTCCGATCGCCATCATGAAATTTATAAGATACTTTTATTTCAATACTGTTAATACAAAAAAACTATCTTTTTTATTTCCTGTATAAAAAATATTTTCATTATTAATTACAAATTTATAATCGCCTGAAAATCCTGCCAGACATCATCAAACAGCCATTAAAATATCTTGTATTACAACTTCTTTCTTCCAAAACTAGGATAACTCATTTTTGATTATATAGGGGCTATACTGGCTGATATTTTATACTATATATGACGATTTTTTTATCGACACGTACGATCGAACGTACCATCGCGCTAACGCAGTTCAACGGAAATAAAATATTTAATAAATAACAAATAAAACTCATGAAACTCTTTTTTTTACAAATATTAATATATTCAGATAAACATATGCGTGAATGTGCCATGACTTTATAATTCAAACTCATGATACACTCTTGACCTATAAAAGCCTGATTTTCTGCTCTGTAATGAGATTCATGAATATCAAGAGTTTTCATGGAACGGGTCTAATTATTAAATGTTTACAAAAAAGGAGCACACCTAACCATCGGTGTGCTCCATAAATTCTGTGGTTCCGATTACCTGAAACTATTCAATACGTCATCAAGAGTTCTTTTCTGAAAACGATTTTCTAGGCCATACTGTTTTATGAATTCGTCCAGGGTCTTTTTGTCAATTTCAATTTTTGAATATCCGCCTATTATTGTAGTCTTTATGCCAATCGCCTTAAGTTTCCTCCCAAAACCTTGACTGCTTATTTGAAAATCAGACTTCAGCCCACTATTTATCTGCTGCAAAACTTCTGATGTTGGAATCGTTGCGAATGTGCCACTTTCACTACATGTTGCTTCAATAAATAATTCGCGGATAACGCCTATTATCTTTGCTTCGAACGATTCGCTCTTTTCCACTTTTTTGTTTTTAGCAATACTTGTTATGGTTGCGACGAGCTCGTCATATCGCTTCGGGCAAAGCATTCTGCATATTTGCAGCAAAGGCTTAGAAATCTCCCATAATCGTCCGGTTATTTCAGGAACAACGTCGATTTCTGATAACGGCTCAAACAGACAACGTGCTCTCCATGCGATTAAACGTGCCTTGATATTTGCAGCCTTCTCTGGTGACGGATTTTCATAATAGTCGGGCTTGTTAGGCATATCTATCGGGATACAGCGCGTGTCCAAAATTGTATGTATATCCTTGTTACTGGCAATTATCGTTGGACCGAAAATTTTAAAAATGGTCATGTCATCAAATGGCCCTTTTTCCGGGTTTAGAACTCTAGGTACGGATGCACCTCTTTCATTTCTTAAGAGTATAATGTCCTGCGAGTTGTTTCTCTCGATCTGTTTCCACAAATCCATTATATCGAAGAATAAAGTAGATTGGAATCGATCAGAAAAACGAAATATATTCGTTTCACGTAAATCGATAGTGTGAATACCGCGATAGCAGATATATGTCATGCTCTTACCAGTTCTGGTTTTTCCGCGTTCGGGAGCAGCATAAAAATAAATTGTTGGCAAGTTCTTAATGCTCGGATTGTCCTGCAGGTATGTCAAGAAGACAAAACATGCTAAAAGTAAGAATTGGTCGTCTGTTGCAAAGGAAAATCTTTGCAGATAAATAATTATATCCTCAAATAATTTTTGATGATTGTCGTTTTCATAATATTTAATTATTTCTTTGCTGCGAATCAAATCGAAAGGAAGTTGTTTCTTTTCTGGCGGGATAACGCACGGTTTATCATTGGAGCAATGTTCCCTTTTGGTTATTAGCAGGTCTCCTTCTTTAACGAGAAAAGTTACCTGATCATCGTCATCGGTAACGATATCGATCAAGCCTTCAAAAAGAGCTGTTTTTTCAACTTTACCTTCTTCATTAGATGGAAGTGGCATTAAACGTTTGAGATCAGCGTTAATAGATCTTTTTGCTACTCCTGTTTTTTTTGATAATTGCTCAATATATATTGATCTTTCAATTTCGGTTTGCGGTTCTTCAGCTATTCGTTTAAGCAAATAAGGTATATCTTTATTTTCTGCATTTTCTATTGCTTCCGCGAGAGACTTTTCAAGTCCTAATTCTTCCGCATATTCATCAAGTTTTTCTGCTAAATTAAATGTCATATTCTATTATCTCCTTAAATAAATTAAATTTGTTTTCAATGTCACCATCAAATAAAATTTCGAGGTGATATTCGGTTTTTTGGATTTCGTCGAATATCCATGCGAATTTATCCATATCTTCTGGTGACGTGATCTGTTGTTTCAGATGCATCATGTTATGAAGTTTATCCGTAAGCTCAAGATAATATTTCTTTTCCCATTGGTGAAATCGTTTGATGAGTTCTTGATCGCGAGATATTGCAGTTTTGACCGTTCCAATTCGATGCTTTCCAATAGCGAGGTATCGCAGAGCCTGTGGATATGAAAAGTTCTTTAGAGTCATAACAAACTTGATTACATCCCCCCCTACTTGACAGCCGAAGCAATAAAAAACCTGTTTTTCAACTGATACATTGAACGACGGTCTTGTTTCTGCGTGGAAAGGACAAAGAGCCCAAAGCTTATCGCCACGCTGTGTTAACGATATTCCTTCCCCTTTGATTACAGTCACAATATCAGGTTTATTTATCAGCTTGACCTTGCTGGTTGACTTCGGATACTTAAAAATGTGTTGACCTCCTCATTTTTTTTTCAGGAAAACAGATACAGACCGGTGTTTCTGACTCCTGATACCGATGAAGGAAGAGTCAACTTTTTTTATTATATCTCGTTGTTATAAAATGATTATTTGCAAAGTTAGGTGTGGAAATTTGTTTTCAAGAATTACAAGGACGAATATCGCGAAAAATGCCGATAGGCATCTTCACTTTGCCGGAACATCTGACATCTAAAGTGATATTCGCTATACTAGAGGGAAGGGATTATTTAGAAATGCAAATTTATTTATATCGCAAATTACAACTTTTGATGGAAGGCCAACATTAATTCTATTGCGGATTTCTTTTGAATAATTTCTTATTAAAGCAATTTCGGTTTTACAGGTGGGTAATTCATGAAGAATAAATTCTTTAATTATCTGCTTCAGGTTTGGCTCTTTGAGCTTGTTTGATAATATCGTTTGAACTTTATTCATATTGCTAACCCATTTAACATCGTTACCACTTGGATGCGGATTTGAATTAGCACAAAATATATTTTTATATAATTCATTTATCTTATCAATTTTGGAAGTATCAATAAGATTAAGATGTAATTGATTATCTTTGATTGCTATATTCTTTGCATAATCAATATTATTTATAATTTTTTTTAAGGCTTTCAGCTTCCATTGATGCGATTCGATTACCAGTGACGGTAGGTCGATTGCCATCGACTCCTTTGCGTTCAGATAATCATCAATGAATTTATATAAATCTTCGTCAGCGTCTTCCTCCGCCTCCGCATTATCGATAAGATGATATTTATTATCATAAACCACGATATCGTCGAAGACCTCAGTCAAAGCCTTTTCAATATTCAATACATATGTATCTGCAAGCAATGTTGTTAGCAGATTAGTCCACGATCGCAATCCAACTGTAATAAAAAATATTTTTTGAAAATTGGTTATCAACGACAACGGGACTCCGAATACGACCGAGCTATCGGTTGCTTTTTCATAAAGGTTATTATTGAAACAGAACTTCTGAAGGTTGGCGTGGTATTCCTTCTCAATGGGTTTCCCATTTTTTTTAATCATCAGAAGCTGCTTATTTAGTTTGTGCCAAAAAAGAAACTCTCTATTTTCGATAATATCGTATTTTGCTGTCATTATGCGTCATCCGTTATCATAAATGTAAAGTTTTCTTAAATTTATCTGGGGTTATTATGCCAGTCATACTGGCAAAATTATTTTTCTCTATAAATATTTTTATTCTCCGGTGAAATATTTTTTGAAGATTCTGTTTTGAGTAATTATTTGTTTTGCTTATCTTGGCTATACACCAACAATCTACGAATTTACTAAACATCCGCCACAGCCCGTCTTCGTGATTTTGAAAAATGTGTTTATCTTTAAATTGTTTTCTGACTTCGTCTGCTATAATATTACTATCCATTGCTTTTGCCAATGGAGTTTCGTTTAAATTTTCTTCTCCGTCCGCGTTAAGATCCCATCCGATCACTTCTTTTTCAATTGGAGCGAGAAATTTTCGTTTATGGTGATGAATAATATCGTGTTTTTTTTCTTCTGGCGATAACAACTTTTTAATTTCCTCACACCTCAGGCATGCCGTGGAATTGATTTTGCCACATTTTTTACAAATCTTTGCTAGTAGGTGTTTAGTCAAAGTTAATATCCGATAATAACTTGTATATACAAATAGTTACTTGAAAAAAAGTTTACGTTTCCTCCGTTGGTGAAAGGAGGAATACGATACGGAAAGAAACGAATTGAGTCAAGCGGTTAATGAAAAATTATTAATAATTTATTTTGAGAGGGGTGTTTCTACACCCCTCCATATTTTCATTTTAACGTTTTTATTTTTGAGGAATCTGACTTGATTTTTGCATTAAGAACAGTGATGCCGACTGCTAGGCAAGGCGGTTTTTGTATGAAAGGTTCCATTCAACAGCATAGCAAGTATAAATATTTTTATGTTGCATGGTCTGAAAAAGGAAAGGTTCATACCGTAAGCCGTTATAAAGGTTTCCTGTGTCGTGATGGTGAAATAGCCGGTATGACTGGCAGACAGATGGCTGAACGTTTATTGTTATTGATGAGAGCAGATGTTGAAAATGGCACTTTCAGATTGGAAAAATGGAAAGGAGAGGCACCTTCAGACATTATTCCTTATTTATGGAAATGGCTAGAGGAGGATGGCAAATCGTTGAGTCCGGCAACCTATAAGGATTATGAAAATTCTATTAAAAATCATCTTACACCTTGGTTTCAGAAAAATCCTTATCAGCTGCATGAATTGCAATATGACGTCCTGTGTCGGTTGTTAAATGCTATTAATCGGACAGGCAAAGGAAAAAAGAATGTCATGTATTGTTTGAGAAGGTGTCTTTTGCATGCCTTCAAATCAAACAGGATACCTACAATGCCAATTTTTCCAGAGGCTAGAAAATACAACATCATTGAGCCTGTCATTCAATGGCTACCTGAAGACAGACAGATAAAAATAATTCTGGCTATCCCTGAAGAACATCAACCAATTTTCTGGTGGTTAAAATATCATTTGAGGAGACCATCGGAGGCAATGGCACTGCATCGTATTGATTATGACAAAGAACAGAATGCCTTTGTTATAAGAAGAACTTTTTCTAGTAAACAACTTGTTCAACACACGAAGACGAAAAAGATTCATATCATTCCTTGTCATCGTGAATTTAAAAAAATCATGGATAAAATGCCTGTTAGAATTGACAGTCCTTATTTCTTTGTGAATCCAAAAGGTAAATTAAAAGATGAATACTATCATTATCAACATGATTACTTGGTTGATCTCTGGCATAAAGCCTGTGGTAGAGTAGGCGAGGCTATAGACATGTACTCTGGATTAAAACATTCAAGTTGTAGCCAGTATATCAACGAAAAACACTATTCTATAGATCAAGTTCAAATGCTGACTGACCATGCCAGGAGAGAAAGTGTTACGAAATACGCTTCAGTTATGCTTGAGGAAAAAAGAAGATTGATGGAGGGAAGATAATATTTATTAGACAAATAAATTTTATGGAGGCGATGTATGAAAAAGAAAGATTTGATTAGTGAAGTGGCAAAGGTGACCGATTCAAAAAAACAAGCATTGATGGCAGTGGAAATTTTCATTAACACTATAAAACGAACTTTGAAAAAAAGAGATAAGATTTTCATTTCTGATTTTGGTACTTTCAGTGTTGTTAAAAGAAAAGCCAGAAAGGGGAGAAATCCTAGAACGGGTGAGGCAGTCAAGATAGCAGCCAGATTTACGCCAAGGTTCAAAGCAGCAAAAACGTTTAAAGAGACGGTGAAGTAGCTTCCTAAAGAATGGATAAAAATTGAATAAGTGGCTTTATATATGAAAATTTTTATATTAATATTAAAATATATTCATAAATTCTTTTTGATTTGACACTGTACAGGAATTATGTTAAAAACAACTAAAAATTTCAACAAGATATTGATATATCGGAATTAAAGTGAATTTATGCAGCATAAAAAAGCATGGAGGAGAATATGAATAAATTGATTTTGATGTTATTATTATTACTAGCTGTTTGCTTACCATCATGCGATAAAGACTTTTGGCAATCATGTGACCCAGGTGACATGCGTTGCAAAGATAATGTAAGTCAGATGTGTAATAGCAATAAAGACTGGGAAGACTATCAAAATTGTGGAAGTATTGGGGAAACTTGTACCTCTAGTTGTAGTGGATATTCAGATATTACATGTTGTCATTAAAATACAAATCTGACATTTGTGATGCAGTTTATTTATCCAAATACATATAACATTATTACATTGGAGGATATAAAATGGCAAAAAAAATCTCTTTGATTTTTCTAAATTTGTTAGTTTTTACATTCATATTACCATTCGGTGCTTTTGCAGAAGCTGATGGTTTTGGCGACTTAAAATGGGGGACCTATATTTCAACATTAGAAGATCTACGATATGTAAGAACTGATCCTAATTATGGTGGAATAGAAATATATTCAAGAGAAGGCGATGAACTTAAATTTGTAGATCATGAACTTAAAAGTTTGGAATATGGTTTTTGGCAAGATAAATTCTATAGTGTATCAATGAAGTTTCAAGGAGATGTAAATATTTCATCTTTTGTCGAAAAATTTGATTTAGGTTACAAACCTGATTCTCTTATAGAAAGATATGTATGGTCATCGGAATTAACAAGAATGCTGTTGGAATATAGTGAAGCATCAAGAGAATGGTCATTATTTATAAGTTCTAAAGAAATAAACATACAACAAATTAAGTATGATTCAGAAAAAGTAAGGTCAAGTATAAAAGTTGGTTTAAAACAAAAACGTTAAATGAGTGTCTGTCACGTAAAAATTGATTTAATAATATTTAATGAGTTGTCCTGAACGATACTTGCCTTTTCGGGCATTGCACAATGACGATGTGTCTTGGCTATTCTTACACCTTCAAACAAATGATTTTAATAAGTTTTAATGTTGTGGATTATTGTTGAAATGTACAACGTCTGAGTTAGATGTACTTACAGGCTTTATCAGCATTTATGAGTTCAGATACTGTTGACATATAGAGCAATTTATCTTGTTGCATCCACCAGCGGAAGAATTCTGTGCACCTGTTCCACCTGCGGACTTACAATTTTTAAGAACTACTTCCTCTGTACGACTTCTTGATAGAACAGTTAAAGTGGGTTTTTTCCATAGTTTATTATTCATATGTTTTTTTCCTCATGTATCTATCAAGAACATTGATTAATTTTATTTTATTTACTTCTTCTTTGCAATAAAATAATAGTAATAAAATTTCGCTTTGAATGAATAAAATCTTAAAGTTAAAGAAGGTTAAAGGAAAGTTAAAGAAATATCTTCGCTAAAAATCGAAATTGATTAATAAATTGGCGGAAGTGCATGGGAATCGAACCCACCCTGGACGGTTTTAGCGCCCAACATCAGATTTGAAGTCTGAGAGGCCCACCAGTGACCTTGGCACTTCCGTTTGTAAATTTATCTGTAAAATGGAAAAGTGTCAACAAGCAAAAGATCATCCCTGATATTTTTTTCGCTTGAGCAAATTATTTAGAATTGAAGGGTATCGGACAGGTAAAGAGAGTCATCCAGCAACTGGATCGTTACTTCTGTTCCTTTTTTAATTTTTGTTTCATTTTCGCCCATCACGATCAGTCCGTTGGCGGCAACCATGGATTTCAGAATGCCGGAGCCCTGATCACCTGTGGTGACGGCAATATATTTGCCTTTTTCTTTCTTGACGATGGCGCGGATAAAATGCCTGAATCCCGCCTTTTTTTCAAACGAATCGGTGCAAACGGCCTTGATGGTCTGACGGAAAATTTTGGTGTGGCCCTGCATCTTGAGAAGGGAAGGGCGCACGAATTGTTCGAAGGAGACCATGGCGGAAACAGGATTTCCAGGCAGGCCGAAAAGGGGAACGCCTTCAATGGCGCCGAAGGCCAACGGTTTGCCCGGCCGCATGGCCACTTGCCAGAAATGCATGGCGTTGCCGATTTCGCCCATGACATTTTTGACGAAATCAAAGTCGCCAACGGAAACGCCGCCGGAGGAAATAATCAAATCGGCATGCAGAGCGGTTTTGAATGTTTCTTGCAAATCTGTTTTTTTGTCTCTGGAAATTCCCAGCATGATCGGTATTGCGCCGCACTCCAGCACCTGCGCTGCCAATGAATAGCTGTTGCTGTTGACGATTTTTCCGGGAGGAGGATCAATTTCAATGTCCACAAGCTCGTCACCGGTGGACATGATGGCGACGCGGGGCTTCTGATAAGTGCTGACAAAGGCCTTGCCCAGCGCGGCAAGCATCCCGATATCCGATGGACGCAGAGCACTTCCATTTTTCACCACCAGTTCGCCTTTCTGTACGTCTTCTCCGGCAAAACGGATATTTTCAGATTTTTCCGCGGAGGTGTAAAGAATAACTGTTTTACCTTCCTTCAGAGTATCTTCCTGACGGATAACGGCATCGGCGCCTTCCGGAATCACCGCGCCGGTCATGATGCGGGCGGCTTCTCCTTTTTTTATTATTTTCATGGCAAGTTTGCCCGCGGGAATATCTTCGATGATTTTCAATTGGACAGGTTTTGCTTTGGAGGCGCCTTTGGTGTCGGCGCAGCGCACGGCGTAGCCATCCATTGCTGAATTATTGGCGGAAGGGATGTTGCGCGGGGCGAACACATCTTCTCCGATGACGCGGCCGCGGGCTTCCAGAATATTGATTTTTTCCAGACCCAACGGCCGGAAATTAACCAGGATGGTTTTGAGGGCTTCTTCAACAGAAATCATGTTATTATCTCCGGTAAATTAATAACCGGCAGTTTATCAAAGACGGAGCGCTTGTCAATACATAATGGGTGAAACTTTTATTTAGTGATTGTTTCCAGATGGTATAAAATATTAATTGAATTATGCGCTAAAGAAGATTAGGAAACATTCAGATTGACCCGTTCTGAAAGATTCATTTTGATTCAGAATGGGTTTTGGTGTTGTCATAAATTATTTTCAGGATGAAATCAGTGCGAAAGATCGTAACAAAAAAAAACAGGGCGGATATTGAACCCTTAAATCGTATCATCAGGCAGATTGCAGAAGGACAGGCCGGCATTGAGGTCGGCGGGTTAAACGGCTCTTCCCGGTCTCTTTTATCGGCGCTGCTTTTTCAAAGGCTGGAGCGACCCCTCCTGGTCGTCTGTCCGGAAGAAAAAGAAGCGGAGTCTTTTGCGCGCGAGCTGTCTTTCTTTCTGGGCGAAGAATCGGTTTTTCATTACCCGTCACTGGATTTTCTGACGATTGATATGTTTGCTCTCCAGAAAGAGGAAGAATTGAGACGCCTGGAGGCGCTGGCGAATCTGCAGGTTGGAAACAAAATGGTGATGGTCGTTTCCGCGGCGGCTTTAATGCAGAAGGTGATGCCCGTTGATGAATTCGGCCAATATCTGCAGATTATTTCCGTGAGTGATACGTTGAACATGGACGAATTCGGTAGGCGGCTTGTGGCTCAGGGCTACCAGCGACAAAGTCTGGTGGAGGAAAAAGGCCAGTTCAGCATCCGGGGAAATATTGTGGATATCTTTCCGCCTGCCGAAAAAAATCCGCTGCGCCTGGAAATGTTCGGTGATGAAATAGAATCCATTCGGGTTTTTGATCCCACCTCCCAGCGCTCCATCGGGACAGCAACCGCTTTTATCGTGCCTCCGTCCGGTGAAGTCATCATCAATGCATCCACGTTGGAACGGGCTGTACGCAATATCCGGCGCCGTTGCGATGAACTGTCTATCTCCCGCGAGATTCGCAACCGTCTGGTGGATACCCTGAAAGAAGGATTGACCAACTCGATCAATCCAATATTTTTACCGCTTTTCTATGAGTCGTATCACAGTGAAAACGGATTGTCGCAAAATAAGTTGTCCGGTCTTTTTGATTATTTATCTAAGAATACCCTGGTGATCATTGATGATCCGCTGGCTTTTGGTCAGGCTGTTCAAAATGCCCGCCTCAGTATCGACAAGTTATTGTTCAAAACGAAAAACAGCGGGAAATTTTATCTGGAACAGGAAAATACCTACCTCCAGCCCGACGAGATCATGGCTGCTCTGGATGGTTACCCACAGGTTTTGTTGGAAGGACTCAACCTGGAAAAATCAGGGGACAGTTTGCCGGGCATTGATCTGGAAACGCACCGGTATGTTTGTTCAGGAGAACTTAAAGCCGGTGAGATCAGAGAAGATGCGGCTTTGCGGTGGACGGTGGAGCAAATCAAATCGTGGTTTGCCGAAGGCATGCTGATTTTCTTTTTCTGTCCCGCTTCAGAAGATGTGCAACGGATGAAGCAGTTGCTTGCGTCGTACGATGTGCCGGTAGCGACTTCATCGACCGACGAACCTGTTCTGGAAATCATTAACCGCAGCGATGAAAATCCGCAACTTGTGCTGATCAAAGGAGAGCTCTCCCGGGGTTGTGTTATTCCGGCGATGAAGCTGGCATTTTTAAGCGAAGAAGAAATCTTTGTTAAAAAGAATATCCGTCGCCGCTCTAGGCCGGTCCGGCAGGGTTACTTTATCAAATCGTTCGGCGATTTAAAAGAGGACGATTTTATCGTTCACACGGATTTCGGCATCGGCATTTACCGCGGTTTGAAAAAGATCACGGTGGGGAAAATTGAAAATGATTTTCTGATTATCGAATACGCGGATGGCGACAAGCTCTACATCCCGGTTAATGCGCTGGAGAAGATTCAACGTTATCTCGGTCCGGATGGTTATGTGCCCAAAATCGAAAAAATGGGAGGAACGTCCTGGGAAGCGGTCAAGGAAAAGGTGAAGAAGTCCGTGCGGGAATATGCCGAAGAACTGGTTGCCGTTTATGCCGCCCGCGAAGCCCTGGAACGAAAATCTTTTTCACCGCCGGATCGCCTCTATGAAGAATTCTGCTCGACTTTCGCATTTGAAGAAACGCCGGATCAGGTTAAGGCCATCGAAGACATCAATATGGACATGGATGATCAGAAGCCGATGGACAGATTGATTTGCGGCGATGCCGGCTTCGGCAAAACGGAAGTGGCGATCCGATCGGCTTTCCGGGCGGTCATGGACGGCAAGCAGGTCGCCGTGCTTGTTCCCACAACAATTCTCGCCGAGCAGCATTTTCAGACTTTTTCCCGCCGCTTCAATGATTTTCCGGTACGCGTGGAATCACTCAACCGCTTCAAGAGTTCCGCGGAACAAAAGAAAATTATAGAAGACCTGAAAAATCAAAAGGTGGACATTGTGGTGGGGACGCACCGGCTTCTGCAAAAGGATGTTGGCTTTAAGGATCTGGGGCTGGTGATCATTGACGAGGAACAGCGTTTCGGCGTGGCGCATAAGGAAAAATTAAAGAAAATGCGCACCCTGGTGGATGTGCTGACCCTTTCGGCGACGCCGATTCCGCGAACCCTGCATCTGTCGTTGGTCGGCATCCGGGATTTGTCCATTATCAATACACCGCCCGAAGACAGGGTGTCTATCAAAACCTACGTGCTGGAATTCGATGAGGACGCGATAAAAGCGGCCATCGAGAAGGAACTGGCACGCGGAGGTCAGGTGTTTTTCGTCCATGACCGGGTCCGTTCAATTTATGCCATTGCCCGTCTGGTTCAACGCCTTGTGCCGCGGGCAAGCGTCGGCGTGGTGCACGGTCAGATGAAGCCGGCGGAAATAGAGAAAACGATGACCGCTTTTATCCGGCAGGAATGCGAGGTGCTGGTGTGCACGACGATTATCGGTTCCGGTCTGGATATTCCGACGGCCAATACCATCATTATCAACCGTGCCGAAAAATTCGGATTGGCGCAGTTATATCAGATCCGTGGACGGGTCGGACGTTCCAGCCGGGAAGCTTTTGCGTATCTGCTCTTACCCAAAGGGGCGATGCTTTCGCGTGAGGCCATGAAAAGGTTGCAGGTCATCAAGGAATTTTCCGAGCCGGGTTCCGGTTTCCGGATAGCGTATAACGATCTGGAAATCCGGGGTGGCGGAAATCTGCTGGGCATTTCCCAGTCCGGACATATTTCGGCTGTCGGTTACGAGTTGTACACGGAACTGATGGAGAAAACGATTCGGGAAATTAAAGGGGAGAAAACAGAGGAAGAGGAATTGCTCCCGGAAATTCAACTGGGTATCTCCGCTTTCATATCCGAAGGCTATGTACAGGATGTGCATCAGCGTCTGGTTTTGTACAAGAGAATATCGATGGCCTCTAGCGATGAAGAGCTTCAGGAGATTAAAAACGAGTTGAAGGACTGTTACGGAGATTTGCCTCAAAATGTGGAAAATCTTTTACAGATCATCGGTATCAGAAATTATCTGAAGCCGCTAAAAGCCAGGAAAATGGGCTATGACGGGAAATATCTGTATATTTATTTCCGGGATAATTCGCCGGTGGATCCGGCAAAGATTATGACGCTTTATCGTAAGAAAATTAAGGAATTGCGTTTTACTCCGGATTATAAACTCTTTGTTTCCGCTCCTCAATTGTCCGAAAAGGAAATCGTTGCTCAGGCGGACACTTTGTTAAAGATGCTTGCCCAATAGACACAAGCAGGATATAAAGAACAAATATGAAAAAAGCATTTGCCAGCACCGGTTTAATCTCTTCAACCAGGAAATCACAAAAGGTTTTATGGATTCAGGGGATCTTTTTATCATTGATCATGCCCTTCTTAATGATTGCCTGTGAAAAGATTGACAAGTTTTCCCGACCGCATGTGGCAACGGTCAACGGTTCTAAAATTTATCTGGAAGATTTTCAGGCGCGTCTGAGCAAAAAGAAACAAATGCTAACGGAAGATTTTCTGAATCATCCGGACTACATGAAAAAATTTGAAGCGGAAGTGCTGGAAGGCATGATTACAGAGAAGATCATGCAGTTACGGGCAGCGGAACTCAACATCTCCGTGAGCGATGCTGAACTGGAAAATAAAATTAACGAAATCAGAGAAGATTACGGCGATGATTTTACAAGTCTTTTTGCCCGCCAGAATATGAATTATGATCAATGGAAGGCCGAATTTAAAGAAGAAATGCTGATCCGGAAACTGATTGCCGTGGATGTGAATGCCAAAATAAAAATCACGGAGGACGAAATCAGAGACTATTTTAATCAACACAGCCGCCGTTACAAAAAGGATTCACGGGTAAGACTGGCGCAAATCGTTGTCCGGGACATGGCCGGGGCGAAAAAGGCGATGGCCCGTTTAAAAGCGGGAGAAAAATTTGAAAAAGTAGCCGCGGATATGTCGATCGGGCCGGAAGCAAGACATGGCGGTGATCTGGGATTTATTACCAGGTGGATGATGCCGGATCCGCTGGATAAAACAATTTTCAAGATGCCGGTTCATCAGATCAGTCCGATTGTCCAGAGTTCCTATGGTTTTCATATTTTCAAGGTGCTGGAAAGTCAGCCGGCCCGGGAAGGCACGCTGGCGGATGACCGGCAGGAAGTAATGGACGATATCCGGATTCAGAAAGAGGAAGCGGCTTTTACCGTCTGGCTGGAAGACTTAAAAAGGAAAGCGGTGATTAAAAAAGAAACCGATATTGAAATGAACAAAAATCAATCACTGAAATAAACAAGGGAGGAATGACTTTGAAATACAAAAAACACATTTTATTTTTCTTGATGGTGATGCTGGTCAGTATGCCGGTTCGCGCGGAAGTGGTGGATCGAATCGCTGCGGTGGTCAATGATGAAATTATTACCCTGAGTGAATTGAATGCCGCGTTCGCGCCTTATGAGAAAAACATTGAAAATACTTACAAGGGAAAAGATAAAGATTCCGTTATCCGGCAGACCAGGGAGGCTTTCTTTCAGCGGATGATTGATGGCATACTGATTGAACAGGAAGCCAAAAAAGCAGGCATCAGTATCAAGGACGAAGATGTCATGAATGTTATCCAGGGCATGATCACAAAACAAAAAATAAGCATGGATGAATTAATGAAAAATCTGGCCCGTGAAGGCAGTTCTCTTGAGACCGTGAAAAAAGAAATCCGGTCTCAGATTATCCGGATGAAGCTTTTGAAAAAAGAGGTCAGGGACAAAATCATAATTACCGACGACGAGATTGGTGAATATTATAATAAACATCGTCATGAATATGAAGGAAAAGAAAGTGTCAGAATCAAACAGCTTTTATTGCTTCTACCCGTCACCGCGTCGCCGGACGAAAAAAGAAAGCTGAAAAATGAAGCTTTGCGTTTGCGCGAAAGGATAATCAAAGGCGAATCGTTTGATGCGCTGACAGCCCAATATTCGCAGGGCCCGGCGGCACTTCAGGGTGGCGATGTGGGTTTTATCGAGAAGGGAACGATTATTCCGGAAGTAGAAACGGTCGCGTTCAGCCTTCCACCGGAACAGATCAGCGACGTCATCGAATCCAGTATGGGATTCCACATTATCAAGGTGATTGATAAAAAAGGCGCCGGATTGAAACCGATTGCCGTCGTGCGTGAAGAAATTCAGGACAGAATTGAAAATGAAAAACTGGAAAAAAAATACGAAGAATGGATTTCTTCTGTCCGTGAAAAAGCGCACATCGAAACGAGATTGTAAAAGAAGTTGAAAAAATGGATACCATCAAAATCAGAGGAGCCGCTCAGCACAATTTAAAAAATATAAGCCTGGATATTCCCCGGGATAAATTTGTGATTATCACCGGTGTGAGCGGTTCGGGCAAATCTTCTCTCGCGTTTGATACGATTTACGCCGAAGGGCAGAGACGTTATGTAGAATCGCTTTCCACCTACGCGCGGCAGTTTATCGGACAGATGGATAAACCCAATGTGGAATCCATTGAAGGCTTATCTCCCGCGATTGCCATCGAACAGCGCACGGCCAGTCATAATCCCCGTTCTACCGTGGGAACCGTGACGGAGATTTACGATTACTTTCGTCTGCTTTATGCCGCCGTCGGAGTTTGTCATTGCTATCAATGCGGACGGGAAATCAAATCCCAGACCATTGACGGCATTCTGGACAGCATTCTCGCGCTTCCGGAAAATACGGCCTTCAGTGTTTTGGCGCCGCTGGTCCGCGGGAAAAAAGGCGAGTTTCAGAAAGAACTGAAAAAACTTCAGAAAGAAGGTTTCGCCCGTGTCCGGATTGACGGAGAGATTCGTGATCTGGCCGAAGAAATTGTTTTGGCGAAGACTAAACGACACGATATTGATCTGGTGGTTGATCGTTTGATTCTCAAAGAGGGCGTCCGCAAGCGATTGCGGGATTCTCTGGAAATGGCGACATCCCGGGCGGAAGGGCTCGTCCGTATTGTGACGACCGGCGGCGAAGAAATACTTTACAGTGAGAAATACGCCTGTCCCGATTGCGGCATCAGCATTCCGGATCTGACACCGAGGATGTTTTCCTTCAACAGCCCCTATGGCGCGTGTCCTGATTGTAACGGTCTCGGTTCCTCCATGCGTTTCACCGAATATCTGGTTGTGCCGGACCCCGGATTATCCCTGCGGGACGGGGCGATCGCGCCCTGGGCCGGACGGCATTCTCTCTACTATTATAATATGCTGGATGCGCTCTCCACACATTACGGATTTGATGTCAATACGCCGTTTAACAAACTGCCGGAGAAAATTCAAAAAACGCTGCTCTACGGATCGGGCAATGATCTGATTAAATTTTATCATGACCGGGGCGATAAAAGATATTTCTCGCACCGGCCGTTCGAAGGTGTGATCAAACAACTGGAGCGCCGCTGGAAAGAAACCACATCGACGGTTATCCGCAATGATCTGATGCGTTACATTGATTTGAGCGCCTGCGATACCTGTCATGGAGCGCGCCTGAAGAAAGAAATTCTGGCCGTTACCATTATGGACAGGAATATTTATGAATTGTGCCGATTGTCGATTCGCGACTGCTATCGGTTTTTCGAACAGATCAGTCTGTCTGCACAGGAAAAAAATATTACTGAAAGAATCATTCGGGAAATTAAAAGCCGTCTGAGGTTTCTGCTGAATGTCGGCATGGATTATTTGAGCCTGGACCGGGCCACTTCATCTTTGTCAGGCGGTGAGAGTCAGCGCATCCGGCTGGCGACGCAGATCGGTTCCGGGCTGATGGGTGTTTTGTATGTTCTGGACGAGCCGACGGTCGGGCTGCATCAGAAAGATAATCTTCGTCTGATCGAAACCTTGAAAAGACTTCGCGACATGGGGAATACGGTTCTGGTCGTGGAGCACGATGCCGACATGATTCTGGCCTGCGATCATATCGTGGATATCGGTCCCGGCGCAGGGACACAAGGCGGAGAAATCGTTTTTCAGGGAACGCCGTCCGAAATCATGAACGATGAAAAATCTTTGACGGGACGGTTTTTATCGGGAAAAGATAGCATCGCGTTACCTTCGCGGAAAAGATCCCTGAAAGGAAGATACATTGTTATTGAAGGCGCCAGTGAAAACAATCTGAAGAATGTTGACATTAAAATTCCCGTGGGTGTTTTTACAGCGGTGACGGGCGTGTCCGGTTCCGGAAAAAGTACAATGGTCATTGAGACGCTTTACAAGGTGATGGCGCGTCGCCTCGATCAGTATAACGGCTCCATGGGCAAAATTAAAAAAGTGGTTGATCTGGGCGATATTGAGCGCGTCATTATGATTAATCAGCATCCCATCGGCCGCACGCCGCGCTCCAATCCGGCAACCTACACGGGCATTTTTTCTTTCATCCGCGATTTATTCACGAATCTTCCGGAATCCAGAATGCGCGGTTACAAGCCGGGACGTTTCAGCTTTAACGTCAAGGGAGGGCGCTGCGAAGCGTGCGAGGGAAACGGCATGATAAAAATCGAGATGCACTTCCTTCCGGATGTTTATGTGACCTGCGATGCCTGTCACGGCAAACGGTTTAACCGGGACACGCTGGATATCAAATACAAGGATAAGAACATTGCCGATGTACTGGATATGACCGTTAATCAGGCGCTGCTCTTTTTTTCAAATATTCCCTCCATCAAATCACACTTGCAACTGCTCAACGATGTCGGTTTGGGCTATATCCATCTGGGACAGTCGGCGACGACGCTTTCCGGCGGTGAGGCGCAGAGGATAAAACTGGCCCGGGAACTGGGCAAAAAATTAAACAGCAATACCCTTTATATTCTGGATGAACCGACCATCGGATTGCATTTCGCGGATATTCAAAAACTGCTGGATGTATTGATGCGCCTGGTGGATATGGGAAACACCATGGTGGTGATTGAACATAATCTGGATGTGATTAAATGTGCCGACCACATTATCGATCTGGGGCCGGAAGGGGGCACCGGCGGCGGCAGAATTGTTTCTTCCGGATCGGTCGAAGAGGTGGCAATGGACGAGAATTCTGTCACCGGTCAATTTTTACGCCAGGTCATATCTTTATAAAAAATTACGCCTCAATCTTCTAGCGGTTCCTTTCGCCGAAAATGGCTCTGCCGATGCGCACAAGGGTTGCGCCTTCTTCAATGGCGATTTCAAAATCATCCGTCATGCCCATGGAAAGTTCATCCATCTGAATATCGGCAATGCCTTCCTGAATAATCTTTTGCTGAAGATTTCTCAGAGCGGAAAAAAAAGGACGGGAATTTTCCGGATTGTCGGAATAGGGCGCCATCGTCATCAGACCTTTTATCCTTAGATTCTCCAGTTTAGAAACATTTTTGATCAGTTCCGGAATCTGAGAAGGGGCGATGCCGCTTTTTGATTTTTCTCCGCTGACATTGACTTCAATCAGAATATTGATTTTACGGCCGATCAGTCCGGCTCTTTTGTCGATTTCCCTGGCCAGATCCAATCGGTCAACGGAATGGATATAGTCGAACAGGTTGACGACATACTTGGCTTTATTGGTTTGCAGATGGCCGATCATATGCCACTGGACCTTCTCCTTGATGAGGGCGATTTTATCTCTTGCTTCCTGAACGTAGTTTTCGCCACAAGCTGTCACTCCCGCTTTGATCGCCTGTTCCACAATCGCGGGCGCGACGGTTTTGGTGACAGCCAGAAGTTTGACCGAATCGGGAGAGCGATTACATCTTGCGGCGGCGGCAGCGATTCTCTGTCTGACTTGAACGATATTGGCCGTGATATCCGTTTCCATCATTGTCTATCGAAAACTGATTGCTTTTAATTTTTTTAAAGTTTCCAGAACATCGCAAAGCGGCAATCCGATGACGTTGGTGTAGGAGCCGCGGATCGATTGAATGAAATAAGCGCCTTTGCCCTGAATGGCGTAGCCACCGGCTTTATCATAGGGTTCATCACAGGCAATGTACCAGTTCACTTCATCAGGGCTGATCGTTTTGAATTTCACGGCGGATTGCACAACCCGGGTGGTGCAGATTCCGGAATCCATACGGGCAATTGTATAACCTGTAAAAACGCGATGTTCATGTCCGCTTAATTTATGAAGCATCGTTTTGGCCTGATGGGGGTTCGCCGGTTTACCTAAAATAGCGCCGTCAATGACGACAATGGTGTCTGCTCCTAAAACCCAGGTGGCCGGATGCCGGCAGGCAACAACCATCGCTTTTTCACGCGCTAGTCTTTTGACGTGCTGCCGCGGACTTTCACCTTCAAGATAATCTTCGTTGACATGCGCCGGAATAATTTTGAAATTCAATCCCATCGACCGGAGCATTTCCCGCCGCCGGGGTGAAGCGGAGGCTAAAATAAATTGGTTGCTGGTTTTTACCGTCATTTTGCTCACTTTACCGGAGATTCAAAACGAAAATTTCTATCACAAATTTAGACCTGACTGTCAATTATTAAATGCATTTGCAAATTCATTAAAAATATTGTAACGATGCCGGCAAGTTCATTTCAGAGAGGTAAAAAAATGAAAAAGAAATTTATCCTGATATTCATATTGATTTTCCTGGCCGTGTCCGGCAGTCAGGCGCTGGCTAAAGAAAGAATTGTCAAATTGACCTTACCCGGTTGTAGCGCCTGAGGAACAAAAGCCAGGATAGGGGCTATCCTGAAGGATATTAAAGGCATCAAACAATATCAATTTGTGCAAAAGGATTTTCTCGTTATAACGTTTGACGATAAAATAACTTCGTTCCAAACAATTGCAAAGGCACTGAAAAAAGGAGGCAAGGAAATAAAAGAGAAACCCATTTATATCAAGTAAAACTAAATGTACTTTTTCAATTTAGCCGCTTCCAGTTTTTCGACGATTTTTTTGACGTCCTGGGAGCGGCCTTTTTTACAAATCAGCAAAGCGTCTTTGGTTTCAACGATAATGAGATCCCGGACGCCCACCAGCGCTGTTAATCGGCCCGGATTGTAGATCAGGGAACCTTCCGAATCTTCGAAAACCGTCCGGCTGTCTTTTAATGCAACATTGCCGTTGCCGACCCGGGGAGATATTTCCCAGACGGCATCCCAGCTTCCCACATCACTCCAGCCGAAGTCTCCCGGAATGATAAAAACGTTATCCGCTTTTTCCATGACGCCGTAATCGATGGAAATGGACTCAAGTTTTTTATACACACGGGAAACGATGGAGGCTTCTTCAGCAGAGCCCAGGGCCTGATCAATTTTCATCAACCCGGCATATAAGTTGGGCAGACGGAGACTGATTTCCTGCAGGATGACGGAAGTCCGCCAGATAAACATACCGCTGTTCCAGTAGAAGTTGCCGCTCTGGACGAATTCCTGAGCCTTTCTAAAATCCGGTTTTTCGCGGATGGAACGGACGCGGAAAACATCTTCATGATTGATTTTCCCGAATAAATTATCCCGTTCAATGTATCCGAAACCGGTTTGTATACTGGTTGGTTTGATGCCGATGGTCACCAGGCCGTTTTCCTGCGAGGCGACTTTTACGGCGGCGCTGATGAGATCAATATATTTTTGAGCATCGGCAATGGCGTGATCAGAGGGCAGGACTACCATGACATCATCGGAAACAATTTTACGGATATGCAAAGCGGCCAGGCCGATACAGGCGGCGGTATTTCTTCCTTCCGGTTCGATGATAATATTGCGCGCGGGTATTTCCGGAAGTTGTTTTTTTAAAGTACGGGAATGCTTCCGGCCGGTGACGACGAGAATATTTTCCGGCTCAACCAGAACTTTAATGCGTTCGACGGTTTCCTGGAGAATGGTTTTTTCACTGGTGATATCCAGCAAATGTTTGGGCTTCTTTTCCCGGCTGCGGGGCCAGAATCTTGCGCCTTTACCACCGGCCATGATGACTGCGTACATATCTTATCTCCTCTGCCGTCGCTGAACAAGCGTGATGGATGCTTATAATATAATGTGTCTTGCAATTTCAAGCGGGAAAAGATAATTTATCGCACCATGACAACAATCGTGTATCCGGAAATCACATTGAAGAAAGGACGGGAAGCCGCTTTGCTGCGCGGTCATCCTTGGGTGTTTTCCGGCGCGATTGCCACGACAAAGGGAAAACCGGGTCCCGGCGACATCGTGTTAGCGAGAGATTCCGGAGGCAAGCCGGTGGCGCTGGGCTTTTACAATCCTTTGACCGATATCGCCTTTCGTGTTTTAACGGATCGATGTGAAGAAAATATTTCCCAGTATTTCTGGCAGGCTCGTCTGAATGCCGCCTGCAAACTGAGACAGAAGGTCGTCAATGAACAAACCAACGCTTACCGTCTGATCAATGCCGAGGGTGACGGATTTCCCGGATTGATCGTCGATGTCTATCATGACACGGTGGTTGTTTCGATTGCCACGGCGGGGATGGAAAAACAAAAAAGTCACATTCTTAACGCTCTGATCACCCAGCTCAAACCGGCGAGAATTTATGAACAAAGCGGCAGCCGGTCACGCGAATTGGAAGGGTTGAAAAAAAGAAACGGCATGATCTTCGGAGATGATCAATGTGATTCCGTGGAGATTATGGAAAACGGCCTGAAGTTTGAAGTGGATTTCATCACGGGTCAGAAAACCGGATTTTTTCTCGATCAGCGCGTCAATCGGGAAAGGCTAGGAGCCTTGAGCCGGGACGCGCAGGTGTTGAATTGTTTTTGTTACAGCGGCGCTTTTTCGGTCTATTGCGCCGAAGGAGGAGCGAAACGGGTGGTTTCTCTGGATATATCCAAATCTGCCTGTGCCCTCGCGAGAAAGAATTTACATCTCAACTGGTTTTCCGCGGATAACCATCCGGTCATGGAAACGGATGTGTTTGCCTATCTGCGCAATACGCCGGATGTTTTTAACATGATCATTCTGGACCCGCCGGCATTCGCCAAAGATAAGAAAGATGTGCGAAAAGCCGCGCGCGGTTATAAGGAAATAAATCTGCAAGCCTTGAAGCATCTCAAGGCTGGTGGTGTCCTCGCGACCTTCTCCTGTTCCAATTTCATTGAAGAAGATCTTTTTCATAAAATTGTTCTTGCCGCGGCACGCGATGCCGGTTCCGATTTACAGCTTTTAGCGAGGCTGGAAGCAGGTCCGGATCATCCTGTCCTGCTGGGCCATCCCGAAGGACGCTATCTGAAAGGATTGCTGCTGGTTAAAATAAAATAACAGCCCCTCTTGATGTCATATTCATTTTAATCAAGGGATGGACAGATTGCCGGCTATCTTGTCATGGATCAGACGGGATGCCATATGATTGCCGACTGTTCCAACGAATACGGACACGGACGTCAAATTTTTATCCAGGTATTCCACTTTGATGGTTGCGTTTTCTTCCTGAATAAAAGCTTTGATAACGCCTGTGGAAATTTTACGGTCTTTTTGAATATCGGTCGCTTTCAATTCGGTCAAGGCTTTTTCACAGGCTTTCCAGACCGGATCAATATCGGCTTTGTACTCCGTGATCAGACTGCCATCCTGATAAAAGAAATTTCCGGAACTGATACCGGCAACTTTCCCCTGAAAATTTATGGCAAAATTGCATCCCGTGATCAACATTAACGATACAAATAAGAACGCTATAATTTTATTTTTCATATAAGACTCTCCGGTTGTGTAAATTATCGTGCTGCTTGTGCCAGCGCGATATCTTTCGAATCCGCGCTGAAGTATATTTCACCGATGAGACTTTCAGCCGGACTCTTGGTGTGTTGCGAATTGATGTGGATCTGCACCCCGGTTGTCTTTCCCTGAGGTTCGCCGCCTTTCACATCTCCGAATAATTTTTTATAATCTTGATAAAGATTGCGCCTTTCTGTGTACCAATTACCGGTTTGGTCCGTCCGGTTTCTCAGGACGATATAGCGGAGCTTGTCGCCGCCCGTCTGTGAACTGCGGCCGCTCCATCCTTTAGGAGCTTCGGTATCCCAGATGTATCCGATGACCGGCGTATTGGTCATCGCCGGGAAACCGGTGGGCTTAAAGGCCACATAAAGCTGCAGCGCCTGATCATCGGTGGCTGATTTGCGCACATCACCGCCGGCGGGCAACTTGTTGGCTTTCCAGCGCCAGCACAGCACGGGATATTTTTTGACGTCAACCCTGACTTCTTTCTGTAAACCGAAAGATGAATCACCGGCAGACTTCAAATAGAGAAAAAGCTGGTCATTTTCTTTCTTGATTTCCAGGTCAGGTTTACCTTTCTTCTTGTCCAGTTTCCATCCGGCAGGGATATGATTGGTCATGTCGGCGGGAGTAAATCTGGTGACCGGAATCATCGGGAATTCGGCAAGAGAAACGATGGCGGTTGATAAAATGATAGTCAGGCAAAACAGGCAAACAGGTAATTTTCTCATTCAATCTCCTTAGTGTTGATTTTGTTTTTCGCGCAATTTCATGACGTCAGTCCGGGTCAGGATGCTTCTGACGTTATCGACATATTTCAGGATATTCTCTCTGCCGCCTTCTTCGCGATCAATCAGTGTAATAACCATTTCAATGTCCAGTCCTGATTTGCGGGCCTGTTCAATGGCGGCGATGGTGGAACCGCCGGTTGTAATCACATCATCAATAATGGCGATTTTTTCACCGGGCCGGACATTGCCTTCGATGGCGCTTTTGGTGCCGTGATCTTTGACATCTTTTCGGACAATGAAAGATTTGACGGGTTTCCCTTTCTGGTAGGATATTACGGCGAGCGCGTTGGCGATGGGATCAGCGCCCAGCGTCAATCCGCCGGCGGCGGTGATGTCGGTATCCTTGACAAGATCAAAGATAATGGCGCCGATGAGATTCATCCCTTCGGGATCGAGGGTTGTCGGTTTGCAATTGAAGTAATAATTGCTTTGTCTGCCGGAAGCGAGCGTGAACGGAGGATCTTCGCTGTACTTAAACGATTTTTCCAGGATGATTTCGCCCAGTCTTTCCTTCATTTTTTCAATGGTCATGATGTTTGCTCCGCTGTCTGTCAGTTATGATTGAGAATTATTTTTTAACATAAATTTGATGGGTAATTCGACCCAGGCTGTGAAAGGAGTTCCGGATTTCCGGGCCGGTTCGAATTTCCACGGCTTTACCGCTTCGATGGCCGATTGATCCAGAATGGCATAGCCTGACGATTTCCCTATTTTAATTTTACCGACCCTGCCGTTCGATAAAATTTCCGCAACGATGAGGACCATGCCTTCATAACCCCGGACGCGCGCTGTTTCCGGATAAGCAGGTGGTGTATTTTCTTTGTACAAAGGATAGGCAATGGCTGTATTCAATGATGACGGAAGGATGATATTTCCGTTATCAACAGTATTTTTGGCGCCGGAATGATTTTCTGTCTGCCCTTCGTCCAGGGCTGAAATGCTGACGGCTTGTTTATGATCGGCGGTATCGGATATCTTTGCTGTCGATTGACCGGTCATGAATGCATTTTGCTTTGTGTTCTGAACGGATGTTTTTGGAAAAGAGACATTCTTTGTTATGTTTCCGCTGTTTTTGTCCGTTTGTGTGGCGAGAGATACCCAGACGAGATTGATGCCGTTCAATTTCGGAGAGGATGTGAAATCAGCCGATAGAAAGAGTATCAGCAGAGCCCCTGCTGCCAGGTGTATCAGCAGGGAACCCAGGATGGCCGGGGTTATACTGTTTTGTTCTTTTCTTAAATTTAAAGAGGTTATCATTTAATCATCTATTGTTTCTTCATTATTTTTTCCACGACTTTAACCGCCTCCACGCCGTCTTTGGCGAAATAAGCGCCGATAGAGCTGGCGTAATTTTCGGTTACGACCGCTCCGCCGATCAGAAAATCCGTATGAATACCCTGTGCCCGTGCCAGCGTGATCACGTTTTTCATGTTTACCATGGTCGTGGTCATCAGGGCGGAAAGTCCGATAACGTCCGGCTTTTCTTTTTTTGCCGCGTTGACGATGGCCTGATCGGGTACGTCTTTGCCGAGGTCAATAACATAATAACCGTAATTTTTCAAAAGAAGAACGACGATATTTTTGCCGATATCATGAATGTCTCCCCGGACGGTGGCCATCAGAACTTTTCCTTTGTCGGTTACTGCCGCTTTTTTCAGGAAAGGATCAAGATGGGACAAGGCTTTTTTCATGGTTTCCGCAGCAGCCATCAGTTGCGGCAGAAAATAAACTTTCTTTTCATATAAATCGCCGACGCGGACAATGGCAGGAATCATAACGCCGTCAACGAGGTCTGCCGCCTGTCGGCCGGTGCGCAAAGCTTCATCGAGGAGCGTCACGATATCGTCTTTATCACCATCCAGAATTGCCTGGACGATTTTTTCTTCCGGTGAACTTTTTTCAACAGACACCGGAACCTGGGGAGCGTTTTGCTGAGAAAAATGATGGATGAACTGTATGGACGCCTTTTCGCGGGCGGTGAGAGCGTCTCCCGCTTTTTTCACATTCATGAATTCGATGCTGGCCGGATTGGCAATGGCCATCGTCAAACCGCAGTATTGAGCCATGGCCAGAAAGGCGGCGTTGAGCCAGGGACGTCCCGGCATACCGAATGAAACATTGGAAAGTCCCAAAATCGTTTTGCATTTGAAGGTATTTTTGCACCAGTTGAGCGCGGCCAGCGTTTCCCTGGCGGCATTGGCGTCTGACGCTACCGCCATTGTCAATCCGTCAACCACGAAATCATCTTTCGTAAAACCGAATTTTTGTGCTTTACGAAAAATATTTTCAATGATGATTTGACGTTTTTTTGCTGTTTTCGGCAGCTCTCCACCGGTCAGCGGCAGTAAAATAAACATGGCTCCGTATTTGGCGGCCAGCGGCAGAAGTTTCGCTGTTTTTTCTTTTTCACCGGAAATGGAATTAATCAGCATTCTACCCGGATAAAGCCGCAACGCCGCTTCAATGGTTTCAATTCTGGAGGAATCAATCACCAGTGGCAGACGGCTGGACGAGGATAACAGCCCGATAACGTTCTTAATGGTTTGAATTTCATCAATGCCGGGCTGGCCGATGTTCACGTCCAGCAGGGCAGCGCCCTGCGCTTCCTGTTCCTGAGCCATTTGCCTGATGATGCTTAATTTTCCTTCCAGCAGTTCCTGCTGCAGCGCTTTTTTTCCGGTGGGATTGATTCTTTCGCCGACAAGATAAAGAGGTTTGTCTGTGCTGATTTCCAGAAAGCTGCGAGCTGAACTGAGCGCGGAAATGGATTTGCGAACGGGCACGGCAGGTTTTTTGCGAGAGATGGCGCGTGCCAGTGCCCGGATGTGTTCCGGCGTTGTGCCGCAGCAGCCGCCCAGAAGATTGGCGCCGGCTTTGGCCAGTCCCGCTCCGAAGGAGGCAAATGTTTTGGCGTCCATTTCAAAAATGGTTTTACCGTCTTTGAGTTTGGGCATACCCGCATTGGGTTTGGCCAGCAGCGGAACCGTGGCATAGGGTTTCATCATTTTTATAAAATCAATCATTTGTTCCGGACCGGCTGAACAGTTACAGCCGACCGCGTTCGCGCCCAGGCTCTGCAGGGTAATTAAAGCGCTTTGCGGAGGCGTTCCTCCCAGCGTGTGTCCGTCCTTTTCGTACGTCATGGACACGATGGTGAAGATATCCGAGAGTTCTTTCACGGCCAGCAGAGCCGCCCGCGCTTCCTGAATGTCAATCATTGTTTCAATGATGATCAGGTCGCAACCGCCGGCAATCAGTCCGCGCGCCTGTTCTTTAAAGGCTTCCACGGCCTCTGAAAAGGATAAGGGGCCGAACGGCTCAATAAATAATCCGGTCGGTCCGATATCGCCGGCAATCAGGCTTTCCCGGCCGCAGGCCTCTTTGGCCAGCTTGGCCAGTTTCAGATTGACGGAATAAACATCTTCCTTGACGCCGTATTCCTGAAGTTTGAACCGATTGGCTCCAAAGGTGCAGGTATAGACGATCTGCGCGCCGGCTTTCTGATAGGAGGCGTGAACATCTTTAATGATTTGAGGATTATCCAGACACCATAATTCCGGGCACACTCCCGATGGCAGTCCTTTTTTTTGTAATTCAGTGCCTGTCGCCCCATCCAGAATGAATATTTTTTTCGTTAATAGATTTTTAATTTTAGTTGCTGCAGTCACGGTCATCTCCTGTTTTTGAATTGTGCTTACATCATTAATGATGATTCCGCAATTTTTTAGATGAACTTTCCGATTGGCGTCACGAAAGGGTATATCCTTTTTCTCTGAATAATCTCAGGCAGGCATTCACAACCGTTTCGTCGTAAAGAAGGCCTCTGTTTTTTTCGATTTCCGTCAACGCCGCTTCAATACCCAATGAAGCTCGGTAAGGACGGTGGGAGGCCATCGCCTCCACAACATCGGCCACAGCCAGGATCCGGGCTTCCGGGATAATTTCGTTTCCCTTGAGATTTCTGGGATAACCGGAACCGTTTATTCGCTCATGGTGCTGATAGATCATCTCCGCCAACGGCCAGGGAGATTGAATATTTTTTAAGATGTCATATCCACTCTGGGCGTGTTCCTGAATAATAGAATATTCTATTTTGGTCAGTTTGGAAGGTTTGGTCAGGATTTCCGCCGGAATGGATAATTTGCCGATATCGTGAATTGTTCCGGCCATCCGTATTCCATCAATTGTGTGTGATGATAATCGCATTTCCGTGGCAATGGCTCTGGCAAGATCAGCGACACGCAATTGATGACCGGCTGTATAAGGGTCCCGCATTTCAATAGCCGATATCATGACCTGAATGGTGGTGCCGACCGATTTTCTCAATCCCTCCAGCGTGCGCTTAAGTTCTGCATCAAGTACCTTACGTTCTGTAATATCCTGCAGGATAAAAATAAGACATTGCTGTTCGTCAATCGTGATGGAACGGGCGGAGTAATTACCGAAACGTTCGGAACCGTCACTTCTCTTGAATTTGAATTCCCGATGCAGGATATCTCTTCCGGCTTTCAATTCTTCCTTCATAAAATCACGCTCTGATGGGTCCATCCAGAAAAAGAAAGGAGGCTCTGTGGATTTCTGTCCGATAGCCAGCTCTCTCTTCCATCCGACGATATCCTCAAATCCCTTATTGACATCCAGGATCAGTCCGTCATTCAATCTTGTCAAGGCGATACAGTCCGGCGTGGTCATGAAAATTTTGTAAAACTTGTCTTCAGAAAGGCGCGACTGTTCCTCGGCCATCTTGCGTTCCGTGATGTTTAATAAAATGCCGTTAAAGATGGTTTGATTTTCGTAACGTGTCGGCGTGGACAATCCCTGAAGCCAGATGCTTTTGCCGGTTAAAAGTTCCACCCGACCTTCAAAATTCCAGTTGCTTGCATTTTGGGCCGCTGTTTCAATGGATGTGATAAAACTATCCCTGTCTTCTCTGTGGACGCGGGAAAGAAATAACTGGAAAAGATTGTCTGCGTTGCTCAGATCTGAATTTTCTATGATCTTGGAAAATTCACCCCTTGGCTCACTCACATAATTGATTCCATATTCGCCACTGTCTTTGGCGTAGAATTGAAAAATAACCCCCGGCAGATTTTCCGTGATGCCCCGAAGCCGTTCATCTTTTTCCCTTAAAATTGTTTCTGCTCTTTTTCGCTCGGTAATATCCCGGCAGATATGAACAACGGCAAAGGGGGTTCCATCTTCCAAGCGCAAAATATCACCATTAATTTCGAACGGAACTTTCCGCCCGTCTTTGATCACCAGATGGTATTCTCTCGGTCCCAGTTTGACATCCCGCATAAGTTGGATGTTTTTCAGCACAAGCTCATGTTCTTCCGGGGCAATGAATTTGAGCAGATTTTGTCCCAGGAGCTCCTCCCTGCTGTAACCGCCAATCTGGACGGCATTATCGTTAACAAAAAGGATATTTCCCTCAAGATCGGTATGCACAACAACATCAGGCATGGCATTGACCAATCTCGTTTTCAGCTCTTCGCTGTTCCGCAGTGCCTCTTCCGCCTTTTTGCGTTCGGTGATGTCGCGCGTGATGCCGATAATGCCGACGGGCTTGCCGTCATCCGACCACAGAAATGAGGCGGTTACTTCCGCCAGGAAAGTCGATCCGTCCTTTCGCAATTCCTCCGATTCGTAAGTCAGCGTTGAATTGCGGTCGAAATCAGGTTCGCCGGCTTTGACCAGTTGTTCCGACATCATGGCGATATTCCGGTTCAACTGCCGGGGTGAAACCAGGTCCTGCAAAGAGAGTTTCATAAATTCATCGACTGTCCAGCCGTGCGTGCGCTCCACAGCTTCATTGACATAAATAAAACGGCCTGTAAGATCCATGGTCCAGATTAAATCCGGACTGCATTTTGCGATCTTTCGATACTTTTCCTCGCTGCGGCGCAACTTTTCCTGCGCGGCTTCCTTTTGGGATTGGGCCTCTTGACGCTGTTTCCTGATGATTGTTTCTTCCAGTTCTCTGGCAATGACCGGGCACAGGCGGGAATAGTTTCCCTTCATGATGTAATCACGGGCGCCCAGGCGCATGCACTCGACAGCTTTCTCTTCGCCGATCGTTCCGGAGACAATAATGACGGGAATATCGACGTTTTCTTCTTTGAGCAGGGAAAGGGCCGATGGCGCGCTGAATTGCGGCATCTTGTAGTCGCAAAGAATGACGTCCCAAGCCTTATCGTTGACGGCTTTCATCATGGCGTCGGCGGTTTCAATCCGATCGTATTCAGGATAGTACCCACCCTTTTTCAGTTCACGTATTAACAGCAGAAGATCATCTTCCGAATCCTCAACGACCAGGACCTTGATGGGTTGAGGGGGATTGATGCCGGCGGAAAGCGAATTCTTCATGAATGAACCCTAACATTTATTGTCACGATAATGAAAAAAGTTTTTAAGATGAAGACCGCAACGTATCTTAATTGATTGGATAATATTATAAGACATTTGAATTATCAAGAGACAATTCGCAGACAGACCCGATAAATTTCTCAGAAAATACCACCGATTGCGGTGACCGATTTTTCCGGAATCAGAATAAAGCTGGAATTGATTTTCACACCGAATTTTTCCATCAGCAGTTTTTCATAAATGATTTTCTGGTTTTCCAGGTCGAAATCAGCATAGCCGGCGGAAAAGCGTCGTGGCAGAAGGGTTTTCCCTTCACGCCGGAGTTGCTGATTGACATAATGCATGATCCAGTCCAGTCCGGCATCCACTATTTCGCTGGCCGTAGCGTCGTAAACGACAGCGGCCGTTAAATCATTCCGGCTGCTTTTGTCCCGGATGGCTTCCATAATAGCGCCTCCGCATGTGGCGCCCATCAGAATAACTTCCCGGCAATCCCGCAGGAAAGCGGATAATTTTTTACTGTTGAAAGTCAGGTCGCCGGAAAGTGATATTTTGTCGCCATCATTTTGAATGATTTTCAGACGCAGGGACATTCCCTGAAGGGTAACGAGAGAAGAGGATTCCCGGATAAACGCGTCGGTTTCTTTTTGCTGAAAGGCCGAAATTTCAGTGATGTGTTTTTTGAAGCCCAGGCGCTGATATATTTTTTCAAGGGGAGGATCAAGGGGTATCTTTTCGAAAAAAATGACAGATTCCATCTTTATCCTTTTTGCGGCAACTGCCCGTTGACGGCCTGCCGAGGCTTTTGTCAGTTGAGAAGTTTACGAAGGTTTGCCGTTACAGCATCGCCCATGGCTGTTGTGCCGACAAGTTTTTTATCCGGTTGATAAATATCCTGTGTGCGGAAACCTTCTTTTAATGTTTCGGCAACCGCTTCTTCAATCAAGCCGGCTTCCGGCAGCATGGAAAATGAATAGCGCAACATCAGCGCCACGGACAATATGGTTGCCAGCGGATTGGCAATGTTCTTTCCGGCTATGTCAGGGGCAGAGCCGTGGATCGGCTCATATAAAGCGCTCTTCCTGCCCAGACTGGCGGAAGGAAGCATCCCGATGGAGCCGGTCAGCATGGCGGCTTCATCACTTAAGATGTCTCCGAACAGATTGCCGGTGACAATGACATCAAATTGAGACGGATTACGGATCAGCTGCAGGGCGCAATTGTCCACGTACATGTGTTTTAAGGTGACATCGGGATAATTTTTACCAACTTCAGTGACCACGTTACGCCACAGTTCCATCGTTTCGAGAATGTTGGCTTTGTCCACCGAGAGGACATTCTTTTTGCGCGCGCGCGCGATTTCAAAAGCGCGGACGGCGATGCGGCGGATTTCATCCTCGGAGTAAACCATGGTATTCACACCCTTGCGTTTACCTTTTTTATTTTGTTTGACACCCCGCGGCTTGCCGAAATAAACATCGCCGGTCAATTCGCGGATAATCATAATATCGATGCCCTGAATGATATTTCTTTTCAGCGGCGAGGCATCCAGCAGTTCTTCAAACACAATAATCGGTCGCAGATTGGCATAAATACCCAACTTTCCCCGCAGTCCCAGCAGAGCTCTTTCCGGCCTCACGCTGTAATCAAGAGATTCCCATTGCGGGCCGCCCACGGCACCCAGCAAAACCGCGTCACTCTGCATGGCCAGCTGCAGACTTTCATCCGGCAGGGGAGTGCCAAATTGATCGTATGCACAGCCACCGGCCAGACCTTCCCGGAGTTGAAAGCAAACCTTTCTCCGGTCGGCGACAATTTGTAAAATCTTTATAGCCTCCCGCATGATTTCCGGTCCGATACCGTCACCGGCAAATACGGCGATTTTGAAATTATCTTTTTTCATTCTTGCCTCTTTTCCCGGCAATGTGTTTCATCAAGCCGCCGTCGGCAATCAGTTCTTCCATGAAAGGCGGGATGGGATTGATTTTGAAGATTTTGTTTGACCCTGTCGCGGTAATCGTTCCGGAGCTGCTGTCCACATGGATTTCTTCGCCCTCTTTGATGGCGTCGAACAGTTCTCTGGATTCAAAAATGGGCAGTCCCATGTTGAAAGCGTTGCGATAAAAAATCCGGGCGAAGCTCTTGGCGATGACGCAGGAAACCCCGGCTGCTTTTATTGAAATCGGTGCGTGTTCACGCGAAGATCCGCAACCGAAATTTTCCCCTCCCAGAATGATATCGCCGTTTTTCATTTTAGCGACAAAATCAGGATCGGCGTCTTCCATGCAGTGCGCGGCCAGCGCCTGCGGATCGGATGTTGTTAAATATCGCGCCGGAATAATGGCGTCGGTATCGATGTTATCTCCAAACTTCCAGACTTTACCTTTAAATATCATATTAAGAGACCTCTCTAGAATTTTAAAGTTCTTCAGGGGATGCGATTCTCCCTAATACGGCGGAGGCCGCCGCGACTGCGGGACTCGCCAGATAAACTTCACTTTTGGTGTGACCCATCCGGCCGACAAAATTGCGATTGGTGGTCGCCACCGCTTTTTCTCCTTCAGCCAGTATTCCCAAATGCCCGCCCAAACACGCGCCGCACGAAGGCGGACTGATGACGGCATCGGCTTTCATGAAAATATCCAGCAGACCTTCTTTCATCGCCTGTTTGTAAATTTCCGGAGTTGCCGGAACGACAATCAGACGTACGCCGGATGCTGCTTTACGGTTTTTCAAAATTTTGGCGGCGATTCTCAAATCTTCAATCCGGCCGTTGGTGCAGGAGCCGATGAGCGACTGGTCGATTTTGATCCTGCCCGCTTTGCTGATGCCTCTGACGTTGGAGGGCAGATGAGGAAAGGCCACCTGCGGCTCAATCTTTTCCGCGTTGATTTCGATGACATCCGCATAAACGGCATCAGCATCGGACGCATAAAGTTTGTAATCTCGTTTCGCTTTTGTTTTAACATAATCGCGGGTGATGGCGTCCGGCGCGAAAATGCCGTTTTTGGCGCCGGCTTCAATGGCCATGTTGGCCATCGAGAATCTGTCGGCCATCGGGAGTTTACTGATGGTTTCTCCCGTAAACTCCATCGCCTGATAAAGGGCGCCGTCCACACCTATTTTTCCGATGATGTGCAGAATCAAATCCTTGCCGGAAACCCATTTCCGCAGTTTGCCGTAAATAATGAATTTAATGGATTGCGGAACTTTCAGCCAGAGCTCGCCGGTCAGCATGGCAGCGGCCAGGTCGGTGCTGCCCACGCCGGTGGCAAAAGCGCCCAGCGCGCCATAGGTGCAGGTGTGACTGTCCGCTCCGATCACCAGGTCGCCGGGCAGAACAATGCCTTTTTCAGGAAGCAGAGCATGTTCCACGCCCACATGACCGCCTTCATAAAAATGGGTTATTTTATGCTTCAGTGCAAATTCGCGCACCGCCTTGCATTGCTGCGCGGAATTGATATCCTTGTTCGGCGTGAAATGATCCAGCACGAGGGCGATTTTATTTTTATTGAAAACTTTTATTCCTCCCGCCTTTTTGAATTCGTGGATCGCGATGGGGGCGGTCACATCATTGCCCAGCGCGATGTCCACTTTGGCGTTAATCAACTGACCGGCGGAAATTTTTTTCAGGCCGGTATGAGCCATTAATATTTTTTCAGTAATCGTGTTGCCCACAATATTTGCTCCTTTTTAAAAGTGTATCGGTCTTTAGCTTATTTCAGGGGTTTATTCAACAACTTTAACCTTTTTTCTGTTGCTTTTGATAAATTCCAGACGGTTTAACGCGTTGATATAAGCCTTGGCGGAAGCGACCAGGACATCCGGATGGGCGCCTCTTCCCACGACGGAATGCTCATGGTACTTCAACTGGACGGTGACTTCGCCCTGCGCGTCCGAACCTCCGGTGATGGCGTTGACAATGTATTTCAACAGGGGATAGTTGGTTTGTGTGATGTTGCGAATAGCCGCGAAAGTGGCATCCACCGGACCGTTACCGAATCCCGCTTTGCGGACGATTTTTTCGCCCATCTGAATTTCCATGGTTGCCGTCGGAATGGCCACGTTGCCGCTGACGACATTGAGATAAACCAGCGTGTATTTATCCTCCCCCCGGTAAATTTCTTCGGAAAGAATGGCCTCCAGATCTTCATCATAAATATCTTTTTTAACATCAGCCAGATCTTTGACGCGTGCCGCGACCTTGTTGAGTTGTTCATCATTCAACAGGTAACCCATTTTTTTCAAATGGTGCGAAATGGCGTTGCGTCCCGAATGTTTGCCCAGAACGATGTGCGTGTCACTGATGCCGACGGACTGCGGTGTCATGATCTCATACGTGATCTTTTCCTTGATCAGTCCGTCCTGATGGATGCCGGATTCATGCGCGAAGGCGTTGGCGCCCACTATGGCTTTGTTGGGCTGTACGGAGATACCGGTAATCTGCGTCAACAGGCGCGATGTCTTGTAAATCTGATCGGTGTTGATCTTTGTATGAAGGCCGAAAAGATCTTTGCGAGTCTGCAGCGCCATGACGACTTCTTCCATGGCCGTGTTACCTGCCCGTTCGCCAATGCCGTTGATGGTGCATTCGATCTGCCGTGCGCCCTGCCTGATGGCTGCCAGTGCATTGGCTACAGCGAGCCCCAGATCGTTATGGCAATGTGTTGCAATAATGGTGTCGCCGATGTTTTTGACGTTGGCAAAAAGATAAGCGATCAGATTGCCGAACTCTTCCGGAATAGCATAACCGACCGTGTCGGGAATGTTTACAGTGCTGGCTCCGGCATCAATCACCGCGGAAATCATTTCCACCAGATAATCCCTGTCCGAACGCGTGGCATCCATGGGAGAAAATTCCACATTATCTGTGTAAGATTTTGCCAGTTTTACGGCCGCAACAGCTTCTTTGAGCACCTGCTCGCGGCTTTTTTTAAGCTGATATTTTAAATGAATATCGGAAGACGAAATGAAAGTATGAATGCGCGGATTCGCCGCCCCTTTGATCGCCTGCCAGGCCCGATCTATATCGGTCTTATTAGCGCGGGCCAGACCGGCCACCTGAGATTTTTTAATCTCTTTAGCGATTTGTTTCACCGCGTCAAAATCTCCCTCGGAAGCAATCGGAAATCCGGCTTCAATGATATCCACCCCCAGCCTTTCGAGCTGACGCGCGAGCAATAGCTTTTCTTCTGTATTCATACTGTATCCCGGTGATTGTTCGCCGTCTCTCAAGGTTGTATCGAAAATGTAAACGCGATTTTTATCTTTTTTCATAATTTATCTCCTTTCAACGAGACTCAGTGGTATTTCACGGACCCCGCATACGCGGGGTTGTTCGGCTTACCAATTCTGCGGCACTTCGTTTGCACAATTGGAGCCTCACAAAAAAAGGCCGTGGTCTTTTTCGCCCACGGCCTTTCAGGTAATCATTTTTTTGCAGCGCTAGTGATGACCTAAAAACGATGGGCAGGCGGCCTTTTGCAAAAGGCACAAAAGCGCTAATCCTAGAATAACTGGGAAAAAATTTACTACCGAGATTTCTTTTTTCACTTTTTGAGTCATTGTTTTTTTATCGTCTGGATTTCAATTGCTTTCCTCTTAGTACAAAAGAAAATGATTGTCAAAATTTTTTTTAATGTTTTACAATAATCAAAATTATTATATAGAGATTAAAAAACGGATCTGATGTATGAATGGGTAATGTACATTGCTCTCATGAATACTTTTTTGATCGCAAAAATAACAAAAAAATGCTTAATTATAAAAAATCACATTTATAGAGAAAAGCCATTGAAATGTTTTATGTCAAAAAGACTTCTAAGGAATGGGGACGTATTGCTATGTTTAAAAAATTAGTCGTTTTGTCGGTATTCTTTCTTCTTGTTGTGATCAGTGCGCAATCTTTTGCCGGAGAAAAATCATTCAATGTAAATGTTTCTGAAAAACTTATTGTAAAATTTGATTATACTCCATTGGCAATGGTCGGAAGTCCGGACGGTAAGCGAGTTGCTTATGCGACTCAGTTGGAGGGTAAGCAGTTTTATGTGATAGATGGTAAAGAACAGAAACACTATGACGGCGTGGGTGTTAATCTGGTTTTCAGTCCGGATGGGAGGCATTATGCGTATCGGGCTCAACTTGGTAAGCAGCAGCTGGTGGTTATCGACGGTCAGGAAGGTAAATATTACGATCTGGTTGGTTCTAAAATAGTTTTCAGCCCCGACAGTCAAAGAGTCGCTTATATAGCAAAGGATGGAAAGCAATGCTTTGTCGTTGTGGATGGAAAAGAAGGCAAACCTTACGACGGTGGTATCGGCATGAACATTGTTTTCAGTCCAGACAGCAAGAAATTCGCTTATGGGGTTCAATCAGCAGGGAAACAGTTTATTGTCGTTGATGGTAAAGAAGGTGCCCATTATGAAAATGTTGGGGATAATATTATCTTCAGCCCCGACAGTCGCCGCCTGGCTTACAGAGGTAAATCAGAGAAAAAAAGCTTCGTCATTGTCGACGGGCAGGAAGGTAAACGTTATGACGATATTGGGAATTTTGTCTTCAGTCCGGACAGCGGGCACTTTGCATACAGTGCCAAAGCAGCCAATAACTGGTTGGTGATTGTTGATGGAAAAGAAAGTAAAAATTATGAAGCTGTTGGAGACACGATAATTTTCAGCCCGGATAGCACTCGTATAGCCTACCAGATGGAATCAGACAAAAAGCGTTATTTGATTATCGATGGACAAAAAGGGAAGGGGTATGACGTCATTTTTTCAAATATTGTTTTCAGTCCGGACAGCAGACATCTTGCCTATGTAGCCCAGTCAGAGGGAAAACGTTTTATCGTCTTCAATGGTACAGAGGGGAAATACTACGATACCCTTGGAAGCCGAACCCTTGTTTTCAGTCCGGACAGTAAACGCCTGGCCTATGGAGCGTCCTCCGGGAAAAATCTTTTTGTTGTCGTTGACGGAAAAGAGTGGAAATCCTATCCCGGCATTGCGCCATTTTTGACGTTCAGCCCGAACGGTAAACATTTGGCATATATTGCCCGCGCGGAAAATAAACAAATAGTCATTATTGATGATAAAGAAATCGGTCAATACGATGGTGTTTTAGCCCTGGAAAATGGCGGTCTTGTTTTTGATGCCTCCGACGCCTTCCATTTTCTGGCCATCAAAGATAAAAGCATTGTTCTTGTTGAAGTTAAAATTAAATAATTGAATAAAACACGTGCTGTTTTTTGTAATCGGTGCGCATATTATCAAAAGCTTTTTTTAATGAGACCCAAATTTCAGAAACGGATAGCCTAAAGGGACACTATTGGGTGTACTGAAATTTGATGGTGGAATGATCCCCGAGGCAAAGCCCAGCGGGATAAATGTGGGTCTAATTCCCTGTGCCTTGGTGCTCAAGTTCGTTTGGATACCCCGCTGCATATGGCGGGCATTGTTAATTATGTGCTTGAACCTCTGCGGAAATAATGAACTTTCTTCAAAGTAATTTTTCTGAAAGATAGAACCTGTCCGTAAAAAAAATTAAAAATTTACTTGACAAAATCGTGTATTAAAATTAGATTGCGCAATTCGCTTAGGGGCGTAGGTGTGTTTTTTTGCGTTCATTTGCGTAAGTTATTGATATGAATAACTTTTGAGATCGGATTGGCTGGCGTAGCTCAATCGGTAGAGCAGCTGATTTGTAATCAGCAGGTTGCGGGTTCGAGTCCCATCGCCAGCTCCAGTTTGGTTTTTTTGCTGGAGGGGTTCCCGAGTGGCCAAAGGGAGCAGACTGTAAATCTGCCGGCGGAGCCTACGGAGGTTCGAATCCTCCCCCCTCCACCATGGATTTTGGAAATTGAAATAGGCGGGAGTAGCTCAGTGGCTAGAGCGTCAGCCTTCCAAGCTGAGGGTCGCGGGTTCGAATCCCGTTTCCCGCTCCAGATATTTCTGAAACAAGGCAAAAGCCTGTAAAAAGATTGTGCCCACGTAGCTCAGTCGGTAGAGCACATCCTTGGTAAGGATGAGGTCACCAGTTCAATCCTGGTCGTGGGCTCCAGAGAAGGAGAGTTATGCGGAACAACATTATTTTAGCATGTACGGAATGCAAACAGAGAAATTATACGACGACAAAAAACAAGCGGACCATGCAAAACCGTCTGGAAATCAAGAAGTATTGTAAGTTTTGTCGGGGACATAAACTACACAGGGAAACCAAGTAATTGAACGGTAAAGGCCAGTAGCTCTAATGGATAGAGCGCCGGACTCCAAATCCGGATGCTGGGGGTTCAAGTCCCTCCTGGCCTGCCATTTTCCCTTGATTGAAGGAATTTCAAATGGATGAGATAAAAGAAAAAACCAAAGTAACCTTTCAAAAAGTAACGCAGTTTTTAAAAGATGTAAAAGTTGAATTGAAGAAGGTTACATGGCCGACACCGAAGCAGACTATGGCTTCTACCGCTGTAGTCATCATCTTAGTTTTCATTGTTTCTTTTGTTCTGGGTATCATTGATTTTATCCTGGCAAAAGCGGTTAAATTAATACTGGGATAGTAAAATGGCTTTTAAATGGTATGTGGTTCATACGTATTCCGGATACGAGAATAAGGTCAAAATAAGTCTTGAGGAAAGAATCAAGACAACGGGCACACAGGCTTTTTTTTCCGATATTCTGATTCCGGAAGAGGATGTTGTCGAGCTGGTATCCGGAGAAAAGAAAAGTTCTAAAAGAAAGTTTTTCCCGGGATATATTCTTGTCCGGATGGATATGAATGATGAGGCCTGGCATATTGTAAAAGATACGCCCAAGGTGACCGGTTTCATCGGCAGCAAAGATAAACCCTCGCCTATTCCGGACAAAGATGTTGAACATTTAAAACTCAGAATTGATGAAGGAACTTTGAAACCCAAGCCCAAGTTTAAATTTGACGTTGGGGATCATGTGAAAATCATAGACGGACCTTTCACAAATTTTGACGGCATTATTGATGAATTGAAACCGGAAAAAAGTAAATTGCGGGTGATCGTCAGCATTTTCGGGCGGCCGACACCGGTGGAGTTGGATTTTATTCAGGTTACGCAGGTTTAATTTTTTTAGTGATTAAATAGACAATATAAAACAATTAAGATCAGGGTGATTCAAAATGGCAAAGAAAATTATCGCGAACATTAAATTACAGATCAAGGCGGGTAAAGCGACTCCCTCGCCGCCGATCGGTCCGGCACTCGGTCAGCACGGTGTTAATATTATGGAATTCTGCAAGGCTTATAACGCCATGACGCAGAGTCAGGAAGGCATGATTATTCCGGTCGTCATCACCGTTTATGCCGACCGATCTTTCACGTTCATCACGAAAACGCCTCCGGTGTCCGTCCTGCTGAAACAGGCGGCTAAAATTGCCAAAGGGTCCAGTGACCCGAAAAGGGACAAGGTGGGTACGGTGACTGCCGCGCAGGTGAAAGAAATTGCTGAACTTAAATACAAGGATTTAAACGCCGTGAGTATTGAAGGCGCGATAAATACCATTGCCGGTACGGCAAGATCAATGGGAATTGAAATTACAGGTTAATATAACGAGGTTTTATCATGTTAAAAAGAGGCAAACGTATATTGGCGGCAAAAGCCAAGGTTGAACCGGGGAAAAGGTATTCATTAAAAGAAGCCGCGGAAATCGTTGTATCGACGGCCGCAACAAAATTTGATGAAACAGTGGATGCGGCTATTCGCTTGGGCGTGAATCCCGCTCATGCCGATCAGATGGTCAGGGGAAGCGTTGTGCTGCCTCACGGCCTGGGGAAAACGGTGCGCGTTCTGGCCTTTGCCAAGGGCGATAAGGAAAAAGAAGCTCTGGAAGCCGGCGCTGATCTCATTGGCAATGACGAAGTGATTGAAAAAATCAAAGGCGGCTGGATGGAGTTTGATCGCGTGATTGCCACCCCGGATATGATGGGGGCGGTTGGAAAAATCGGTAAGATTTTAGGTCCGCGCGGATTAATGCCCAATCCCAAGGTGGGGACGGTCACTTTTGATATTGGCAATGCCGTGAAAGAACTGAAAGCCGGTAAAGTTGAATTCCGCGTGGAAAAAGCGGGCATTGTTCATTCACCGGTCGGAAAAGTTTCTTTCGGCGCTGAAAAATTAAGAGAGAATATCAGCGCGTTGCTGGAAACCATTATCAAATTAAAACCGGCCTCCAGCAAAGGGACTTATATTAAAAGCATTGCGATCTCCAGCACCATGGGCGTGGGCGTGAAGATTGATCCTCTCGATATCAAGGCTGTTTAAAGATACCGGGAGTTTTTGTAAAAGTTAAAAAAGGTCGAAGACAGCAGGTACAGGGTTTAAACGTAATGCGGCCTGCCGAGACTCGTAAAAACAAAATAGTTACTTTTTATTTTAATGAAGGTAAGCGTTTTTTTGTGAGACGGGAATCGGTGTTTGATCAGGGTTACCGTTTTTTTTCTTCTGTATGTGGCTGAATTCTCCGGCCTCGGTTGAAAAATTATTTTGAAAGGAGGCTGATAAATTGGATCGGAAAACCAAGGAACAAATTGTATCCGAACTCCAAAAGAAACTCAAAGAAGCCAACATGGGCGTTCTGACCAGCTTCAGCGGGATGAATGTCGAAAAAATGGAAGCTTTGAGAAATGAGTTGCGCAAGTCTAATGCCGAATGGAAAGTCGTGAAGAATACTCTTTTGAGAATTGCGTCCGACGGGACTGATTTCAGCATTATGGCGGATCATTTCAAATGGCCTGTGGCCATTGCGTTGAGCTATCAAGATCCGGTGGCCCCGGCTAAGGTTCTGGTTGAGTTTGCCAAGAAGAACCCGGAACTGGAAATCAAAGTCGGCGTGTTGGATAAAAAGCTTTTAACCAAGAATGATCTGAATGTGCTTGCGGAATTACCCGGCAGAGAAGTTCTTTTGGGCAAACTGGTTTCAGTAATGGCGGCGGTGCCGACCTCGTTCGTTACTGTTTTGAGTGGCGTTCCGCGAAGCTTTGTGCAGGTGCTCAACGCCTACTGTGAAAAGAAAAAAAATTTAAACTAATAAAAACATACAGAGAGGGATAAAAAATGTCTATTACGAAAGAAGATGTAGTCAAATTTATTGAAGGAATGACCGTATTGGAGCTTTCTGCTCTGGTCAAGGAATTGGAAGAAAAATTTGGTGTTTCCGCTGCCGCTCCGATGATGGCCGCTGTGGCTGTTCCGGGTGGCGCTGCCGCTGCGGCTCCGGCTGAAGAAAAAACCGAGTTCGATGTTATTCTGACCGGTTTCGGTGCGGAAAAAATTCAGGTGATCAAAGTGGTTCGCGCCATCACCAATCTGGGATTGAAGGAAGCCAAAGACCTGGTGGAAGGTGTGCCCAAGCCCATTAAAGAAGGAGCTTCCAAGGATGAAGCCGCCGATATTAAGAAGAAAATTGAAGAAGTTGGCGGTACCGTAGAGATTAAATAATACAATCTCAAACCTATAAAAATTTTTTAAGGATTTTATGAGTGACTTTAGAAAAAGATTCGGTCAGGTAAAAAAGATACTGGATATCCCCAATTTAATTGATATTCAGACAAAATCCTATGAGACATTTCTTCAAAAGGATGTCGCTGCGGCGAAACGGAGCAATATGGGGCTGCAAGGCGCTTTCAAGAGCGTCTTCCCCATATCTGATTTCAGCGGGAAATGTTCCCTGGAATTCGTCAGCTACAAGCTTGGTGATATCCGGTATGATGTTAAAGAATGTGTCCAGAAAGGCATGACGTATGCCGCTCCCCTGAAGATTGTTGTTCGGCTGGTCGTCTTTGATGTTGATCGTCCGGCTGAGGGCAAAAATATCGGCGAGGAAGCGGAAGCACGGCAGATTCGGGACATCAAGGAGCAGGAAGTTTATTTTGGCGAAATTCCCCTGATGACGGAAAACGGCACATTCATCATTAATGGAACAGAAAGGGTGATTGTCAACCAGCTTCATCGTTCACCGGGTATCTTTTTTGATCACGACAAGGGTAAAATTGTTACCAGCGGCAAGTTGATTTATTCCGCGCGTGTTATTCCTATCCGCGGTTCCTGGCTGGATTTTGAATTTGATTCCAAAGATATTCTTTACGTGCGTATTGACCGTCGCCGGAAGATGCCGGTCACCATCTTATTGAAGGCGCTGGGTAACTCCACGGAGTTTATTCTGAATTATTTCTACAGCGTCAACACGGTTATTGTTGAGAATAAGAAAATTTATTTTGCCATCAATGATTCGCTGATTGGTCAGAAAGCGCCGGAAGATATCAAAGATACGAGAAATTCTGAGGTCATTATCAAGAAAGGTCGTAAATTTACCAAACCCATGATCAAGAAAATGGTAGACGCCGGTATCAAACGCGTAGCCATGAATGACATGGAACTCGCCGGTAAAATTCCGTCGCAGGATGTTCTTGATCCTGAAACCGGTGCGGTGATCTTCCGTTGCAATGAAGAATTGCCCGCCAATTGCATGGAAATCATCAAAGAGAAAGACATTAAAGAACTCAAGATTATCCACATTGATGAAGATACGGACAATGCGTCCATCCGGGATACGCTTTTACTGGATAAGATTGACACAACAGAAGACGCGATCATGGAAATCTATCGCCGTCTGCGCCCCAGCAATCCTCCGACTCCGGAAACCGCGGGCAAGTTCTTCAGGAGTCTTTTCTTCGAGCCGGAAACTTACGATCTTTCGAATGTCGGCCGGGCGAAGATGAATTACAAATTGCACATGAATGTGCCGACGGATACAACGGTTCTGAGCAACGACGATATTATGGCCGCGGTCAAATACCTGATTGATCTGAAAAATGGTGTCGGCGATTGCAGTGTGGATGATATCGATCATCTGGGCAACCGTCGCGTGCGTTCGGTGGGCGAGTTGATTGAAAATCAGTACCGTATCGGTCTGGTGCGCATGGAGCGGGCCATCAAGGAAAAAATGAGCCTGCAGGACATCGAAACCATGATGCCGCATGACCTGATTAACGCCAAGCCGGTTTCCGCTGTAGTCAATGAGTTCTTCAACTCCAGCCAGCTTTCCCAGTTTATGGATCAGACGAATCCGCTTTCGGAAATCACGCATAAACGACGACTGTCGGCCCTGGGTCCCGGTGGTTTGACGAGAGAAAGGGCGGGATTTGAAGTCCGCGACGTTCACCCCACCCATTACGGCCGCATCTGTCCGATCGAGACACCGGAAGGTCCGAATATCGGTCTCATTGTGTCTTTGAGTACGTATGCGAGAGTCAATGAATTCGGTTTTATCGAAACACCGTACCGGATGGTTGAAAACGGTAAGGTTTCCGATGAGGTTCGTTTTGTGACAGCGATTGAAGAAGAAAATCAGATTATCGCTTCCGCGGATCGTCCCTTGAATAAACATGACAAATTCGTCGAAGAATTGATATCCGTCAGAAAAGCGGGCAGCTATATTTCGGTTGTTCCCGAAGACATCAAAATGATGGATGTGTCTCCCACGCAGCTGGTCAGTGTGGCTGCGGCCTTGATTCCCTTCCTGGAGCACGATGACGCCAACCGCGCGCTGATGGGATCGAACATGCAGAGGCAGGCGGTTCCGCTCATGAGTCCGGAAGTTCCGGTGGTGGGCACGGGCATAGAATCCGTGGTCGCCCGTGATTCCGGTGCTGTTGTCGTGGCTAGAAGAGCAGGCGTTGTCGAAAGTGTCGATGCCTCGCGGCTGATTGTCCGTGCGGACCGCATGGAAGAAGACGGCATCGACAGCGGCGTTGATATTTATAACCTGGCCAAGTACCAGCGATCCAATCAGGACACCTGTTTTAATCAGAAACCGATTGTCAGTGCCGGCCAGCGTGTCGGAAAACGGGATATCCTGGCCGACGGTCCGGCAATTGATAACGGCGAACTCGCTTTGGGCCGAAATGTCATGGTCGCCTTCATGTCCTGGGGCGGTTACAACTACGAAGACTCCATTCTGGTCAGTGAACGAGTTGTGAAGGAAGACATTTTCACGTCGATTCATATTGAAGAGTTTGAAACCATGTCCCGCGACACCAAGCTGGGCAAGGAAGAAATCACACGTGATATTCCCAATGTCGGCGAAGAAGTGCTCAAGAATCTGGATGAGAGCGGAATCGTCAGCATTGGTGTGTCCGTCAAGCCGGGTGATATTCTGGTTGGTAAAATCACGCCGAAAGGCGAAACGCAATTGTCAGCCGAGGAAAAATTATTGCGGGCGATCTTCGGTGAAAAAGCCAGTGATGTGCGCGATACATCCTTGCGTGTACCCCCGGGCGTTGAAGGAACGGTCATTGACGCGAAAATCTTCACCCGAAAAGGCGCGGAGAGCGATCTTCGTTCGCAGGCCATAGAGGCGGATGCCATCGAACAGGTTACCCAGGACAGAGATGATGAAATTCGAATTCTTACGGAAACCATCAAGAAAGATATTACCAAACTGGTTGTTGGAAAAACCGCGGCAACCAAAATCGTCGATGCCAAAAAGAAAACCATTTTGAAGAAAGGCGATATCATTACCAGGGAAATTTGGGATGAGCTGCCTTTTTCCAGCTGGAAAGAAATTACTGTCGCCGAAAACGACGGATCTGAGGAAAAGATCGCCAACCTGATTGCCTCTTTGGAAAGAAAAATCGATTTTGTAAACGCCCATTTTGAAGAGAAAATGGAAAAGATTAAGGCCAGCGATGAACTTCCCCCGGGCGTGATCAAGATGGTTAAGGTTTACATCGCCATTAAGCGCAGACTTTCCGTCGGTGACAAGATGGCCGGCCGTCACGGAAACAAGGGTGTTTTATCCCGTATCCTGCCCGAGGAGGATATGCCTTATTTTGCTGACGGTTCCACGGTGGATATCGTTTTGAATCCGCTGGGCGTTCCTTCACGAATGAACGTCGGACAGATTCTGGAAACCCATCTGGGCTGGGCGGCAAAATCGATCGGCGAAGGTTTAAACGAGTTGCTGGAGAAGAATTTTAATCTCAATGACGCAAAGAACGAATTGAAGAAGACCTATTCCTCACCGGAATTTGATAAATTTGTGGATCAGGCTTCTGCGGAGGATATCCGGCGATTTCTCAGACGTTTGAAAAAAGGAATGCTCGTTGCCAGTCCCGTTTTTGACGGTTGTCATGAAGATCAAATTAGGGAAATGCTTGGTAAAGCCGGTCTGCCGGATACGGGACAATCGCTGCTGTTTGACGGCAGAACCGGAGAACCGTTTGATCAGGAAGTCACGGTGGGAATTATTTATATGATGAAGCTGCACCACCTGGTTGATAATAAAATTCATGCACGTTCCATAGGTCCATATTCTCTCGTAACCCAGCAGCCGCTGGGCGGCAAGGCTCAGTTCGGCGGTCAGCGACTCGGAGAGATGGAAGTCTGGGCCATGGAAGCCTATGGCGCGGCTCATGCCCTGCAGGAATTTCTCACGGTCAAATCCGATGACGTGGCGGGGAGAACAAGAATTTACGAATCCATTGTCAAGGGTGAACATAATTTTGAGTCCGGTCTGCCGGAATCCTTCAACGTGCTCGTCAAAGAGCTCCAGGGCCTTGGCCTGGATGTTGAATTAGTTGAAGAACCCGACAGCCTGAGCTGAAATATCTTAGAACAGGGCTTTTGGCGCATAAAGTTAACTTGTAGTTTCACATAGCCATTTAAGTACAGGAGATCATCTGTGGAAGACGTTTTTAGTTATTTTGAAAAACCGAAAAATTTAGTTAAATTTAACGCAATGAAGATTTCCATTGCTTCACCGGACAAGATCCTTTCCTGGTCGCACGGTGAGGTTAAGAAACCGGAAACCATCAATTATCGCACGTTCAAGCCTGAAAAAGACGGACTTTTCTGTGCGAAGATTTTCGGGCCGGTGAAGGATTATGAGTGTCTCTGCGGACGTTATAAAAGGATGAAACACCGCGGTGTGGTCTGCGAAAAGTGCGGTGTGGAAGTCATTCAATCCAAAGTGCGTCGCGAACGCATGGGGCATATCACGCTGGCCACGCCTGTGGCGCATATCTGGTTTTTGAAAAGTCTTCCCAGCCGCATCGGCAACGCCGTGGATCTTTCACTGAAAGAACTGGAAAAGGTTCTCTATTTTGAATCCTGGATTGTGCTTGATCCGAAAAACACGCCACTCACCAAAAAAGATCTGCTGACGGATGAAGAGTACGAAGAAGCCAGAGAACAGTACGGCAATGACGGTTTTGTCGCTGGCATCGGTGCCGAAGCCATCCGGCAGTTGCTGGAAGAAATTGATCTGGAAAAACTGTATGAAGAATTACGCGCTGAAATTGTGACGTCTGTTTCCGACACCAAGAAAAAGAAACTGGTGAAAAGATTGAAGGTTGTTGAAGCCTTACGTAAATCCGGCAATAAACCTGAATGGATGATTTTAACGGTGCTGCCCGTGATTCCTCCGGATTTGCGTCCCCTGGTTCCGCTGGATGGCGGACGTTTCGCCACCTCCGATCTGAACGATTTATACCGTCGGGTCATCAACCGGAACAATCGTTTGAAGAGACTTCAGGAACTCAACGCGCCCGAAATCATTATTCGCAATGAGAAGCGCATGCTGCAGGAATCGGTGGATGTCCTTTTTGACAATGGCCGTCGCGGCCGGGCGATTACCGGAACCAATAAGAGACCGCTTCGGTCCCTGTCGGATATGCTGAAAGGCAAGCAGGGTCGCTTCCGCCAGAACCTGCTGGGTAAACGTGTGGATTACTCCGGACGCTCCGTTGTCACCGTCGGCCCGGATTTGAGACTGCATCAGTGCGGTCTGCCCAAGAAAATGGCGATCGAACTTTTCAAACCCTTTATTTATAACCGTTTGCTGGACAAGGGGTATGTCACCACCGTCAAGAGCGCCAAGAAGATGGTGGAAAAAGAAACGGCGGAGGTCTGGGATGCGCTGGATGAAGTGGTACGCGAATATCCGGTCATTCTGAACCGCGCTCCCACACTGCATCGTCTGGGTATTCAGGCCTTCGAGCCGGTGTTGATTGAAGGCAAGGCGATTCAGTTGCATCCGCTGGTGTGTACGGCTTTCAACGCGGACTTCGACGGAGACCAGATGGCCGTTCATATTCCTCTCTCCATTGAAGCGCAGACGGAAGCCCGTGTCCTGATGATGTCCACTAATAACATCCTTTCACCGGCCAACGGCAGTCCGATTATCATTCCCAGCCAGGATATCGTGCTGGGCATTTATTATCTGACCCGGGCGAAGACCGGTGTGAAAGGCGAAGGCATGATCTTTGCCGGTCCGGACGAAGTGCGCTCCGCTATCGACAATGGTGTGATTGATCTGCATGCGTGGATCAAAGTACGCATCAAAGGTGAAATGAAAGAAACCACTGCAGGACGAATCATTCTTTCGGAAATTGCTCCCGAAGAAATCAGCTTTGACGATATCAATAAACTGATGAATAAAAAGGAGCTGACCCGTCTGATTGACCATTGCTATCGTCTGTGCGGCGACAAGACAACAATTATTCTGGCAGACAAACTAAAAGATCTTGGCTTTAAATACGCGACCATTTCCGGCCTCTCCTTTGCTGTGGGCAACATGATTATTCCGGAGCACAAAAAACGCATCGTTCTGCAGGCCGATAAAGATGTTTTGAAGATCCAGAAACAGTATATGGACGGTCTGATCACCGATGGTGAACGTTACAATAAAGTCGTTGATATCTGGGCACAGGCGACGGAAAAAATAGCTTCTGAAATGTTGAAAGGTATCAGCACGGAAGAGGTGGCATCGCCTGAAGGGAAAAAACGTAAAATTGAAAGCTTCAATCCCATTTACATGATGGCCGATTCCGGAGCACGCGGTTCCGGACAGCAGCTCAGACAGTTGGCCGGTATGCGCGGTTTGATGGCCAAGCCCTCCGGTGAAATTATTGAAACCCCGATTACCGCCAATTTCCGTGAAGGTCTCACGGTTTTACAGTACTTCATTTCAACGCACGGCGCCCGCAAAGGTCTGGCGGATACAGCGTTGAAAACAGCCAATTCCGGTTATCTGACCCGAAGGCTGGTGGATGTCGCTCAGGACTGCATTATTACCGAACATGATTGCGAAACGGTGGACGGTGTTTATGTTTCCGCGCTGATGGAAGGCGGTGAAATTATTGAAACGGCCGGCGAGCGCGTCTTGGGAAGAGTCGCGCTGCAGGAAATCAAGGATCCGTTTACCCAAGAGGTCATTGTTAAAGCCAACCAGATGATTGATGAAACCCTTGCGGATAGAATTGATCAGGCGGGCATTGAAAAAATCAATATCAGGTCGGTTCTGACCTGTCGCTCCAAACATGGCGTATGCGCGATGTGCTACGGTCGAGATCTGGCTCACGGCCATCTGGTCAACATCGGTGAAGCGGTCGGCATCGTTGCCGCGCAGTCCATCGGTGAACCGGGAACACAGCTGACCATGAGAACATTCCATATTGGTGGTACGGCGAAATTTGATGAGCAGTCCACCCTGGTGGCCCGTCATGACGGAATCATCAAGTTTGTGAATCTCAACACGGTGAGAACAAAAGAAGGGGATCAGGTCGTCATGAAGCGAAACGGTGAAGTCCATGTTCTGGACGAACAGAAACGCAGTCGTGGCAAATATGTCCTCTCTTACGGCGCTCATTTGAAAGTGACCGATAACAGTGAAGTGAAGAAGGGTCAGTTGATTGCCGAATGGGATCCTTTCTCTATCCCGATTCTGGCAGAAGTAGATGGAACCATTAAGTTTGATGATATTATCGAAGGCAAGACCATGCAGGAACAGGTTGACGAAGTCACCGGTCTTTCCCGTAAAATCATCGTTGAATACAAAGGTGGAGATTTGCGGCCGCGTGTTTCGATTAAGGACAGCAAGGGCAAAACCGCCAAACTGGCCGATTCCAACGCGGTTGCCCGTTATCTTCTGTCGG
>Ga0208940_1000129_pt1 | contig 99903 bp, 107 predicted proteins | sample AD_JPNNA6_MetaG_FD_184445 | JGI IMG/M metagenome (GOLD analysis project Ga0208940, IMG submission 184445) | Active sludge microbial communities of municipal wastewater-treating anaerobic digesters from Japan - AD_JPNNA6_MetaG (SPAdes) (version 2) | ecosystem: Engineered > Bioreactor > Anaerobic... | reverse complement strand
CGTTCTACGCTATACTGGTTTTACCCCAAAGGGAAGGCGGGAGGGGCGCTCTGGCTACCAGGCGCTCTTCTCGTCTTTCAGTGCAGCGCGGGCGACCACGCCAGCACCCACGAATTGGAGCATTTTAAGGTTCTCCCCCTTGACAACGGCATTCATCAGTGGGCGACTACGCGGCCATCGCCATTGAAAACTTCCGCATGGTCGCGGAAATCGAAGCACGGCGTGACCGCGAGAAGCGCGAGTTGCGCGACCTTTTCGAGCACTACGTCGCACCCTCGGTGGTCGAGCGCATCGTCCAACAACCCCAAAGCGTCTGCCCCGGCGGACAGAAACAGATCATCACGGTTCTTTTTGCCGACTTGCGGGGTTTCAAGACGTTCACCACGCAAGTGCCGCCCGAAGTGCTGATGAAGGTGGTCAACCGCTACCTCTCCGTTGCTGCCGACGCCGTACTGCGTGAAGAGGGCACGCTGGACAAGTTCATGGGCGACGAGGCGATGGCGTTCTTCAACGCACCGCTGCCGCAGCCCGATCACGCACTGCCCGCAGTGCGTACCGCATGGTACATTGTCAAGAACACGCGCGAATTGCATCGTTCATTGCCCCAGGCCCATCTCCTCGCTTTTGGCATTGGCATCGCCACCGGTGAGGCCATTGTCGGCAACCTGGGCGCCCAAAACATCGTCAACTTCACCGTCATCGGCCATACGGTCAACAGAGGGCATTGGCTGCAAGAGATTGCCCCGCCGAACACCATCTTGATCTGCGAGCAGACGTATGCGATGGTGCACGACCACGTGCAGGTCAAGAAGCTACCCCCGGTCGACATCAAAGGCCAGGAGCAGCCGGAGACGGTCTATGAGGTGGTGGCGCTGCGATAGTGCCAGGGAGCATACAACTTTCTTGTTTGTCAGCAGATTAGGCAGATCGAGCAGATTGTCCAGTTTGACATACCGCAATCTGCTGATAGAGAAGAACTTTCTACTGCAAGGCCTGCATAAATCGCGCCAATCGTTCTATGCCCTTCTCGATAGTCTCGGTGGCGGTGGCGTAAGAGAGCCGCACATTCGTGTCCATGCCGAAGGCAATGCCGGGCACGAGCGCTACATGCTCTTGCTCCAACAGCCGCTCGCAGAAGGTGGTCGAATCCAGACCCGTGGCGCTGATGTTAGGGAAAAGGTAAAACGCGCCGTGCGGTTTGGGACACACCAGGCCCGGAATCGCACTGATGCCCGCGTACATCAGATCGCGGCGGCGCTCGAAGGTGCCCCGCATCATCTCGACACTCTCCTGGGAGTCTTCCAAGGCGGCGATCGCGCCGTATTGCGCGAACGTGTTCGGCCCGGACGTGATGTGCGATTGGATGTCGACCGCGGCGCGGATCACGTGTTGGGGACCGGCGGCGTAGCCCAGGCGCCATCCCGTGGCGGCGTAGGCTTTGCTGAAGCCGTTGCACGTTAACGTCAGGTCGAAAATCGCCTCACCCAGGCTGCCGATGCTCACGTGGCGCAGGCCGTCGTAGATCAGCTTCTCGTAAATCTCATCGGCGACGACGGCGATACTACGTGCGACGATGACCTCCGCGAGTGCCGCAATCTCTTCCGGCGTGTAAACGGCGCCGGTCGGATTTGATGGCGAGTTGAGAAGCAACACGCGCGTCTGCGGCGTGATCGCGTCCATGAGCTGTTGCGGCGTGATCTTGAACCCGGTCGCCTCCGACGTCGGCAGAAAGGCCGGCGTCGCGCCCGCCAGTTTCACCATCTCCGAGTAGCTGACCCAGTAAGGGATGGGGATGAGCGCTTTGTCGCCGGGGCCGAGAATCGCCAGCAGTACGTTGTACAACGCCTGTTTGCCACCGGTGCTGATCATCACCTGCTCCGGGGTGTAGGGCAGGTGGTTCTCGCGGTTGAGCTTCGCGGCGACCAGCGCACGCAGTCGAGGCAGGCCGCCCGTCTGACTGTATTTGGTCTGCCCGGCGTCTAGCGCGGCTTTGGCCGCCTCGCGGATATGGGCGGGCGTGACGAAATCTGGCTCCCCCACCCCCAAGTTACACACGTCGCTACCTTGTGCAGTGAGGGCTTTGGCCTTAGCGTCTATGGCAAGCGTCATTGAAGGGGCAATCATCCTGGTTCTGTCAGATAATGGGATCATGCGGACTCCTTATCGAATGGCGAATCAGCGCATCGGGTTCTTCAGGATTTCGTGGGGTCAAAATAAGAAACCGACCACGGATTGACACGCAAAGTATACAAAATCAGTGCCATCGGTGTCATTCGTGGCAAAACTCAAACCATTTTTCCATGACCACGCCAAGTCCCCCAGAACCGCGAATCGTTATTCGTGTGCTATGATACCATAATGTTAATCAAGAAGGGTGGGACTGGATAGTGACAGATTTCTTGTCTTTGGAGACATGGGAAACGCGCGTACCCTTGATGGCGGCGGGTTACCACGGCGACCGGCACGAGCATCTCCCATGCGCTACGTTTGATCAGTTGCCCCTGCCCCGAAATGCAGCCGCTGCAAGATGAGGGTTTGCCCTATATGCCATTATCCTATATACTAACAGTCGTGACGCAGTTGCCTGTGGCTCACCGCGGAGGTCGCTGCGAACGCCGCGAAAACACGGCGTTCTCTGTGCATTCTGCGGTAGGCTCTCTTGCTGTAGCGTAAACCGCATCACTACTATACTGACAATCGGTCGGTGAAGCGTAGTCGGGATATGTTGTTGGATGCCCGACGACTTGACTATCCGATGAGCGATTACCAGACTATTGAGGAGGTTCCGATGGAATACAAACTTTTGGGTAGCACTGGCGTGAAAGTATCCGCATTGTGCTTTGGTACGATGTCTTTTGGCAATCCTGCCGATGAAGCCACGTCCGCGGCGATGTTTCATCGCTGCCGCGAGGCCGGCATCAACTTCTTCGACTGTGCCAACGTCTATCAGCACGGGCGTGCCGAGGAAATTCTGGGCAGTCTGATCGCCGATTGCCGCGAGGAAGTCGTCATCACCAGCAAGGCGCACTTCCCGATGGGCGACGACGTCAACGCGCGCGGCTCTTCGCGCAAGCATTTGATGCGCGCTGTGGAAGACAGCCTCAAGCGCCTCAACACGGACTACATCGACGTGTACTTCATGCATTGCTTCGACAACGAGACCCCGCTGGAAGAAACGCTCCGCGCACTGGATGACATGGTCGAGCAGGGCAAAATCCTCTATCCGGCGGCGAGCAATTTCGCCGCGTGGCAAATCGCCAAGGCGCTCGGCATCTCGGCGCGGCAGGGATGGTCGCCCTTCGCCTGCCTGCAACCGATGTACAACCTGGTCAAGCGTCAGGCCGAGGTCGAAATCTTGCCGCTGGCGCTCGCCGAGGGGCTAGGAGTGATCTCCTATAGCCCGCTCGGCGGCGGTCTGCTCACCGGCAAGTACGGGGTGGGACGCCGACCGGAGTCGGGTCGGCTCATCGAAAACGCGATGTATAAGACGCGCTACGGCGCGGAGTGGGTTTACCAGGTCGCCGAGGACTTCACGGCCTTGGCGCAAGAGCGGGGCTACAACCCCGTGGCGCTGGCGGTTGCCTGGGTGAGCAGTCATCCCGCCATCACCGCGCCGATCATCGGCGCGCGCAACGTGAAGCAGCTCGAAGATTCGCTGGCCTCGCTGGAGATCGATATGACGCCGGAACTGCGTGCGGAAATCTCGGCGCTCTCCCCGGAGCCGCCGCCGGCTACCGACCGCAGCGAAGAGCAGGTGGGTCTCACCTTCGCGGCGCAGTTGACGGGGAAGAAGCAGCGCAGAGATTGAAGATGGGTTGATTTTCAGATGGTGTGGATTCGGTGTATACGAGGAGTGTACTATGTCTGAAGGTATGGCTCTCAGTCAATTGAAACCGTTCTTTGCATTCCCGTTCAAGGGGACGGAGTGGCAGAAGCGGTTTATCATCGGGGCGGCACTGATGTTGGCAGGGTTTTTCATCCCGGTCATTCCGGTGATCTTCGTGTTTGGCTACATCGTGCAGGTGATGCGCCAGGCGATGGAGGGCGAAGCTCTGACGCTGCCGGAGTGGGCAGATTGGGGCAAGTTAGGCGTAGACGGTCTGCGTTACGGAGCGATCAGTCTCGTGTTTCTGCTGCCCGGCTTGCTCATCTACTTTGGCGGAATAGGGGTCTACATGCTCTCAGTGGTGCTGCCTATGTCGACGCAGACATTTGGTCAGGGGCATGGTTTTGACGTCATGCCATTTTTCTTTCTGGGCAGTGTCTTCTTGCTGTGCATAGCGATCTTTGTGGGGATGCTTTTGTCCCTTCTTGGCACGCTGCCGCTGCCGGCGGCGCTATCGCATGCCGTAACGCAGGATCAGATGGGCGCGGCGTTCCGCTTCCGCGAGTGGTGGCCGCTGCTGTGGCGGAACAAGCTCGGCTATTTCATCGCCTGGGTGCTCTGCGGCGGGCTGATGGTGGTTTTGTATTTCGGGGTCGTGTTGCTGTACTCCACCATGGTGCTGTGCATGTTCATCCCCGTGGTGAGCGCGCCACTGTTGTTCTACCTGGCGCTGGTGTGGGCGGCGGTGTTCGGGGAGACGTATCGGGAGAGTGCAACCGCCACTGCGTCCTTCTCCGACGATTTTATGATGACCCGCGATCAGCCTGAAACACAGGTGCGTGAATCTCTATTCAAATGACCTTTTCTATCGGTACCACCGCTTTCCTCCGTTGGATCGACGCGCACAATGTCTTCGATCCGCAAAATTACCTCGACTTCGTTATCGAGGGTACGGTTGTGGGCGCGGTGCATCGCCAGCGGTTGCCGCTGTTGCAGGCACAACCTGGCATCTTCCAAATCCACGATGGGCGCGTAACTCTCGATCCGCGCCTCGATACACCTGCCGCGCGGACGGAGGCCGTTGCCGGTGTGCTCGCCGAGTGGCGTGATGCTGGCCTCTTCCCCGGTTGGCGCGACGAGTTGTATCGCGTCTCCACCGCGTTCGACGCGCCGCCGCTGATGGCGCTCGAACGCGCCGCAGCATCGACCTTCGGCATTTTGCGCTACGGCGCGCATCTCAATGGCATTGTCCGTAAGAACGGGCGTCTGCATCTCTGGATCGCTCGGAGATCGTTGGATAAGCCGGAGCACCCGGGCAAGCTGGATCACATCGTTGCCGGAGGGATCCCCGCCGGGCTGAGCGCGTGGGACGTGGTCATCAAGGAGTGCCAGGAAGAGGCGAACGTCCCGCCATCACTGGCGCAGCGCGCGCGGCCCGTCAGCCTCATCAGCTATAGGCTCGACGCGAATTTCCGCCGCCACCGCGACCTGATCTTCATCTATGATCTGGAATTGCCGGAAACGTTCATCCCGCAGAACACCGACGGCGAAGTGGCAGAGTTCTACCTGTGGCCGATTGAGCAGGTTATCGAGACTGTGATCGCCACGGAGGATTTCAAGATGAACAACAACCTCGTCATCATCGACTTTTTGCTGCGCTACGGCTACGTCGGCCCGGACGATCCGCACTATGCTGTCATCGCGCAGCGGTTGCGCAGTCCGGTGACGTGGTGAAGGGTTGCGGTTACTTGACGATTCTGCGTTAACATTGTATACCTGAGGTAAGAACGCAGAGATAAGATAGAGGGGTAAATGCATGCAATGAGGGCAAAAGTATATGTGGAAACCTCAATCATCAGTTACCTCACCGCGCGTCTTATTTGTATGTATCTCAATTGGTTTTGGAGGAAATCCGTAGTGGCGATCCAGATGCAGCAACACAGCGCTTACAATCTGTTGTTGGATTACCGTTGCTCTTGTTGAACGAGGCTGCGGTAGTTTTGGCCGAAACACTGACCCGTGAGATGCCTTTGCCGCGCAAAGCCACTGCTGAGGCGCTGCATATTGCGATTGCCACCGTCAACGGTATAGATTATTTATTGACCTAGAACTGCAAACATTTGGCTAATGCGGACTGCGTGGGCGAATCGAACGCCTATGTCGTATGGCAGGCTATGAGCCGCCGGTTATTTGTACACCGCAAGAGTTGTTAGAGAGTGAGGGATAAGTCAATGTGGGAAGACAAAATTGTCACTGAAGTACGGCGCGCGCGTGAAGCCTATGCTGCGAAATATGGGTATGATTTGCGCGCGCTCTATCAGGCTTTGAAAGCACAAGAGGAGCACGAGGAACGGGAGAAGGTCGCCTTTCCGCCCAAGCATGTTGTAGCAGCCACGGAATCTGTAATAGTGCGCCTGGCAAATTCCGTCGCCTAAAAAGTAGACAGTCTGTGTTGCCACTTTTGGCCGGTTGATGACGTGGCAAACTGTCCCTTCCCTGCGAATGTGTTGACTAGATGAGCCTATCTTACCAGATCATTTGAAAATAGGACTCAGTGTCCAAAATCTTATAGGAAAGCGAGGTATACACTATGAAACAGCCCACGTTAGGCATTATTATCGGCAACCGGGGATTTTTCCCCACGCAACTCTGCGAAGAGGGACGCGCGAAGATTTTGAAGGTCTTCGAGGAAGAAGGCATTAAGCCCATCGTCCTTTCGTCGGAGGATTCACCTTACGGTTCATTGGAGACGAATGCAGCAGCGCGCAAGTGCGCCGACCTGTTCCGCGCCCACCGCGACGAGATCATCGGCGTTGTCCTCACCCTCCCCAACTTCGGCGAGGAAGGCCCTATCGCCAATGCCCTCCGCTGGGCTGAACTGAACGTGCCGGTGCTCATCCAGGCTACGCCTGATGATGTGAATCTCATGAGCATCGCCTCCCGCCGCGACTCGTTCTGCGGCAAGATGTCATCCTGCAACAACCTGAAGCAGATGGGTATCAAATACACGCTCACCACGCTCCACACGGTCGATCTGGAAAGCGAGAGCTTCCGCCAGGATTTGCGCAACTTCGTCGCCACCTGCCGCGTCGTCAGGGGCCTCAAACACGCGCGCGTTGGTATGATCGGTGCGCGTCCGGCGGCGTTCAACACCGTCCGCTTCAGCGAGAAGCTCTTCGAGCGCGCCGGCATCAGCGTCGATACGATCGATCTCTCCGAGGTTTTCGGGCGCGTCGAGCGCCTTAAGGACGACGATCCCGCCCTGGTCGCCAAACTGGAGGCGCTGAAGGCGTACCTCAAGATCAAAGATGTTCCCGGCGCAGCGCTGGTCAAGATGGCCAAGTTCGGCACGGTCGTGGATCAATGGATGGCGGACGAGGGCCTCATCGCCAGCGCGGTGCAGTGCTGGACGGCGATGGAGGAGTATTATGGCGTCGTCCCCTGCGCGATGATGAGCATGATGAGCAATAACCTTATGCCTTCCGCGTGCGAGACCGACATCGCGGGCGTGATCGGCATGGCGGCTATGGCGTTCGCCTCCGGCAAGCCGAGCGCACTGGCCGATTGGAACAACAACTACGGCGACGATCCGAACAAGGGCGTTCTTTTCCACTGCTCCAACCTGCCCAAGGATTTCTTCGCCGAGACACCCGATATGGATTACCAGGAGATCATCGCCGGGACGGTGGGGAAGGAGAACACCTTCGGCACCGTCGTGGGCCGCGTCAAGGCTGCACCGTTCACCTACACCCGCATCTCCACCGATGATTTTGAGGGCAAAATCAGGGCCTATGTGGGCGAAGGTAAACTCACCCGAGACCCGCTCAAGACCTTCGGCGGCTACGGCGTCTTCGAAATCCCCAACCTGCAAAACTTGCTGCACTACATCTGCGAGAACGGCTTCGAGCACCACGTTGCCGTCAACCTCTCGCGGACGGCAGACGCCGTGAATGAAGCGTTGAGCAAGTATTTGGGGTGGGATGTTTACTATCACAAAGGGTAAAACACAAAGGGTAAAACACAAAGGGTAACGACGTGATGAAGCGGCTGAAGGCGCGGTGGGTGGACGTGCGGAAGCTCTAGTACATCGTGGCAGAAGTCCCGCACCAGTTAGACAGGCTCGGAGCGGATCGCCAGATCCGCGATTCTTGCGCACCACGCCGGGATCTGACGATCCCTGGCAAGCATAAACTGATGAGCTATTTATGCCGCGCGGTACTAGTCCGACGCAATGATATCATTCCTGCAACGGGAGACGTACTCACATCTCCCGTTGCGGTTGGGTATAGTCTTGCAAAATGTGCACAAGCCGCAAAATCCTTTTCGTGTTCCGTACTGCACTATTGGGAAATCGTCTCTGCTGATTCGGGAGGCTGTCAATAAGGCCAACCAAAGGGGCAAGTTGATCTCATTAACATAGCGTAGGACTTACGCAAATTTCCGTTTGTAGTGGCGGCTTTAGCCGTTCTTAGCTCCTAAGAGACGCCTGAAGGCGTCACTACAAATCCCCCGCCGCTTGATTCGAGCCAGACTTGCGTAACTCCTGAGCAATCGAGCGACTGAAAGAAGAAGTCGGGGCCCACATCTTGGATCATGGAGATGCCACGGAAAGCCATTTCGAGATTCAGACGGTGCTGCAATGACGTTTGCTCGAAAAGAATGCTGGAAAGAAACATGGAACGTCCCAAAGTCGAAGAGGCGGCTGATTCCCAGGTTAAAGACTATCCCCCTTCCGTTAGCCAGGCGCGGAACGGCTCGCCCGCGCGGAGCGGATCGCCGCTTGAAGCGGATCGCCAGATCCGCGGTTCTTGCGCGCTATGCCGGGGCAAGCATTCATTGGGGAACTATTTGTGCCGCGTAGGATGAGAGTAGAAACGTGAGGCATGGAGAATATCTTAGGACTTACGCAAATTTCTGTTTGTAGTGACGGCTTTAGCCGTTCTTAGCACTACAAATCCTCCGCCGCTTGATTCGAGCCAGACTTGCGTAAGTCCTGATCTATCTCATCGCGGATCATGCCTTACAGAGGTGTATATGAAAACAACTTATGACGTTATCGTTATCGGCAGTGGGCCCGGCGGATTGGCGGCGGCGATTGCGGCCAGGCAGGGCGGGGCGGACGATGTGCTTGTCCTCGAACGCGACGTTGAACTGGGCGGCATTCTGTTGCAATGTATCCACAACGGCTTCGGTGTGGAGACTTTCAAAGAAGACCTGCCCGGCCCCAGCTACGCTCAGCGGTTTGTGGATGAAGCCAAGGCCATCGGCGTCGATTATCTCCTGGATACGATGGTGCTGGACGTGACCGCGGAGCGGCGAATGATTGTAACCAGTGGACGCATGGGGCTGATAGAATTGCAGGCACGGGCGATCATCATGGCGATGGGCTGCCGCGAGCGCACCCGCGCGCAAATTCGGATCCCCGGCCCACGGCCGGCAGGCGTCTACACGGCGGGCACGGCGCAACGCTGGGTCAACGTCGAAGGCTACATGCCCGGCAAACGCTTCGTCATCCTCGGCTCCGGCGACATCGGCATGATCATGGCGCGGCGGCTCACCTTCGAGGGTGCACAAGTCGCGGGCGTACTTGAAGTGATGCCCTATCTCACCGGGCTGAGCCGCAACTACGTCCAATGCTTGCTCGATTTCGACATCCCGCTGCATCTGTCGCACACCGTCAAGCGCATCATCGGCAGGAATCGCGTGGAGGCCGTCGAGTCGGTGGCGGTGGACGAACGCTGGCAGCCTATCCCCGGCACCGAGGAAATCATCCCCTGCGACACGCTACTGCTCTCTGTGGGTCTCATCCCGGAGAACGAGCTGTCGCTCAAAGCGGGGGTGGCGCTCGATCCCGTCACCGGCGGGCCGTATGTGGACGACGGTTTCCAGACGACTGTCCCCGGTATCTATGCCGCCGGCAACGTTGTCCACGTCTACGATCTGGTGGACTGGGTCACACAGGCAGGTAAGATCGCAGGGAAGCGAGCGGCCCAGCAAGTCACGAATCACGTATCACGGACGACGAATGACGTGCTGACGAAGGCCGGGGAGAACGTGCGCTACGTCGTGCCGCATAAAGTCAATCCGGAGACGCTCACGGAGGATAATGTGATGCTGCAAATGCGGGTGACGCGCCCGTTGGAACAACCTGTGTGCGTCGAAGTGTTCGACGGCGAGACGTTGATCACCCGGAAGAACGAGCGCTATGCCCGTCCCGGCGAGATGGTCAACATCACCTTGCGCGGGCGCGACTACGATGCCGTGCGCGCTGCCGAAAAACTCACCGTGCAAATCGTACCGCGTTAAGGCCAACTATTTGACTATCCGATTGACGACTATCCGACTCATAACAATCAGATTTTTCAGGAGATTACTATGACCGCAACCTTTACTCTCAGTGCTTTTGGCGACGAAATTGCCCCGGATTTGGAAGAACAATTGACGACGCTCAACAATTTGGGCATCGGCGGACTGGACCTGCGCGGCGCGTGGGGCAAGAACGTCGTGCGGCTGGAGGACGCCGATCTGGCGCAGGTTGTGAAGCTGTGCCATGCCCATAACGTCCACGTGGCCTGCCTGGGCAGTCCCATCGGCAAGTCACCTATCACGGAACCGCTCGATGCCGAGATCAACAACCTGACCCGCCTCTTCGAGATCGGTGAGATTGTCGGTTGCCGCCGCGTGCGCCTGTTCTCCTTCTACCCCCCTGATACCAGCACCAACGCCCATTACGACGACTATGTTGCCGAGGCCACGGCACGTCTGGCAAAGCTGACCGCAATGGCGGAGCGCGAAGGCTTCGTCCTGCTGCTCGAAAACGAGAAGGACATCGTCACCGACACACTGGCGCGTTGTGAGGCCGTCGTCAAAGCGATTAACAACCCGCACCTGCGCTTCTTGTGGGACTCGGCGAACTTTGTCCAGGTAGGCGAGGCGCGCGTCGTCGAGCGCGGCTGGCCGAGGGTCGGCGATCTCATCGGCTACGTCCACATCAAGGACGCGGTGCTCGCCGATGGACACGTCGTCCCCGCCGGGGAAGGCGACGGACAACTGCCGCTCCTGCTGACGCATCTCAAGGCCGCCGGCTATCAGGGGGTGCTCGCGTTGGAGCCGCATCTTAAGATCGCCGGGCGCAGTGCCGGCTTCAGCGGCGCAGAGGGGATGAAAATCGCCGTCACCGCACTGCGCAAAATTATGGCCGAAACCGGCTGCATCGAAACAAAATTGCTTTAGTTTTTGCCACGGATGACACGGATTGCACTGATTTTTTATACTTGGTGCGTCAATCCGTGAAATTTGGCCGGTTGCTTATTTCGACCCCATGAAATCCTGAAGCACCAAATCCGTTGACATTTCAGGAGAGCGCTATGCCCATAACCGAGAAAATGATCTGCATCACCTGCCCGATGGGGTGTTCCATAGAAGTGACCCACGAGGGTCAGACGCTGCTCAATGTGGAGGGCAACAACTGTCCGCGCGGTGCCGAATACGTGCGCCGCGAGTTGACCGATCCACGGCGCATGGCGGCGACGACGGTGCGCGTGAAGGGCGGCATCCACCCGCTGGTGCCGGTCTACACCGCGCAACCATTTCCTAAGCCACGCCTCTTCGAGCTGTTGGAAGTGCTGCGCCGGGTGGAACTCGAAGCGCCCGTGGCGCTGGGCCAGGTCGTGTTGGCGAATGCCCTGGACACCGGCATCGACATCCTCGCCAGCCGTGAGATGCCCAAAGCAAACCCGGCGCAGGACACAAATTCCCGCTGTCCTGCGTTGTGAACCTGGTGTGCTCTGGGGCTATTTTCAGAGGAGGAGAAATCTGTGAAGGGTATTTCGCATTTCGTTACGGGTGTCGCCATTGCCACTTTCTTCCCCGCTGTGGTGCGCGCGGGAGGAACGGGTTCGCTTTTGCCGGTGCTCGGCGGCATTGGCGGCATTCTGCCCGATACGATTGACTTCAAATTTGCCCGCTATTGGGAAAAATTCGACGTCGAGATTGATCCCGGCCCGGAACCGGACCCGGCGGTAATGGCCGATACCCTGGTTGCAGCGATGCAGCAAGCCTACACCTCAGGAACCGACTGTAACCTCATCGCCCATACCATGCGCGTCGGACCGGACCTCTGGCGCGAGTACGCCATCCGCTTCATCCCCGCTAGCGATGAAATCAGCGTGCGGATTGGGCCGTTGGTCAACACCGGGCAGGTCCCCTATGCCGGTTCGGAAATCGCCGGGGTGCAGGAAGTGCGCCGTAAAGTGGGCGTACCCATCAGCAACACTTACAGCGAGGAATACAAGGTCAATATCTTTTCTGGTCCGACATTTCGCTTTGCCCGCGAGGGCGACAGGTTGGCAGTGCACTTTCTCGACTGGCACCATCGTTGGACGCATAGCCTTGTTCTGGCGTTGGGCGTGGGGCTGTTGATGGGGCTGCTCGTGGGCCTGTTGAGCGGCGATTGGACTGTAGCGGGGTGGGGGGGGATGGTTACCTGGTGGGGTTACAGTGGCCATGTCCTGGAGGACCAACTGGGGCACATGGGCAGTAACCTTTTCTGGCCGCTCACGAAAAAGCGTATTCCTGGCCCAGGGCTGATCCACGCCGGTGACGCCATCCCCAATTTTCTGACAGTATGGACTTCGTTAGCGTTGATCCTTTTCAATCTGGATCGCTTTTCTACCCAGCCACGGTTGCCACAAGGACCTTATCTGCTGGGGAGCCTGGGAATCCCATGGCTGCTTTTGGGGGGCGCTTACATTCTGCAGAAACTGCGTGCGCCGCAGGGTTCACTGTCCGCCGCAGCGTTGGAACAGGCGGAGCGGATTGCCGAAGTCGAGAAGGTGGAGGTGGCGTAAGAGGAAAAATGATCGCTGCCGCGACCCCTGCTGGCGGCGGGCGCAGGGCTGATGTTCTGGAAGGGGTAAGCCTTCCTGGCCGGGTCACTGGCAATTAAGGCATTCTGCGGTAAAATTTGCTCATGCTTGGTGCGGGTCTGTTGTGGAGAAGGGAGAGCGATCAACGGGATGACGGCGGAGTTTGTGAAGAGGATGACGCCGGAAACGCTTGGCCCACATCTCATCCCCTTTCCGGCCCATGGAAACGACGGATTGGGAGAGGCTGGCTGCTCCTGACGCTCTTTTTAGCGGCTTGTGATGCGGTAGTGACCCCTCCCCCCACGCCGACCGCTTTGCCCACTGCCACGCCGCGGATACGGGTTACGGCGACGCTTGTTCCCGGCGCTTTTTTGACGCCTATTCCACCGACGGCTACCTGGACACCCTCACCTACTCCTACACCGGTGATTCATGTTGTGGCGCAAGGGGACACCCTGTTCGGCATTGCCCTGGAGTACGGTGTGAGTGTAGATGCGCTGGCCCAGGTCAACGGGATTGACTTGTCACAATATCTGCACATTGGGCAGACGTTGATCATTCCCCTGGGCACGGAAGAGGAAGCGGACGCCATGGGAATCGCAGTCCCTGTTGGAAATATGATTCTGGCGACGCCCACACCACTGCCGCTGGAAATCCGCGGCGTGGCCCTTTACCAGACGCCGGTGGGAGGGGTATGGTGCATGGGGGAAGTCGTCAACACGACCGACACGCCGGTGACCAATTTGCAGGTGCAGGTCACGCTGGTGGCGCATGACGGCACGCCACTGCTGGCGAATGTGGCATTGGCGGCGGCGGATTATCTGGCGCCGGCGGGGCGGGCGCCCTTTGCCGTCCTTTTCAAGACGCCGCCCACCGGTTATGCCGATGTGCGGGTGAGTCTGTTGCGGGGTGAAACCGTGAGTGCAATCACCGCCGGCTTCGTCCCCCTGGATGTCCTCCACACCGACGGGGCCGTTTCCGGCCCTCAATATCGCGTCAGTGGACAACTGGTCAACAACAGCGGCGCGCCGGTGCGTCGCCTTGCGGTCGTTGTGACCCTGTATGACCGCGAGGACAGAGTTACCGGTTACCGGCAAATGGCCTCCGATCCAGAGGTCACCCTGCCGGCCGGGCAGAGTCAGGAGTTCAAACTTTTGCTGACGCCTCAGGGTTTGGAGCCTCCGGCTTCTTTTCAGGTGCTGGCCTGGGGTATCCGCTAGCTGCCAATGGAGGGAGTGATGGAAAATTACTGGAAAATGCGCACCGTCATCGCCTGGCTTTTCCGTCTGGTAGCGCACGTTGAAGTGATGGGCGCGGAGCATATTCCTATGGAGGGCGGCTGCCTTCTGGTCCTCAACCACATTAGCCGTCTGGATACGCCCCTGTTGTTGATCGCCTCGCCTCGCCGCATTTATCCGTTGGTCGCCGACAAATACAAGACCTTCCCCGTTTTCAATTGGCTTCTCGGCATCAGTGAAGCGATTTGGATCAACCGCTCTGAGTTCGACCGCAACGCCTTACTGAAGTCGATTGACGTTCTCAAACGGGGCGATGTCCTGGGTATCGCGCCGGAGGGTACGCGCTCTCCGGACGGCGTATTGCGCAAGGCCAAGCCGGGCGTAGCCTTTTTGGCGGCGCGTACCGGGGCAACCATCGTCCCGGCAGGGATTACCGGAACAGCCTCGATGCTGCACGACTTCTTGCGGCTGCGCCGCATGCAAATTCGGGTGACGTTTGGGGAGTCGTTCCGGCTGCCAAAGTACGGGCGTTTATCTGCCGACGAATTAGCGGCCGCCACCGATATGATTATGGCACGGGTGGCGGCGCTCCTCCCGCCGATCTACCGCGGCGTGTATGCTGCCACCACCGCTCAGATTTAAATCCAACCGCTTTTTGACGCTAGTGAAAGTCATGGTATAATACTCATTTGCTTATCGCCATTGGACGTTTTTTATCGTCGTGACGATAACATCGTGGCGCGTCTTGTGTAGACGATGCGCGCGCGGTGGGTCAGCCACAGAAAATGTGTGAGCACAATTATGGCGGCTCCCAGGAGGGGATAGAATAGCATGTCAATAGCCAACCTTGGAGTGAAATCTTATGCGCGTATTTCCAGTGCCCTGCCCTTGCCGGGTTTGGTCGAGGTGCAGTTGCAGTCGTATACGTGGCTGCTTACGGAAGGGCTTCTGCAGCTTTTTGACGAAATTTCGCCGATTGAAAGTTTCAATGGCTTGTTGAGTCTTTATCTGCCCGGCGCCAAGGCGCAAGGGGCCGGTTTTGAACTCAACTATCGTTTTGGCGAGCCAAAGCACAGCCAGGATGAGTGTTTGGACCGCGATCTCACCTATGCGGCGCCGCTTTACGTCGATGTTGCCCTGGCCAATCGTGAAACCAGTGAGATTGTCCAACAGGAAATCTTCCTGGGCGATTTGCCTTTGATGACCGAAAATGCGACTTTCATCATCAACGGTACGGAACGGGTCGTCGTCAGCCAGCTCATCCGTTCACCCGGCGTCTATTTCGGGGCGGAAGATGATGGCGGTCGGCGTCTGGCGACGGCAAAGTTGATCCCCGACCGCGGCGCGTGGATGGAATTTGAAACGCGCAAGTCCGGTTACCTCACCTTGCGTTTCAACCGCAAGCGCACGATCCCCGTTACCATCTTCCTGCGTGCTCTGGCGGCGGTCGATGATGAGGTGCACACTCCTTTGCTCACGCGAGGGGATGATGACGAATTGCTGGCGCTGTTTGGCGAGGCCGATAACGACCCGGATCATCCCTGGATTGCCAATACCATCCGCCAGGAGCCAACGTGGGAACCGAAGCAGGAGCGGACGGTGGCTCAGGAAGCGATGATTGAATTCTATCGGCGTATGCGGCCCGGCGATCCTCCTACGCTGGAAAACGCTCAAGAATATATGGTCTCGCAGCTTTTTGACCCGCAGCGCTATAATTTGCAGCGGGTTGGACGCTACAAGCTCAACCAACGGATGCAAATTGACGTACCGGCGTCTATCCTGACGATTACGAAAGAGGACATCGTGGCGCTGGTGCGGCGCATCATCCACATCAACAATGGCGTTGCCGGTCCCGATGATATGGATCACCTGGGAAACCGCCGCGTGAAGACGGTGGGCGAACTGGTGCAGGCCAAGATCCGCGTGGGACTGGTACGGATGGAGCGGGTCGTCAAGGAGCGCATGAGCATCCGCGAAGAGTCGCCGACGCCGGTGAACCTTGTCAATATCCGCCCGGTGGTGGCTGCGATTCGTGAGTTTTTCGGCTCCAGCCAGCTATCGCAGTTTATGGAGCAGACCAATCCTCTTTCCAGCCTGACGCATAAACGCACGCTCTCGGCCTTAGGCCCTGGCGGCCTGCGGCGTGAACGGGCCGGCTTCGATGTCCGCGACGTGCATCACAGTCACTATGGGCGTATCTGCCCCATCGAAACGCCGGAAGGCCCCAACATCGGCCTGATCGGGCGTCTCTCGACGTATGGGCGGGTCAATGAGTTGGGTTTTATTGAGACACCCTATCGGCGGGTGAGCCGCACGGCGAACAACACCATGGAGCAGTTGCTGGGCGAGATCGTGCGCGAGGACGTACTTGATCCAGATAGCGGCGCAGTGGTTGCCCCCGCTAACACGGTGGTCACAGCGGAGCTGGCGGAACGCATCGCCGCGTTGCCCTTGACCGATCCCGTGAAGATTGTGCCGCGCATCACCCATGATGTAGTCTATCTTTCCGCAGACCGTGAGGAACCCTACGTCATTGCCCAGGCGAACGCGGCAGTGGATGAGCATGGGTACTTCCGCGATAAGCAGGTCGTGGTGCGTAAAGGCGAGGAGGTCGGTTTCTCCCCCCCCGAGCGCATCGACTTTATCGATGTGGCGCCAATTCAGATTGTGGGGGTTTCGGCGGCATTGATTCCTTTCCTGGAACACGACGACGCCAACCGTGCCTTGATGGGGTCGAACATGCAGCGGCAGGCCGTCCCGCTCATCCAGCCGGAAGCTCCGTATGTGGGCACCGGCATTGAACAGGCTGCCGCGCTCAACTCCGGGTTGGTCATTCTGTCCAAAGCGGATGGCGTCGTGCTCAGCGTCACGGGAGACCGCATCGTGGTGGGACAGGATGATGGCGAAGTCGTGACCTACAACCTGAAGAAATATGCGCGTTCTAACCAGAGCACCTGTATCGACCAGCGCCCCAATGTCATCAAAGGACAACGTGTCACCCAGGGAACGGTGCTCGCTGACAACTCTGCTACCGAGGAGGGTGAACTGGCCTTAGGGCAAAACGTGCTGGTCGCCTTTATGTCGTGGGAAGGTGGCAACTACGAGGATGCGATCCTGCTCAGTTCGCAATTGGTACGCGATGATCGCTTCACCTCCGTGCACATCGAAAAGTACGAAGTCGCCGCGCGCGACACGAAATTGGGACCGGAAGAGATCACCCGCGAAATTCCTAACGTTTCTGACGATGCCCTGCGCGACTTGGATGAGGAGGGTATCATTCGCGTGGGCGCAGAAGTCGGCCCGCTGGATATCCTGGTGGGGAAGATCACGCCGAAAGGCGAGAAAGAGTTGACGCCGGAAGAGAAACTCTTGCGGGCGATCTTCGGAGAAAAACTCCGCGACGTGAAAGACACGAGCCTACGTATGCCTCATGGCGCGCATGGCAAAGTGGTCGAAGTCAAGATCTTTGACCGGGAAGAGTACCGCGACCTGCCCGCCGGCGTCGAGCGTGTCGTCAGAGTTAGTGTGGCGCAGCGCCGTAAGATTACCGAGGGCGATAAAATGGCCGGCCGTCATGGCAACAAGGGCGTCATCTCGCAGATTGTGCCGATTGAAGATATGCCCTTCCTTGCCGATGGGACGCCCATTGACGCCATTCTCAATCCTCTCGGCGTGCCGGGGCGTATGAACATCGGTCAAGTGCTGGAGACCCATCTGGGGTGGGCCTCCGAACAGTTGGGATTTCGCACCATCACGCCCGTCTTCGATGGGGCGAATGAGGAGGAAATTGCCGCCGAACTGGCACGTTCGTGGCTCATCGATTTCGCCTGGGAGAATGCGACAGAACGGGCCTGGGCCTGGCTGAAGGCGCAGGAATATCCCCTGGAAGTTCTCCGGGATGACGACGAGGCACGTCTGTTGTATATCACCGCGTGGCTTGCCCCCAAAGGTTACAAAGTGGACACGTTGCGCGATGACCGGCAGTATGCACGCCGCGCCGTTTTGCAGGAATGGCTTAAAGAGAACGGCTATGATCCTGATACCCTCCTTTCGTTTGAGAACGATCCGCGCCCCATTTCTGAGCGCCAGGAGAGCGACCGCAAAGCACAGGCGGTCTGCTTGCGGGTGTGGATGGAAGCTCGGGGGCAGGATGTCAGCGCCCTCACTGATGAGGAGGTCGTGCTCCGCGCCACAGAATATGGCTACGCCCACAATGATCCTTTGCCCACGCTGGGGAAGATGATCCTTTATGATGGCAAGACCGGACAGCCTTTTGACCATCCTATCATGGTGGGGATCATTTACATTATGAAACTCGCGCATCTTGTCGAGGACAAAGTGCATACCCGTTCCACCGGTCCTTATTCTCTGGTGACCCAGCAGCCGCTGGGCGGCAAGGCGCAGTTTGGTGGGCAGCGCTTCGGCGAGATGGAAGTCTGGGCGCTGGAAGCCTACGGTGCAGCCTACACGTTGCAGGAGATGCTCACGATCAAATCGGATGACGTCCAGGGGCGCGTCAAAGCTTACGAATCCATTGTCAAAGGTTTGCCGATTGAGGAGCCGGGCATCCCCGCTTCATTCAAAGTGTTGGTGAAGGAATTGCAGAGCCTGGCCCTGGCGGTGGAGGCTGTGACCGATTCCGGCGAGGTTTTGCGTTTTGGCCGCGATGAGCGGCGGATGCAGTTGCCCAAACTGGGTATGGGGTTATTGGGCTTGACGCCCACAGAATAAGACGGACCGGCACCGGGCGATGGAGTTGACGTTTTTTCGCTTTATGGTAGAATGCTCCTTCGCAGACGGCAGCAAGAACTCCTGCCATCGACAAGGTGTGTTTTACAATCAACAACGAGGGAGGCCATCGCAATCTATGATGGCCTTCTTCACTGGAATTATGAAGGTTTTGGGTTCTCTGGGACTTGGCGTGGTGCTGAAAAAACGGCTTTGATTTTTGCCACGGATGACACTGATTTTTTATACTTTGCGTGTCCATCCGTGAAATCTGTGGCTGGTTTTTCGACCCCGCGAAATCTTGAAGAACCAGGTTTTGTAACCATAGGCCGATGGTAAATCGGGTAGGTTAAGGTGAGGAGGAACAAGTGCCTACAATTAATCAGTTGATGCGCAAGGGACGCAAACCCAAGCCGCAAAAGGCCAAGTCGCCGGCGTTGCTCTATAACGTCAATACAAAGAAAGGTGGCAGACTGACGTCGGCAGGAAACGGCAATCCCCAAAAACGTGGGGTTTGCACCGTGGTGAAGACGACCACGCCGAAAAAGCCGAACTCTGCATTGCGGAAGATCGCGCGCGTGCGGTTGTCCAATCGTGTTGAAGTCACGGCCTATATTCCCGGTGAAGGCCACAACCTGCAGGAGCACTCGGTAGTCCTGGTGCGCGGGGGCCGGGTGAAGGACCTCCCCGGAGTGCGTTATCATATCGTCCGTGGAGCGATGGATGCTACGGGCGTCGATGGTCGCAACCAGCAGCGTTCTAAATACGGCACCAAGCGTGCGGCAAAGAAGTAGGAGAATGGGGTGAAATATGCCGAGACGAAATCGTCCATTTCTATCCAGAGTTCTACCGGACACACGTTACCATAGTGCCTCTTTACAGCGTTTCATCAATCGGATGATGCGTAGGGGCAAGAAGAGTGTGGCGCAGCGTATTATGTACCAGGCGTTGGACCGGGTGGAAGCTCGCACGAACAAACCGGGGCTGGAAATTTTCGACAGTGCTTTGCGGAATGTAGCGCCGGCCGTTGAAATCAAGCCGCGCCGCGTCGGCGGAGCTACTTATCAGATTCCGGTCGAAGTGCCGCCTTATCGCCAACTTTCCTTAGCCATTCGTTGGTTATTGGAGGCGGCGCAGAAGCGTTCAGGTCACGGGATGGTGGAGAAGTTGTCCGCCGAGTTGATTGACGCTTCCAATGGCGTAGGGGCCGCTGTCAAGAAACGTGAAGATACCTTGAAAATGGCTGAGGCAAACCGCGCCTTTGCTCACCTGCGCTGGTAATTAGCGCTCGTTGGGTGCGACGCGTGCAGGCCGTCGCTGGTTAAGAAGCAGGGTTAACGGCGATGACCGCAGAACATTCACTGACTCATATCCGCAATATCGGCATCATTGCCCATATTGATGCGGGTAAGACGACCACCACCGAGCGTATCCTTTATTACACGGGGCGCACGCATCGGCTGGGCAACGTCGATGAAGGGACGACCGTCACCGACTGGATGGCCCAAGAGCGGGAACGGGGTATCACCATTACCTCGGCAGCGGTCACATGTTTTTGGCGGGGGTACCAGATCAACATCGTGGACACCCCCGGGCACATTGACTTTACCGCCGAAGTGCAGCGTAGTCTGCGCGTTTTGGACGGCGGCATCGTGGTTTTCGACGGCACGGCGGGTGTGGAACCGCAGTCCGAGACAGTGTGGCGTCAGGCTCGCATGTTCGGAGTACCGCTGATTGCCTTCATTAACAAGATGGATAAGTTGGGCGCGAATTTCTCTCACGCTGTGGAGACCATTCGTGAGCGTCTGAAGGCACATCCTGTACCCATTCAGTGGCCTCTCGGAGCAGAATCCGACTTTCGCGGCGTGGTGGACTTGTTGGAGTGGAAAGCTGTTATCTGGACCGATGAGTTGGGGATGACGGTGCAAGAAGTTCCGCTCTCTGGCGAAGTCGAAGGTGAGGCCCTGGCAGCGCGCGAGGCGCTGATCGAAACGATCGTCGAGACCGATGATGGTCTGATGGAGCGTTATCTGGATGGGGAAGACATCGCTGTAACGGATTTACGGACGGCGTTGCGCCGGGCCACCATCAGCGGGGCACTGCAACCGGTCTTGTGTGGCTCCTCTTTACGTAACAAAGGGGTGCAGCCCTTGATTGACGCCGTGGTGGATTTTCTCCCTTCGCCGTTGGATATTCCACCCGTGCAAGGACGCAATCCCAAAAAAGAACAAATCGAAGAGCGCCCGGCGGATACGACGGCACCGCTGGCGGCCTTGATCTTTAAAATTGCGACGGACCCTTACGTGGGGCGTTTGGCTTACTTCCGTGTCTATTCGGGGAAGATAAGCCGGGGCAATGTTTACGCTAACCCGCGCAAGGGGGTACGAGAAAGGGTCTCGAAATTGCTCCGCATGTTCGCCGACCACCGTGAAGAAGTGGAAGAACTGGGGGCCGGCGATATCGGAGCCACGGTGGGGCTGAAGAATACCTTTACCGGAGATACATTGGCCGCGCTTCATGCCCCGATTATCCTGGAAGCGATCCGTTTTCCCGAACCGGTCATTTCGGTGGCGATAGAACCGCGAACGGTCGCCGACCAGGATCGTTTGAACGAAGCGTTGCAACGTCTGGCCGAAGAGGACCCGACTTTCCGCGTCCATGTGGACGAGGGAACCGGGCAGACTATCATAGCAGGGATGGGTGAATTGCACCTGGAGATCCTTGTGGAGCGGCTGTTGCGTGAGTTTGCCGTGCAAGCTAACGTCGGCAAGCCCCGCGTCTCGTACAAAGAAACCGTGACGCGCGCCGGCCGGGCCAACGTCGTGTTTGAACGTTTATTGGCCGGGAAACCCCAATACGCGCGGGTGACCTTAGAGGTAAGTCCCGCCGCCAGGGGAGAGGAGTCGCGCTTTGAGAATTTATTACGTCCGCAGGACCTGGCGCCGCAGTTTGTGGAGGCGATCAGAGCTGGGGCGTTAGAATCGTTGGATAGCGGTTTCCTGGCCGGCTATCCGTTAGTCGGGGTGGTCATCCGTCTCCTCGAGGCGGAGGCGCGGCCTGACCTTTCCACAGAAATCGCGTTCAAAGCAGCAGCAGCCCAGGCCTTTCGTCAGGCTGTGGAGTCGGCAGCGCCGGTGCTGTTGGAACCGATTATGGATGTGGAAGTGCTGACGCCCGAAGAATTCATCGGCGAAGTCCTGGGTAACTTAAGTTCACGCGATGCCGATGTCCAAATGATGGAAATGCGTCCCGGAGGGGCGCAGGCCGTCAGAGCTTATGCTCCTTTGGTAAAGATGTTTGGGTATGCCACCGACTTGCGCAGTATGACGCAGGGGCGGGGGACATTTACAATGGAATTTCACCATTATGCACCGGTGGATTCCCGGCAAATGGAAGCCATTCTATATGGCGCATAGGCCATTTTGGTATGGTAGTCGTTCACAATTACGAAAAGATTCATGAGTAAAGAAATAAGGAGAGGCAAGCAATGGCTAAAGAGAAATTTGAACGTACAAAGCCCCATGTAAATGTGGGTACGATCGGTCACATTGATCATGGTAAGACCACGCTGACAGCGGCGATCACGCGGGCCTTGTCGACCAAGGGTTGGGCAGATTTCAAGGGTTATGATGAAGTTGCCAAGGCGGATGCCAAGATGTTCCGCCGTGATGCGACCAAAATTTTGACCGTTGCTATCTCGCACGTGGAATATGAGACGGAGAAACGCCATTACGCGCACGTAGACTGCCCCGGCCACCGTGACTATATCAAGAACATGATCACCGGTGCGGCGCAGATGGACGGCGCTATCCTGGTTGTCTCGGCAGTCGACGGGCCAATGCCCCAGACGCGCGAGCACATCCTCCTGGCGCGCCAGGTTGAAGTTCCGGCGATCGTGGTCTACATGAACAAGGTCGACTTGATGGACGACCCTGAACTGCTGGAGCTGGTCGATCTGGAGATCCGTGAGGTCCTGAGCAGCTATGGGTTCCCCGGCGACGAAACTCCCATCGTGCGTGGTTCCGCCCTGGAGGCTTTGAACTGCAAGAGCAACGATCCCAATGATCCGGCTTACGCCTCCATTTGGGAGTTAATGCGCGTGGTGGATGAGTACATTCCGACCCCGGTACGCGACGAGGACAAGCCTTTCTTGATGTCTATCGAGGACGTTTTCTCCATCAAAGGGCGTGGTACGGTGGTGACCGGGCGTGTGGATCGAGGCACGATGCGCCCCAACACCGAGGTCGAGCTGGTTGGCTATATGTACGAGAAGCCCCGCAAGACAGTGGTGACTTCCATGGAAATGTTCCACAAGACGCTCGATGTGGTGCGCGCCGGTGACAACGCCGGTCTATTGCTGCGCGGCATCGACAAGGATGAAGTGGCACGTGGCGTCGTGGTCGCTGCGCCGGGCACCATCCAGGCGCGCCGCAAATTCGAAGCCGAGGTCTACATTCTGCGTCGGGATGAGGGCGGACGCCACAAACCATTCTTCTCCGGCTATAAACCGCAGTTCTTCATCAGCACGATGGACGTCACCGGCACCGTGACGCTGCCCGAAGGCGTCGAAATGGTTATGCCGGGTGATCGGACCAATATGACCGTGGAATTGATCACGCCGGTGGCGATTGAAGCCGGTTCGCGTTTCGCCATTCGTGAGGGTGGTTTGACCGTCGGCGCCGGCATCATCACCAAGATCTTGGAATAGATTTCAGATTTGCCGCTATATCAGGTGATCTATGGCTAAACAACGCATTCGCATTCGGTTAAAGGGATACGATCATCGCATTCTTGACGAGTCCGCGCGGCGGATTGTCGAGGCCGCGGAACGGACGGGGGCCCATGTTGTGGGACCGGTGCCTCTGCCGACGAAGATTGAACGCTTCACGGTACGGCGCTCAACGTTCATTGACAAGGATAGTCACGAGCACTTCGAGATTCGCACCCATAAGCGACTGATCGATATTCAAGAACCGGATTCGAAAACGATCGATACGCTGATGCGGTTGAACATGCCGGCCGGCGTCGATATCGAGATCAAACTTTAAGCAGTCCGTGGCGACTAGCGCTTGATGCCCCCCGGCTGTTGACTCCGGGTACGCGAGTTAAGGGTCGGGGGGATCATGTCGCCAGATAGCCGGGGGATGATGCAGCAAACCTGGTGCTGGCAGTCCCAAGGAGGAAAAGGTGAAAGGGATCCTAGGTAAAAAAGTGGGGATGACCCAAGTCATTCAGGAGGACGGCCTCGTTGTGCCGGTAACGGTTGTTGAGGCCGGGCCATGTTACGTGACCCAGGTGCGCACGTTGGAGCGCGATGGTTATCGCGCCGTGCAACTGGGGTTTGAGCCGACTAAACCCAAGCATCTATCGCAGGGGCAACAGGGCCACTTAAAGCGCGCTGCTGTGCCTCCCCTGCGCCACCTGCGCGAGTTGCGCATCCGCGAGGATGAGCAGTACGAATTGGGACAGCAAGTCCTGGTCGATATTTTTCAACCGGGTGAGTGCGTCGATGTCGAAGCCAGGTCTAAAGGGCGCGGCTTTCAGGGGGTCGTCAGGCGCTGGGGTTTTGCCGGTGGTCCGCGCACCCATGGGCAATCGGACCGTGAACGTGCTCCCGGCGCTATCGGTGCCTGCGCTGCGCCGGGTAAGATCTGGAAAGGGAAGAAAATGCCCGGCCGTATGGGCGGCAAGAAAGTCACTGTCAGCAATGTCGAAGTCGTGGTGGTTGACCGTGAACGGAACCTGCTGGCACTACGGGGCAGTGTTCCCGGTCCAAAGGGGGGTGTAGTTTTGATCAAAGTCGCCCGCAAACAAAAGGTTGCTAAGGGAGGTCGCTAGCGATGCTTATTCCTGTGTTGAACATGCAGGGCGAGAAGGTCGATGAGATTGAACTGCGCCCGGATATTTTTGAGACTTCCGTCAATGTTCCGCTGATGCACCAGGCGTTGGTACGTCAGTTAGCCAATGCGCGTCTGGGCACCCATAAGACGAAGACGCGGGGTGAAAACAATCGTTCGAAAGCCAAATGGTACCGTCAAAAGGGAACCGGCCGTGCACGTCATGGCAGTCGCAATGCTCCTATTTTTGTAGGTGGCGGCGTCGCTCACGGCCCTGTGCCGCGGAGTTACACCCAACAGATGCCCGTCAAGATGCGGCGCGCCGCGCTCCGTTCGGCGCTCTCGGCCAAAGCGGCGGCGCAACAAATTATCGTCGTCGATGAGTTGGCGATGGCCGCGCCGAAAACGAAGGAGTTCGTGGGTGTTCTGCAGAATCTGGCGGCGGCGGATGGCAAGGCCCTGATCTTGTTGCCGGCGCGCAATACTACCGTGGAACTCTCGGTGCGCAATCTCCCGCTGGCGCGGACTTTGCGTGCTCATTACCTCAACATACGTGATCTGTTGAGCGCGGATTATCTCATCATGCCTTTGGGCGCACTTGAGGTGGTTGAGTCGATGCTGGGGATGGCTTCCTAGACACGGCCGGAGGAGTGAAATATGGATATCTATGAAGTGATTGTGCGTCCGTTAGAGACAGAAAAAGCCTATAGGCAGCGTGAAGATAGGCAATACGTTTTCATGGTTCATCGTAAGGCGAACAAAGCGCAGGTGTCGCATGCTGTGGAAGAGATCTATAACGTGACCGTGGCAGCGGTGAATATCATGAATATGCCGGCCAAAATCAACCACATCCGTGGGCGTCGCCAGATAACTCACCGTGCTGCGTGGAAGAAAGCGATTGTGACTTTGGCGCCGGGCGAGTCAATTGGGGCCTTGGAGGCTTAGGATGGCAGTTAAAAAATACAAGCCGACTTCTCCCGGTCGTCGTTGGCTGGCCGGGCAGACTTTTGAAGAAGTGACGCGGGATAAGCCCGAAAAAAGCCTGGTGCATCCCTTGCACAAAAGTGCCGGGCGTAATGCTTACGGACGGGTCACCGTGCGTCACCGTGGCGGCGGCCATGGGCGTCAGTATCGCCAGATCGATTTCCGACGCGACAAATTCGATGTGCCGGCGCGGGTGGATTCGATTGAGTATGATCCCAACCGTTCGGCGCGGATTGCGCTGTTGGTCTACGCGGACGGCGAAAAACGCTACATTGTGGCGCCTCTGGGTCTGCGCGTGGGGAACACGGTGGTCAGCTCGCGTAAGAGTACCGAAATCTATGTAGGCAATTCCATGCCCCTGGAGCGCATACCGCTGGGTACCCTGGTGCATAACGTCGAGCTTTATCCGGGGCGTGGCGGGCAATTAGTCCGCGCTGCGGGTGCGGCGGCCCAGGTCCTGGCCAAAGAGGGTAATTACATTACGCTGCGGTTGCCGAGCAGTGAGACGCGCCGGGTCTACAAGACGTGTATGGCGACCATCGGCCAGGTGGGCAATGTCGATCACACGAACGTGAAGTTAGGGAAAGCCGGACGTAAGCGCTGGCTGGGATGGCGTCCTTCTGTGCGCGGCTCGGCCATGTCGCCGCGTGACCATCCGCATGGGGGCGGTGAAGGGCGTTCGCCGGTCGGAATGCCCGGGCCGAAATCGCCATGGGGATGGCGTACTCTGGGACGGAAGACGCGTCGTAACAAGTCGACCGACAAATATATCGTCCGTCGGCGCAATGCCGAGCGCAGTCAGTAAGGGAGGTCAAGCATGTCGCGTTCTTTGAAAAAAGGACCTTATGTCAATCCAAAACTGCTCAAGAAAGTCGAGGAGATGAACCGCAGTGGGCAAAAACGCGTGCTGCGTACATGGTCGCGCGCGTCTGTCATCTTCCCGCAGATGGTAGGCCATACCATTGCGGTCCACGATGGACGCCGCCATGTTCCGATCTACATCACCGAAAATATGGTGGGACATCGGCTGGGAGAATTCGCCCCTACGCGAACCTTCCGTGGTCACATTATGAAAGAGAAAAAAGGGCGGGTGACGCCGTAACCGGGGGAGTGAGGTAAAGACTTATGCTGGATACAGTACAGGCGAAGGTTAGGCATGTCCCTATGGCCCCATTGAAGGTGCGACGCGTGATCGCTCCTTTGCGCGGAATGGCGGCGCAGGCAGCACTGGATGCTCTGCGCGCGATGCCTCAGGCAGCAGCGGAACCGGTGTACAAACTGATTCGCTCGGCGGTGGCCAATGCTGATGAAATGGGGTTGGATACCGGAAATTTGTATATCGCTCAGCTTACGGCTGATGAAGGATCGGGGCGGATGCCGGGTAGAGGATGGCGGGCGCGCTGGGGCAGCCGGGGACGCTATCGCCCTATCCGCAAGCGTTCATCCCATATCACGGTCGTTCTTGAAGAACGGTTCCCCGAGCAGGAATAAGGAGGCTAATTTGGGACGTAAAGTTCATCCCTACGGTTTTCGGTTGAAGGTCATCCGTGATTGGCGGTCCCGTTGGTTTGCAGAAGGCCGGGAATATTCTACGCTTTTGGAAGAAGACCGCAAGATTCGTGACTTCATCTTCAAGGAGATGCGGTCGCGTTCACGCGACGGGCAAAGCGGCGTCTCGCATGTGGATATCGAGCGTTTTCCCCCCAATCAGGTGTCGGTGATCATTTGGACCGCCCGGCCGGGCGTCGTCATCGGGCGCAAGGGTGAAAATGTCAAGGTCTTGCGGCAACGCATCGAAGAACTCAGCGGCAGCAAGCGGGTGCATGTGGACGTCCAGGAAATCGAGCAGCCCGATCTGGATGCCCGCCTGGTGGCCGAGAACATCGTGGCGCAGTTGGAGAAACGTATCTACCACAGCCGCGCCATGAAGCGCGCTGTGCGCCAGGCCTTACACGCCGGTGCCGAGGGCGTGCGGGTGATGTGCAGTGGGCGGCTTGCCGGAGCGGAAATGGCGCGGGTCGAATGGATGCGCGAGGGACGGGTGCCTCTACAAACCTTGCGCGCCGATATTGATTATGCTCAGGAAGAAGCGCTGACGACTTATGGACGTATCGGCGTCAAGGTGTGGATTTATAAGGGCGAGATCTTGCCTAAGAAATCTGCTCCGCTAGAAGAGGCGGCGTCGAGCTTATAAAGTGGTGATGAAGGAGATAGAACCATGTTGATGCCGAAACGCGTGAAATATCGCAAGCAACATCGTGGGCGCAGAACGGGGAAAGAATCGCGTGGCGTGGATGTGGCCTTTGGCGATTACGGTTTGCAGGCTCTGGAACCGGCCTGGGTGACCGCTCGACAGATCGAAGCGGCGCGGCGTGCTATTGTGCGTTATATGCGCCACCGTGGTAAGTATTGGATCCGCATCTTCCCTGACAAGCCGATTACGGCTAAACCGGCTGAAACCCGCATGGGTAAAGGCAAAGGCGCCGTCGATCACTGGGTAGCCGTGGTACGACCAGGTCGTGTGATGTTTGAAGTCAGTGGTGTACCGGACGACGCGGCGCACGAAGCCTTGCGCTTGGCCGCGCGCAAGTTGCCGATCAAGACCCAGGTCATTACGCGCTTGGATTTGGAGCAGGAGAGTCAATAATGCTGGCAAAAGAATTACGCGAACTTACCGAAGAGGAATTGCAGTTGCGCCTGCATGAGACCCGCCGTGAATTGTTCAACCTGCGGCAACAGTGGTATGCAGGAAGTTTGGAAGATCATAATCGGCTGCGCGCCGTGCGCAAGGATATTGCGCGGATTATGACGATTCTGCGCGAGCGTGAGCTGATGACGGAGTTGTCGCCGAAAGGAGTAGAGGCATGAGAGAACGTCGTCGCCGTTTGACCGGCGTTGTCAGCAGTGACAAAATGGATAAGACGGTGGTGGTGGTGGTGGAACGTCGCTATCGCCATCCCCTATATAAAAAAGTGGTCCGCGAGACGAAAAAATACATGGCTCACGATGAGAATAACGCCTGTCGTATCGGCGACACCGTGCGTATCGTCGAGTCGCGTCCTTACAGCCGTCACAAACGGTGGGCTGTAGAAACCATTGTGGAACGGACCGCCTAAGGAGCACTCGCCATGATTCAGTCAGAAACGCGGTTAAAGGTTGCAGATAATACAGGAGCGCAAGAGATTCTTTGTATTCGGGTGTTGGGCGGATCACGACGGCGCTACGGCACCATTGGCGATTCCATTATGGCGGCGGTGAAGTCCGCCACCCCGACGGCCTCGGTCAAGAAGGGTGAGGTGGTGCGCGCGGTGATCGTGCGGGTGGCCAAAGAATATCGTCGTCCCGATGGCTCTTATATTCGTTTTGACGATAATGCGGCGGTGATTCTGGATGAGACGGGGCTAAATCCCCGCGGAACCCGCATTTTTGGGCCGGTGGCGCGCGAGCTGCGTGAAAAGGGCTTCATGAAAATCGTCTCCCTGGCGCCTGAAGTATTGTAGAACCGCTGATGAGGTATAAAGATGAATCGTATAAAAAAAGGTGATACAGTCGAAGTCATCACGGGCGAAGATCGCGGGATGCAGGGTGAAGTTTTACGGGTGTTGCTCAAAGAAAACCGTGTGGTCGTCGCGCATGTCAATATGGTCACCAAACACCAAAGCGCCCAGCGAGCCGGGCGATCTCAGATGCAAGGTGGACGAATTCAGTTCGAGGCGCCGATTAACCTCTCGAACGTTATGCTGGTCTGCCCCAAATGCCACCAGCCGACACGGGTAGGTTACCAGGTGGTCGATGAAAAAAAAGTGCGCGTCTGTCGCAAGTGCGATGCGGTGATTGACTAGGAAGAAGGAAACCATGCAAGAGTTACAGAAACGGTACCGTGAAGAAATTACACCGATCTTGCTCAAAGAGTTCGGTTATGACAATGTGATGCAGGTACCTCGTCTGCGCAAGGTCGTGATTAACATTGGTATGGGGGAAGCGTTGGATAACCCCAAAGCTCTTGAGTATGCCGTAGCGGACCTGCGAACGATTGCCGGGCAGCGGCCGGTCATCACGAAAGCGCGGAAGTCGGTAGCCAACTTCAAGCTGCGCGAAGGGCGCGCCATCGGAGTTAAAGTCACCCTGCGCGGGGAAAGAATGTGGGCTTTCCTGAGTCGTCTGGTCAATGTGGCCTTGCCGCGCACGCGCGACTTTCACGGCGTGCCGGACAAGCTGGATGGACGGGGTAATTATACCCTGGGACTGCGCGAGCAGTTAGTCTTCCCGGAAATCAGTTACGATAAAATTGATAAAATCCGTGGGTTCGAAGTGACCATTAACACGACTGCTGACACTGACGAAGAAGCCCGCCGTCTGTTGGAGCTTCTGGGGATGCCTTTTCGGCGCTAAGGGTTGACAATCTTGGGCTTGTGAGCGCACGAGTTTTGAAGAAGGAGTAATAAGTATGGCACAAAAATCAATGCCGATTCGCGAAACCCGCCGTAAGTATAAGACACGGGTCCGTAACCGCTGCTCTCGTTGTGGACGTCCGCGGGGGTATTACCGTCGCTTTGGCTTATGCCGGATCTGTCTGCGTGAATTGGCCCTCAAGGGGGAAATCCCCGGTCTGGTTAAATCCAGTTGGTAATGGAGTAGAGCGATGATAACAACTTCAGATCCAATTGCTGATATGCTGACACGTCTGCGCAATGCTTTAATGGTGAAGCATACGTCAGTTTCTATGCCCACGTCCAAAGTCAAGGCGGCGATTGCTAAAATCTTGAAGGATGAGGGGTATATTGAAGATTACAAGGTGCTTACAGACGAGAACATGCATCGCACGCTGGTCATCCAACTGAAGTACCAGGGCGACTTGAAACACCAACGCTCTGTGATCACCAACCTGACACGGGTGAGTAAGCCTGGTCGACGCATCTATACGTCGGTGAAGGACATTCCCTGGGTGCGCAGTGGTATGGGAATTGCCATCCTCTCCACACCTAAGGGAGTGATTACAGGTCAGCAGGCGCGCCGGCTCAATGTCGGCGGCGAAATCATCTGCTACATCTGGTAAAACGGGCAGGGAGGTTCATCGTGTCGCGGATAGGAAAATTGCCGATCCCGCTCCCGGCTGGGGTGCGGGTGCAGATTGATGGAAATAAAGTGACGGTCGCGGGGCCACAGGGTGAGTTGACGCGCGAGTTTCGTCCCGAGATGCAGATTGCGGTAGAAAAAGGGGTTTTGCGCGTGACCCGTCCCAATGACGAACAGTCCATTAAGGCATTTCATGGCCTGACGCGCGCCCTGCTCAACAACATGGTACTCGGCGTCACGAACGGCTATAGTAAAGTGTTGGAAGTCCTGGGAACCGGCTATCGGGCTGAACTTCAGGGACAGAAATTGGTGCTGAACCTGGGATTTTCCCATCCTGTGGTCATTGAACCGCCGGCGGGGATCCAGTTTGAGGTCAACCCCCGCACCAGCACCGTTACGGTGAAAGGCTGTGATAAGGAAGCCGTTGGGCGAGTTGCGGCGGAGATTCGTGGCTGGCGTCCTGTAGAGCCGTATCTGGGCAAAGGCATCCGCTATCAGGGTGAACGGGTGCGCCGCAAAGCGGGTAAGGCCGGTAAAGCCAAGTAGCGTGGATAACGTGATAGTGAAAAACGTGGAACTGAGGGTAAAGTAAAACATGAAACCAGAAATCGATCGTAGTAAAGCCCGACTGCGGCGTCAAGCTCACATCCGCAAAACGGTGAAGGGCACGCCAGAACGTCCACGTCTGAGCGTCTTCCGTAGCCTGAATCACATTTATGCGCAGATTATCGACGATAATGCAGGCTGTACATTGGCTGCGGCCTCGACGGTGGATCAGGCCATTCGTGAGCGGGTCGTTGAAATGACGAAGACCGAGCAGGCGCGGGTCGTGGGCGAAGTCGTCGCTGAACGGGCATTGTCCAAAGGGATTAAAAGTGTTGTCTTCGACCGGGGCGGTTACAAGTATCACGGTCGGGTGAAAGCTCTCGCCGAGGCTGCTCGTAAGGCGGGTCTGGATTTCTAATGACGGCTGCGCCTGAGTCGCGCCCGGCAGGAGGAGATTATGGAGGAATCACGACAAGATCGTAGACCGGTGGTTAAAGACGAACAGGAAGAACTGGATGAGCGTGTCGTCGACATTACGCGGGTGGCGAAAGTTGTTAAGGGGGGGCGCACTTTCCACTTCCGTGTGGTTGCCGTCGTGGGGGATAACAAAGGGCAGGTCGGGCTGGGCATTGGCAAAGCCCGGACGGTGCCCGATGCCATTGAGAAGGCGACAGAACGTGCCCGTCGCGCTATGCACACGATACCGCTGGAAGGCACCACGATTCCGCACGACGTCGTCGGGCGTTGCGGCGGCGCAAAAGTCTTGTTGCGTCCGGCGAACAAAGGTACGGGCGTCATCGCCGGCGGCGGGGTGCGCGCCGTTTTGGAGGCGGCGGGTATTCATGACATCTTGACCAAATCTCAAGGCAGCGCCACGGCCGTCAATGTCGTTCAAGCCACGATGCAGGCTCTGGATCAGTTGCGTTGGGTTGAGGAACTGGCTAAAGAGCGTGGCAAACCGGTGGCCGAAGTGATGCCTTTCTGGCGAAGGAGAGAGGCGTAATGGCTAAAATGTTGCGTATTACATTAGTGCGTAGCCCCATCGGCTATTCCCTGCGGCAGAAGCACATCGTGCAGGCATTAGGATTACGGAAATTGCATCAGGTGGTCGAACGTCCGGATAATCCTGCTGTGCGTGGCATGGTGAACAAGATTTCGCACATGCTGCGGGTCGAGGAAGTCGAGGCATAGGGTGGAGGATAGCGTTATGAAGTTACAAGATTTACATCCTGCCGCGGGAGCCAAGAAGTCGCGCAAGCGTGTGGGGCGTGGCATCGCCGCCGGACAAGGCAAAACGGCGGGACGGGGCACCAAAGGACAAAAAGCCCGCGCCGGTAAGGGGATGGGACCATACTTTGAAGGTGGACAACTTCCTCTGGTGCGCAAGATCCCCTTTGTGCGCGGTTATAAGTTCTTCAACCCGTATAAAGTTGAATTTGTGCCGGTGAATCTGGCACAACTCGCTGAACGTTTTGCGGCTGAGGCGGTGGTCTCGCCGGAGACTTTAGCTGCGGCGGGGTTGATCAAACACGCTGACGACCGGGTTGTCGTGCTGGCTGAGGGCGAGATCGCATGCCCGTTGAAGGTGTCTGCTCATCGCATCTCGGCGGCAGCGCGCGCCAAGATCGAGGCTGCGGGGGGAACGGTAGAACTCTTGCCGTGGACCAGAGGCGGCTATCGTACTCGTTGATCGGTGTAGGCTGGTGTAACTTAGGCTCTGACGGAGGCTAGTGATGATTGAGGCCCTGCGTAATGCGTTCAAACTTCCTGATCTGCGCCGGCGGATTTTCTATACGCTGTTGATTCTCGTTATCTTCCGTATGGCGTCGAACATCCCCGTCCCCGGCGTTGACCGTCTGGCGTTGAAAGAATTCTTTGACTCGGCCAAGACGGGAAGCGCAACAGCAGGATTAGGACAGTTCGCCAATCTCTTGGACTTGCTGTCGGGTGGGGCTGTGTCGAACTTCTCGGTGCTGGCTGCCGGGGTCTACCCTTACGTGACGGCGCAGATTGTTTTGCAGTTGCTTCTGCCGATCTTCCCGAAATGGGAACAGCGGATCAAAGAAGAGGGCGAAGAGGGTCAGCGCAAGATGAACCAGTGGACCTTCTACCTGACGGTGCCCCTGGCGGTTTTGTCGGCCTATGGGCAGGCCCAACTCTTCAGTTCGGCGACAATTGCGACACGCCCTATCCTGCCATCATTTGGGTGGGGAGCGGATAAAATTTTACCCACGATCACCCTGCTGGTCACGATGACCGCCGGTACCATGTTTGCCGTCTGGTTAGGGGAGTTGATCTCTGAACAGGGCATCGGCAACGGCTTGTCGTTGATTATCTTCGGCGGCATCGTCTCGCGGGTGCCTTCCAGCTTCCGCAGCATCTGGGAGAGCGATGGGGCCGTCGGTATCTTCATCTATCTGCTGATCTTGGTGGGGACGATCCTCTTCATTGTCTTCGTCCAGGATGGTGAACGGCGGATCAAAGTCCAATATGGCAAGCGTGTCCGGGGGATGAAACAGTATGGGGGTGGCAGCACCTATATCCCCTTGAAGATTAACACGGCCGGCATGATCCCGTTGATCTTTGCCCAGTCCATTTTGGCCTTCCCGGCGGTGGTGGCGCAGTTCTTTCTCAACAATACCAATCCTTCGGTGAGCAAATTTGCGAATGATGTCGTGCAGTTTTTCGGTGGAAATAGTGTCTGGTATGCTCCGTTGTACTTTTTAGCGGTGTTCGGTCTAACCTACTTCTATACTTTCGTGATGATTGAGCAACAGAACCTGCCGGAGATGCTGCAAAAACAAGGCGGCTTTATCCCTGGCATCCGTCCGGGGAAGAAGACAGAGGAATACATCCTCTCGATTTACAAGCGCATTACTTTAGTCGGCGCTCTGTTCCTGGGCATCGTCGCCGTTTTGCCCTACATTGTAGGACTCTTTATGAATTCACGGCAGATGCTCATTCAAAGTTCGGGCTTGCTCATCGTTGTCGGCACGGTGATGGATACGGCGCGGCAGTTAGAAGCGCAATTGCTGATGCGCAACTACGAAGGCTTCCTGCGCTAAAAAGTGTGGTATAATGAAAGACTGTGTATTTTACCTGGGAGCACCTGAGAACCTGTTGCTGATAGAGGGCCTCGTCTGAAATTATAAAACCCGGTAGTCAAGAAGGAGTAGAAATCATGAAAGTATCACCATCTGTGAAACGGCGTTGTCCGAAATGCAAAATCATTCGGCGGCGGGGTGTTGTGCGGGTGATCTGCGATAACCCTAAACATAAGCAGCGTCAAGGGTAGTTTGACCCTTTTGGTCGACTTTGAGGAGGCTGGAAAGAAACTATGGCACGTATAGCAGGGGTTGACCTGCCGCGCAATAAACATATCGAGATCGGTCTGACGTATATCTACGGCATTGGTCGCAGAACCAGCAGTGAGATTTTGGAGAAAGCGGGGGTCGATGGGCATAAGCGCGACACGGATCTCACCGAAGCCGAACTGACCGCTATCCGTGATGTCATTGATCGCGAGTATGTCGTTGAAGGCGACTTGCGCCGTGAAGTGCAGATGAACATCAAGCGGCTTATCGAAATAGGTTCCTATCGCGGGTTACGCCATCGTCACAACTTGCCGGTGCGCGGTCAGCGCACTCGGACCAACGCCCGCACCAAGCGTGGTCCCAAGAAAACAGTTCCCGGGCGCGGTCGGCGGCGTGGCTCGAAGAAGAAGTAAGCCTCAAACGGCAGAGAGGGTTGCTATTCTGGAGTGCATTTAAGGAGATGAGGAGGATTTTATGGCTAAACGTTCAACTCGCAGCGCGCGGAAAACAGCTCGACGTATCAAGCGCAATGTGCCTCGCGGTTGCGTGTATATCAACACGACGTTTAATAACACCATCATTACCGTGACGGATGCTCAGGGTGACGTCATACGCTGGAACAGCGCCGGCGCCGCCGGGTTTAAGGGCACGCGAAAAAGCACGCCTTTTGCCGCGCGGGTAGCCGCAGAAAAAGTGGCAAAAGATGCGATCGATAACGACGGGTTGCAGGAAGTCGATGTTTTTGTCAAAGGCGCCGGGCCAGGGCGTGAAGCTTCACTGCGCGCGTTAGCGGCGGTTGGACTGCGAGTGCGTTCGATTGTCGATACGACTCCCATTCCTCACAATGGATGTCGCCCGCCCAAGAAGCGGCGTGTATAAGTCGACGAAAGTCGAAAGAAGGCATAAGGAGAAGTTATGGCGAGATATATAGGTCCTTCGTGCAAGCTTTGTCGACGAGAAGGGATGAAGCTCTACCTCAAAGGAGACAAGTGTTATGCCCAAAAATGTCCCTTTGAGCAGCGTGCTTACCCACCGGGTCAGCACGGTAAAGAGACTGCCTTTCGCCGGCGCAAGTTGTCTGACTATGCTATGCAGTTGCGCGAGAAACAGAAAGCGCGTCAGATTTATGGGATACTGGAACGACAGTTCCGCCGTTATTACCGCGAAGCGCAACGTCGTCCCGGTTTGACGGGCGAAAATTTGCTGGCCATGTTAGAAAGCCGGTTGGACAACGTGGTTTATCGGCTGGGCCTGGCCGACTCCCGCGCCCACGCGCGTCAGTTGGTGGAACATGGACACTTTATGGTCAATGGGCGTGTGACCGATATCCCGGCTTTCCTGGTGCATCCTACCGATTTGGTCAGTGTACGACCGGAAAGTCGCCGGGCGAAGTACTTTAAGGAGCGTAAAGAGCTTCTCGGAAAACGTGAGGTTCCCGCCTGGTTAAGTCTGGATGCCGAAACTCTGGACGGCCGGGTGTTGGCGCTGCCGACACGTCAAGAAATTGATGTCCCGGTTGAAGAGCACTTAATCGTTGAGTTCTACTCACGCTAACAGCAGACAGGAGGCAACGTGTTAACAGCGCCGGTTCTGCCGAAAGTAGAGGTGGAAGTAAATGCTCAACAGTATGGGCGCTACATCATTAGCCCGCTGGAGAGCGGTTATGGGGTGACGCTCGGCAATTCCTTGCGGCGAGTGCTGCTTTCCTCGCTGGAAGGAGCCGCGATCACAGCCATGCGTATCACGGATATCCCGCATGAATTCACGGCGATTCCCGGCGTGCGGGAAGACGTGATTCAGGTGATGCTAAGACTCAAGCAGGTGCGGCTTTCATTGGAAGGCGAAGGTCCCCAGTACATGACACTGCGTATCGAAGGGGCAGGCGTGGTCACGGCAGGAGACCTCATCGCTCCACCGGAGATCGAAATCCTGAATCCTGACCTTTACCTGTTCACCGTGGACAACGATGAAACCCACCTGGACTTTGAGTTCACCGTGGAGAATGGGCGCGGTTATGCCCCGGCAGAGGGACGGGGGCGCATGCCTATAGGAATGCTACCGGTGGATGCTATCTTCAGTCCGGTACGCCGGGTGAACTTTCGAGTGGTTCCGGCGCGCGTTGGGCAGTTGACCAACTATGATCGATTGATCATCGACATCTGGACCGATGGCCGTATAACTCCCTTCGAGGCTTTGAAAGAATCGGCGCGGATGCTGGTTACGCACTTACGTTTGATCGCCGGGGCCGAGATAGAAGAGGAAGTTGAATCTGCTGCGGATTTGCAAAAAGGGACCATTCCAGCCCAGGCTTATGCCATCCCTATCGAAGACCTGGGACTGGGGGTGCGCGTCTATAACGCCCTTAAGCGCACGGGGATCTCGAATGTCGGTGAAGTGCTCGAGATGCTGGCGCGGGGTCGGGATGCTATGTTGTCCATCCGTAACTTCGGTGAGAAGTCATTTGATGAGTTAATCGCACAATTAACCCTTAAAGGGTTCTGGACAGAAACAACGGAAATGGAAGTTGTTTAACCTGTCCGAACGTATAGCCAGGAGGTTGAAGTATGCGACATCGCGTCGCGGGTAAAAAATTGAGTCGCCCCGTGGGGCAGCGGACCGCATTACGCCGCAATTTGGTGACGGAGCTGTTCCGTTATGACCACATCCGTACCACACGGGCGAAGGCGGAAGCAGTGCAGGGACAGGCCGAGAAGTTGATTACGTTAGCCAAGCATGGCCTGATCGACGGGGAGGTGGATCCGTCCAAAGAGCTTCACGCGCGGCGTTTAGCGGCTGCGCGCCTGAATGATCCTGCGGTGGTGCAGAAGTTGTTTAATACCATTGCGCCCCAGTATCGAGATCGTCCGGGAGGATATACTCAGATGTTGAAACTGGGAATGCGCAAGGGCGATGCTGCCCAGATCGTACTTTTAAAACTGGTCGAGGAATAGCGCGGAGAACGTTCCGGCATGGGTCGCCCGCGAGGTGCAGAACCGTGCGTGTAAAAGCCGTCGTGGCTTATGACGGAACCGGCTATGGGGGGTTCCAACGTCAAACGAATGCCCCCAGCATTCAGGAAGAACTGGAACGCGCGCTGGAGAAACTGATGGGCGTTCCCTGCCGTGTCCTGGCAGCAGGACGCACCGATGCCGGCGTGCATGCCGCAGGTCAGGTCATCGCTTTTGACACCCTATGGGGCCATTCGCTGACCGACCTTCAGCGGGGGATCAACGCTTTACTGCCCCAACAGATCGCGGTATGGCGGCTGGAGATAGCAGAGCCGACGTTTCATCCTCGCTATGAGGCACTACGTCGCTGGTATCGCTATACACTCTATCGTGGTGCGGTGCGTAACCCGTTGGTGGGGCGTTTTAGTCTGCACATCGCGCGGTCGCTCAACGTCGAGGCGATGCGCCTTGCGGCCGCAAGGCTGGTAGGGCAACAGGACTTTACGGCTTTCGGTTCACCGGCGGCTGGTGGAAGTGCCATCCGTGAAGTCTATCGCGCGGTATGGACTGAGCAGGACGCATGGCTCTATTTCGACATTGAAGCCAACGCCTTCCTGTATCGGATGGTGCGCCTCATTGTCGGGACGCTGCTTCGTGTGGGGGAAGGCGTCTTGTCGCCGGAGGAGTTCGGTGACATCCTGCGAACGCGAGATCGACGCCAGGCCGGGCCGGCCGTGAGTGCCCAGGGATTGTGCCTGCAGCAGGTTTATTACGCGGGCGAGACCTGTACGTCGGCCTGCCGGTTGGAATGAGAAAAAAGGATTGATGAGGTAGGGGTGAGAAAAGGTGAAACAAGCAAAAATTCATAAGACTTATGTAGCCAGGCCAGATGATATTCAGCGTGAGTGGTACATTGTGGATGCCACAGGTCTGACGTTGGGCCGCCTGGCGACGAAAATAGCGAGCGTCTTGCGCGGGAAGAACAAGCCGCAGTACACGCCGTATGAGGATGTGGGTGATTTCGTCATCGTGATCAACGCTGAAAAAGTTGCGGTTACCGGACGTAAGCTCGACCAGAAAAAGTACTTCCATCACAGCGGCTATCCTGGTGGCATTAAGTCGATTACCCTGCGTCGCCAACTACAAAAGCACCCTGAGCGTGTGATTGAACACGCCGTCAAGGGCATGTTGCCGCGCGGGCCGCTGGGCCGTCGGCAGTTCAAGAAGTTAAAGGTTTATGCCGGTTCTACACATCCTCATCAGGCACAATTGCCTAAACCGTTGGAGTTATAAGGAGTCTAGCGCATGTATTATGAAGGATTAGGGCGTCGGAAAACTGCTTCGGCGCGTGTGCGTCTTCACGCGGGTGGAAGCGGGCAGTACGTTGTGAATGGGCAGCCTTATCGAGAATACTTTCGACGTGAGGTCGATTGGCAGAATGTGGTCATGCCCTTGCAACTGACCCAGACCGAGGGGCAGTTCGATATTACGGTCCTCGTCGAAGGTGGCGGCATTACCGGACAATCTGAGGCCGTGCGCATGGGCATCTCCCGCGCGTTGCTCAACGTTGATCCAGAGTTCCGCACCGTATTGCGGAATGCCGGCTTCCTCACGCGCGATGCACGCGAGAAGGAACGCAAAAAGCCCGGTCTGAAGCGCGCCCGTAAGGCCCCGCAGTACACAAAGCGCTAGGCCTGACCCGCGGCTTGTTTCTGGAGGGATTGGATCGTACAGGTAGGCATGCTCTTGCCTACCTGTTTCTTGTCTATCGGCTCATGCTAATGGGGTCACGGGACAGTTATCCCGGCGGTATCGATTCAGGCTCGTAAACCTGGCGCAGCAACTTATTCCCTAGAGCAGGTTTGGCGCAGATTTTGGCATGCCAGGTGCTCTTGGATGACGAGCGGGGCGTGTTTCTATCAGCCTATCCTCCTTCCCCATAGGGAAGGGGGTGGGGGGATGAGAGGGTCATCGTCTATGGCCGAAGTGCCAACACCTTATGAACCATCCCCAAAGCTCCTTTCGCCACCTGGCAAGGATGGCTGAATAGTTACTCCTGGCGAAGGTTCCCACTTTTGCCAGGTTGACTGGCCTGAATAGACACCTTCAACCGAGGTAGAGGATGAGCACCGATGAGAGTCCCCAGAGGACCAGGTCCACCTGCAAAGGGCGGTCGGTGAGCACCACCTCATCGGGCGCCAGGGTGGTACCGCGCACGTGAATCAAGTACAGATAGCGGAATGTGCCATAGATGACAAAGGGGATGGTCAACATCATCCAGTAGCCGGCAGGCAAATTCGGGGCGGAAAAGGTGTACAGGGCGTAAGCCAGGATCATGGAGGCCGTGACAGTGCTGAGCAAGTGATCCAGCAGAGGCAGGTTGTAATCTTCCAGACTGGCGCGGTGATTGGTGGCCTCGCTGCCCAGGAGTATCAGTTCCCCACGCCGTTTACCCAGTCCCAAAAAGAGGGACAGGAGAGTTATGCAGATGAAGAGCCAGGGGGAAAAGCGTTCCGCGTTCACGAGGGGTATGCCCCCGGCTACGCGCAGTACGAAACCGGCTGCAATCGCCATCACGTCCAACAGGACGATGTGCTTGAGGTAAAGTGAGTACGCCAGTTGCAACAGCAGATAACCGGCAAGAATAACGGCAAACACCGGATTCAGCAGCACACCGAGGACAAGTGAGGTCATCGCCACCCCCACTGCCAGACCGAGGGCCAGTTTGGGCGAGAGTTCCCCGGCAGCCAGGGGGCGATAGCGTTTTGTGGGGTGCTGGCGATCTTTTTCCAGGTCCACAACATCGTTGATCGTGTAGACCACGCCGGAAACCAGACAAAACAACGCAAAACCCACGATCGTGGGCCATAGATACTGCCATTGCAACAGCTTTTCATCGAAAACCAGCGCCGCAAAAATAACGCCGTTCTTGATCCATTGTTGCGGACGCATCGTCCGCGAAAAAGCCATCAGATTGTGCATCATTTTACCTCCATAAGTTCTCTATCAGTAACGACTCAGTCGCCTTTGCCAGATGGCGAACGGGGCTTTGGGAAAGGTGCATAAGAAGTTGGCACTTCTGACCCTCTCATCTCCCAGCCCCCTTACAAAAAAGTCCCCCTTCCCTGGGGAAAAGGGACAGGGGGGATGGGCACATAGAAACCCACCTATCTCGTCATTTACAAGCACCTGGCATACCAAAATCCGCACCCAACCTGGCATAGGGAATAAAAGGCTGCGCCAGGTTGACCGGCCTGAATAGATACCTCTATCATACCCTAACCAGGCCAGGCGACAAGTGACTTGTCGAATTGGCGATTTCCCTCTATACTTCGGGGAGAGGAATAAACACTCAAAGGCATCCTGTCGGAATAAGCCATACCTAAGGAGGGCACTATGATGCGTGTCGTGTTACGGACTCTATGTATCCTGTTGTGGGTGACGTTCTTATCAGGTTGCCAGATGTTAGGGGGGACGCCGACGCCTTTGCCCATCATGCATACAGCTACGCCGGGAGCGTCTGTGGCAATGACGCCGTTACCCACAACTGTTCCACCTTCGTCGACGTTGACCCCGCAACCCGCCGTCACTCCGCAGTCCGGCACTGAGGTGACCTCCCAGGTCATCGTCCTGGACTATCCGCAGAATGGCGAAACCGTTGGCAATCCACTGACCGTGCGTGGGCACGCGGCGCTGATGCCCTTCGAGGCGACACTCGTTGGACGCGTGTACGATGCGTGGGGGCAACTCTGCGGTGTGGCGCCGATCCGGGCGCAAGGCGAGTACGGCGGTCCGGCAACCTTTGAGGGCAGCATCCTCTATGGCGGCATGCCGGGCGCAGGCCAGATCGAAGTAGTGGATGTGAGCGCCAAAGACGGCAGCGATATTGCCGCCGCCACCGTTGCCGTGGCGCTGGCGGGCTTTCCGGGCAACGGCTACGTCGAAATGCCTGCGCCATTGGCCCAGGTGACAGTGCCTACCCACGTACTGGCCCGTGTAGGACGACCGGGCGAGCAAGTCAACGTGACGTTGACCTGGAACGATGGCACACAATTCACCCACATGGTCACCCTTCTGCCGGGACAGGATGGACGCGGACTGGCGATCCTCAGCATGGATTGGGTTGCCGACCCTAAGCCGACGCATCCCGATACCCAGGGTGCCGCCCTGCAAATCCATGATCTGACGGGGCAACCCCTGGCCTGGCAGCCCCTGACCATTCTGCATCCCAACGACGCCAGCACGATGAGCGTCGACGTTTACTGGGTGCGCAACGAGCAAGTTGTCCCGCAATCCTTGCGTCTCCCCCGCACGCAAAGCATCGGGCGGGTCTCCCTTGAAGCGCTGCTGTGGGGGCCGGTTCCCGACAATCTCGATGGCTTTCAAACGGCGATCCCCTTGCCCGCGGAAGTGCTGACGGCGGCGAATCGTGGCGCCGATTGGGGCGAGCGCGTGCGCCTCAAAGATCTCGCCATCACCAACGGCGTGGCGCGGGCAGACTTCTCGAAGGAACTGCTGGCCAATGCCGGCGGCGCGCTGCGGATGTCGCTCATCCGTCAACAGATCGAGCAAACGCTGCTGCAATTCCAGACGGTCCGGCAAGTCATCATCACCGTGGAGGGGCAGACGGGGATGCTGGAACCATAAGCGCAAGTGGCGTATTGGGCAAAACCTGGGAAGATAGCAGAATGCAAAACCGTGAAAACCGAGGAAAGATAGCGAGTTTATGAACGAACGGCGGACAATCTCCCCGGAAGTGGAACCGGAAGAGGCTATGTTGGATCGGACACTGCGCCCCCAACGGCTGGATGACCTCATCGGGCAGGATCGCGTGCGCGAGAACTTGCGCATCCTCATCGAAGCGGCGAGAGCGCGCCACGAGCCGATGGAGCATGCGCTGTTCTACGGTCCTCCGGGTTTGGGGAAGACGACTTTAGCCCATATCGTCGCCAATGAGATGGGCGCCAATATCCGTATCACCGCCGGTCCTTCGATTGAGCGGGCGGGCGATCTGGCGGCGATCCTCAGCAATCTGCACGAGAAGGAAGTGCTCTTCATCGACGAAGTGCATCGCCTGGGGAAGGTGGTGGAGGAAATTCTCTACCCGGCGATGGAAGATTTCGCGCTGGATTTGGTCATCGGGCAGGGACCGGGGGCGCGCACGGTACGCCTGAGCCTGCCGCATTTTACCGTGATCGGTGCGACGACGCGGCTGGCGCTGCTCTCGGCACCGCTGCGAACACGCTTCGGGGCGACCTATCGGTTGGATTTCTACGACGAGGCCGCGCTAAGACAAATCGTCGAACGCGCCGCGCGGGCGTTGAACGTGCCCCTGGACCCGGCAGGCCGTGACGAAATCGCCCGCCGGGGCCGGGGAACGCCGCGTGTGGCGTTGCGCGTGCTGCGCCGCGTGCGCGATTACGCCCAGGTGCGCGGCGACGGCATCATCACCGGTGAGCTGGCCGCCGAGGCGCTGGCGTTGCTGGAAATCGATGCGCGGGGGCTGGATGACCTTGACCGCCGTGTCCTGCGCACCATCATCGAAAAATTCGACGGTGGTCCGGTGGGGCTGGAAACCATTGCCGCGTCCGTCGGCGAAGCCGCCGACACGATCATGGACGTGGTCGAGCCGTACCTTTTGCAGCTTGGCTTCATCGGCCGCACGCCCCGTGGACGGACGGCGACGCGCCTGGCCTACGAACACCTCGGCCTTCCCTACACGCAGTTGGAACAGGGCGCGTTGTTCTGAAGCGCCAACCACAAGTCTGGCTATGTTGACCACGGGGACGCTGCTCCACAATCGTTACCGGATCGACCGCTTACTGGAATTCGGCGTGATGGGGGCGATGTATCGCGCCTGGGATACACAGCGCGAGGTGGCGGTCTCGGTCAAGGAATTGACGCCGCAACCGGACCTGAATGACGCCGTCCTCGAACGGTTGCGTCAAAAATTCGAGCAAGAAGCCAACATCCTCCGCCCCTTGCATCATCCCGCCATGGTCGGCTGCGTCGATTTTTTTCACGCGCCGGCCCTCACCGCGGGCGGGTCGGCTCCCAATACCTACCTGGTGATGGATTTCGTAGAAGGGGAGAGTCTGGCGGATTGCATCGCGCGCGTCGGCGCATTGCCTGAAGCGCAGGTGAAAGTCTGGGCCGGGCAAATTTTGGACGCGCTGGACTACTGCCACAACCACGGCGTCCTCCACCGCGACATCAAGCCGCAAAACATTATCCTTTGCCCCGATGGCGGTGCCGTATTGGTGGGATTTGAGTTGACGAAGCTCTGGGACCCTAACGATCCCCGTTCCTGGACCGCCACACGGGTGATGGGGACGCCGGAATATGCGCCGCCGGAGCGCTGGGGACTACAATCGTGGCATATCGACATTCTCAGCGACATCTACAGCCTGGGCGCGACGCTCTACCACGCGCTGACAGGGAAAGCGCCGCAGACCGCCGGGGAGCGCATGGCGAACCCCTACCGCTTTTTGCCGGTGAAGGAGTTGAGCCGCGTGAGCGCGCGGACCCAGGCCGTTATCACCCAGGCGATGGAACTGCCCCGCGAGAAACGTTTCCGCAGTGCCGCCGCGATGAAAGCTGCCCTGATGGACGTAACGCCGTTGAGCGCCATCGAAGCCGTCCAGCCGGCCCGGCTGATCCTCACCTCGCGCAGGGAACGACTGCGGAACCGGGCACTGCTGGCCCTGGTGAGCTGCGTGGTGTTGAGCCTGGCAGGGATCATCGGCATGGTGATGCCGATGTGGCGCAGCGCACAAATTCTCCCGACGCCCGCGCCGGAGGTATTCACACCGTCGGTCGCCGTGCCGGAGACTGCCGCCGCACCGTCGTTCATCCTCTCCGCCATCCCCACCCGAACGTCCGTATCTTCCCCGCGCCCGCAGAACACGCCGGTTGCCTTCTCCACGGCGCCCGCCGACTGGATGCTGGCGTTCGCCGATGATTTCAACGCCAATACCCACGCCTGGGTTGTCGGCAGCTACGAAGACGCCTGGGGGACCATGAGCCGTGTGATCACCGACGGGCTGTACACGTGGAACGTTACTGCCTTGCAGAGCGTCGGACGTTGGTGTATGCCCACCATCACCCCGACGACCGATTTCTACCTGACGGTGGACGCGCAGCGGGTCAGTGGGCCTGTGGACGCCGGTTATGGGCTGGTCTTCCGCCACAGCAACGGGAATTACTACCTGTTCAGCATCCGCGACGACGGATTTTTCAACTTCAATCTGTGGTATGATTTCACCTGGAGCGCCATCATCGATTGGACGGGAACGTTGACGATTCACCCGGGCGAAGTCAACCAACTGGCCGTGTTGGCAGAAGGAACCCATTTCACGTTCAGCATCAACGGTGAACAAGTCGCCGCCATAGAGGACGCCCAATTGTCGGCGGGTGAAGCCGGGCTTGCGGTGCTGCTCATCACGCCGGGTGACGCGGTTTTCACCTTTCAACGTTTCAGGCTCTATACACCGTGAGAGCTTTTCCACCCCGGACAGGTTTTCTGCAACCTGTCAGATGTGAAGATTGTGGTATGATAGGGGAAAATTAGAAAAAGGATAGGAAGGAAATAGACTGTGATACGTGGGTTACTGTATACTGTAGGACGCACTTTGGTCGCGCTGTATGCGCAATTGTTCATGGATATGGAGATTCTCTGGGAAGCGCCGTTGCCGCCAGGTCCCAAACTCATCGTGGCGAATCATCCCAGCTTTAGTGATCCTTTCGTTCTCTCGTTGCTTTCATCTCGCCCCATGGCAATCCTGATCACCTCCGTCGCCTTTCTGGTGCCCATACTCGGTTTCTACCTGAAACGATCGCGCCACATCCCAGTCGTTGAGGGGGCGGGACGGCTGGCGTTCGATGAGGCGCTGCAGCGGCTGAAGGCCGGCGATACAGTAGCGCTCTTCATCGAAGGGAAGAACAGTCCACCCGAAGGCGGCTTCTGCCCGCCGCGCACCGGCGCAGTACGGTTGGCCCTGAGCGCGGGCGTGCCGATCATCCCGGTAGGCATTCAGTTGGCGCAGGAGCGATTGCGCCTTATCGAGGGGAAGATCAAGGGGCAAACCTACCCGGAATACTGGTACTTACGTGGGCCGTTCCGCATGGTCGTGGGCAAGCCGATCTACCTGGAAGGCGATGTTGAGGATCGCCCCCGTGTGGTAGCAGAATCGCACCGCGTGATGCAACACATCATCGATTTGGTTCATGAGAGCCAATAATGTTTCCAGAAAAGTACGCCTTGACGCCGGGATAAGTGAAGGCGTGCAGGCAATGCAGGCTGAAATTTAAGCTGTGAGGAGAGGGTATGTGATTGACGTGTGGGGTGTATTCTCTAACTTTTTATGGATTCTGGGTCTCGCCGTGCTCCTGGCCGTGTGGAGTTACGCTTCCTACGAAGCCGGGCGCAGCAAGCAAAAAGTTCGCCACAAGCTCAATGAAATGGGCTACGCTTTAGCTTTGGATGCCGGCATGGTGTTATTTCTTGCAGGGATGGTGGCGACCGAAGACCGTTGGTGGGCACGTGGCTTGTGGATTGTCCTCGGTCTGGGCGTCCTCGTCGAAGGGATAGGGCGCATTGTCCAACATCGCAAAGCCGCGCAAGCCGGAACACCCTCATCCTATGACAGCCATTGACCTCGTGACTCCACCGCCAGGCACACCGACGCCCTCACCAAAACCGCGCGCGGCCTGGTTAGCCCTGGGACTTCCCTGCGCAGGGTTACTCATCGTTGGGCTTTTGGGCCGGATCGCTGGGAGCGTTATCGTCCATACCCTTGTGGGGATGGTAGGGACTGCGGTGGGCGGCATAGCGGCGGGCGTCACCGCCCAACGCTTCATCGCTCACGGGAAATCGAGCGGTGAGGTAGTCTTCGGTATAGGCGCAACGACGGCAATTGGCGTTGTCGCCATCGGCTATATCTATCTGTTTTACATCGAGAACGCCATGTCGACTATCCTCACCCTGGCGCGCAACGTCGAGCAGACCTTCATCTTCGTGGAATTCTTCACGGCGCAATACGCCGGAACGCTTTGGGCGCGACGGTTTTTCCCCGTTATCCGTGGCACAAACTAAAGTGGCCTGGCAATCACTACCGTACAGTCCCAGAGAGCCATCCTCTCTTCTCCCTCTTGAGCGGGGCTACATTATCGTCCGGCAGATTGTCGTGTACCCATATCATGGCTTCCACCCGCGAACGAACGGCTAACTTCGTCATCACGTTATTCACTGCCCCATCATGGGCACTGTGCCCGGGCTGACCTGCGTTTTAGCTTATCGGCGGTAAAATGAAAGGCGTCCTCTACCGGCAAGCAGAAATGACAAGGGAAACTTTTTCCATCCGCGATGTGCCCATCTACGGGTCGTTGATTCTTGCGCCGATGTCGGGCTACAACGACCAGCCGTTTCGCCGCTTGTGCCGCGAATTCGGTGCGGCGTTGGTCTACACCGGCCTGCTCTCGGCCAGCGCCATTAGCTATGCCTCCCCACGTTCAGACGAGATGCTGCGCTTCCATCCCGACGAACATCCGCTGGCATGCCAGCTTTTCGGCAGTGATGAGCAAGTTCTGGAACGCGCCGCGCGCACCGTTGAAGCGCTCGGCATCGCTGTATTGGACTTCAACATCGGTTGCGCCGAACCGAAAATCGTGAAGGGCGGCTATGGCGCGGCGTTGCTCAAAGAGCCGGCGACCATCGGGCGCCTTATGACACGCCTTGTCCGCGCGGTGCAGGTTCCGGTCACCGGCAAAATGCGGCTGGGGTGGGACGCGAATTCACGTAATTACCTGGAAGTGGCTCATATCCTGGAAGACAGCGGCGCAGCGCTGATCGCCGTCCACGGACGCACCGCCGACCAGGGCTATCTGGGGGTTGCCGACTGGGACGCCATCGCCAAGGTGAAGCAGGCCGTTCACATCCCCGTCCTCGCCAGCGGCGACGTGAAGTGCGCCGCCGACATCGACCGCCTCCAGGCGCATACCGGCTGTGATGGTGTGATGATCGGGCGCGCTGCTATCGGCAACCCGTGGATTTTCCAGCGCCGCGACCTGCCCGCCGTCCCGTTAGCCGAACGTGTGCCGGTCATCGTCCGCCACCTGCGGGATATGGTGGAATTCCACGGTATTGAGCAAGGTGTGCCACGCTTCCGCAAACATCTGCGGCGCTACCTGACCGGCACCGCCATCACCCGCCGGCAACGCCGCGACTTCATGGTATGCGATGATGCGGATACGCTGGTGGACTGGTTGGAAGCCACCGTCTAACAACAATCTAGTCCATCGTGGCAGAAATTTCACACCCGTTAGCCATGCTTGGAGCGGATCGCCAGATCCGCGGTTCTGGCGCGCTACGCCGGGATCTGGTGATCCCTGGCAAGTCTTAACTGGGGAACTATTTGTGCCGTGCAGTACTAGGAGAACTTGAACCTGTCTCAATAAGGAGTATAGTTGGCCTGATCCATACATGGAAATTTCACCGCCAAGGCGCCCAGAACGCCAGGCTTTGTGACTATTTGACTCCAGACTATCCGACTATTTTCAAGGGAGGAAGCGATGAACATGGATGCGGTTAATCTGGTCTATTTCTCGCCCACCCACACGACGCAACGCCTCTTAGAGGGTATCGCCCAGGGGATGGGGGTCAGCACGGTGACTCCCATAGACCTGACGCCGCCGCATGCACCACATCAAAGGATCGAGATCGACCAGGTCACCCTGACTCTCATCGGTGCGCCGGTGCATAGCGGGCGGCTGCCGAAGGTGGCGGTGGAACGGCTTTACCGCGTGCAGGGCAACAACACACCGGCAGTGCTCGTCGTTGTCTACGGCAATCGCGCTTTTGAAGATGCACTCCTGGAGTTGAAGGATGTGACAATGGCGCGCGGCTTCATCCCTATCGCCGGCGCGGCGTTTATCGGGGAACATTCCTATTCCACCGCAGCACTGCCCATCGCCGCGGGCCGCCCGGATGCCGCCGATATGGAGAAAGCCATTGCGTTCGGGCAGCAAATTCGGCAGAAGCTGGCGCAGACGCCGCTCGACAATCTGCCGCCGCCAACCATCCCCGGCAATTTCCCGTACAAAGAACGGCGACCTTCCACTGAGACCCCGCCAACCCCGATCACCATCGCCGATCTCTGCACGCTATGCGGAGATTGCGCCACCGTCTGCCCGACCGCGGCCATCACCGTCAGCGACGCCGTGATCACCCAGGCGGCAGCTTGCATCCAGTGTTGCGCTTGTACGCGCGCCTGCCCCACCGGCGCGCGGGTGATGGAAGATCCGCGCATTCTGCGGACAGCCGCGTGGCTGTACGAAGAACACAGCGCGCGCCATGAACCGGAGATCTTTTTAGAAGGTGTTATTTATGGATACCAAGAGCCAAGATGTGGGGAATATCCCCAACCGCTCCACCCGCGTGACCCGTCACATTGAACAACACGGCGGCGGTGGAACCCTTTCGGACATCATCCTGGGCGGACAGGATGGGGTTGGTCAATGTCCTGGGAGTTATTCAGAAGATGCCCGCGGCCGAGCGTGAGGAAGTCCGCCAAATCTATCGCGCCTGGGGATTGGAGGGCGAGGCACTGGAAGAGGTGGTGCGGCAGGTCACCGCCAATGAGGAAACCTGGCTTCAGGTGATGATGGCCGATGAATTGAAATTGCAGCCGGTGGACGAACAGCGTGTCCTGCGCAGCGCACTTGTCGTTGGTCTGGCGGCCATCATTGGCTCCCTGGTGCCGCTGATCCCCTTCTTTTTCCTGGCGTCAGGTCTGTTTTCGCGGAGCCTGGCCGTCGGCATCTCCCTGGCGATGTCAGCAGTAGCGTTATTCCTGGTGGGTGTATACAAAGCGCGCCAGACGGTCGGACGCCCCGGACGTTCTGGCCTGCAAATGACCGTCATCGGGATAGCTTCGGCGCTGGCCGGCTACGGTATTGGGACGCTGTTCGGCGGATAACAAATTGGCGAGAAAATGAGCACTCAAGATACCCTCACCTATTCCTATTGGGGGCAGACGACCGAACAGCTCTTGACAATGCTGCAAAGTTCAGCCGCCGGTCTCACCACCCCGGAGGCACAACAACGCCTGGAACAGTACGGCCCGAACGTTTTGGAAACCCACGCGGAAGTCACGCCGTTGCGGTTGTTTCTCAAACAGTTCCGCGACCCCATTGTGCTGATTTTGCTTTTTGCCACGACGGTCTCGGCGGTGACACAGGAATGGATTGACGCGGGCATCATCCTGGTGATTGTGGTGGGCAGTGCGCTCTTGAGCTTTTTCCAGGAATACCGGGCGGGCAACGCGGCGGCAAAATTGCGTGCCCAGATCACCCCCAAGGCAACGGTTCTCCGCGATGGACAAGCTCAGAGCATCCCCGCTGAAGAAGTCGTGCCGGGAGATGTGGTGCAGCTTTCTGCCGGAAGTCTCATTCCTGCCGATGGCGTGCTGCTGGAAGCCACCGACTTCTACGTGAACCAGGCCGTGCTCACCGGCGAGACGTTCCCGGTGGAGAAAAGGCCGGGCCCGGTAGCGGAGGGAGCGAGCTTGCCGGAGCGCACGAATTGCGTCTTCATGGGCACGAACGTGCGCAGTGGTTCGGCCAAAGCGCTCATCGTGCAAACGGGCGCCGCTACCGTCTTCGGGCAGGTGGCGAAGCGGCTCACGGTGCGCCCGCCGGAGACCGAGTTCGAGCGCGGCATCCACCGGCTGGGTTACATGCTCACCCGTGTGATGTTCATCCTGGTGTTCCTGGTTTTCGCCGTCAACGTCTTCTTCCACAAACCGGTGCTGGATTCACTGTTGTTCTCCGTCGCCCTGGCGGTGGGTCTCACGCCACAACTGCTGCCGGCGATCATCAGCATCACGCTTTCCAAAGGCTCGCAGCGCATGGCGGCGGATGGCGTCATCGTGCGGCGGCTGGAATCCATCGAAAACTTCGGCAGTATGGACGTGCTCTGCACCGACAAGACCGGCACCCTTACGCTGGGCGTGGTGAGTCTGGATGGCGCGGTGGATGTGCAGGGGCAATCTTCGGAGGACGTTTTCCGCTACGCCTATCTCAACGCCTGTTTCGAGACCGGCCTTTCCAATCCCCTGGATGAAGCCATCACGGCGCACGCGCAGCCTGACGTGACCGGCTACACCAAGGTTGACGAAGTCCCTTACGATTTCGTGCGCAAACGGCTGAGCATTGTTGTCCAGACGGCGACCGGGCTGTTGCAAATCACTAAGGGCGCACTGGACAACGTGCTGGAGGTGTGCACTCAGGTTCAAGAAGGCGCCGTCAGCGTGCCTCTCGATGACGACCGCCAACAGCAGATTCAGCAACGCTACACCGCCTGGAGCGAACAGGGATTTCGGGTGCTGGGCGTCGCCGTGCGGATGATGCCGGAGCAAGCGCGCTACACCCGCCGTGACGAGCACGACATGACGTTTGTGGGTTTTCTGCTCTTTTTCGATCCACCCAAACCCGGCGTCCGCGAGACGATCGCGGCGCTGGAGGAACTGGGTGTGCAGCTCAAGATCATCACCGGTGACAACAAACTTGTTGCCCGGCATGCCGCCAATGCGGTTGGAATGACCGTGACCGGCATGCTGACCGGCGCAGAGATCGCCGATATGTCCGATGAGGCGCTCTGGCACGCCGCCGAGCACGCCAACCTCTTCGCCGAAGTAGATCCCAACGAGAAAGAGCGCCTTATCCTGGCGCAAAAGAAACTGGGGCACGTGGTGGGCTATATGGGCGACGGCATCAACGACGCGCCGGCGCTGCACGCCGCAGACGTGGGTATCTCAGTGGATACGGCAGTGGATGTAGCGAAAGAAGCCGCCGACTTCGTACTGCTCAAACACGATCTCTCCGTTTTGCGACAGGGGATTGTACTGGGACGGACGACGTTCGCCAACACCCTCAAATACGTCTTCACCACCGTCAGCGCCAATTTCGGCAATATGTTCAGCATGGCCGGCGCCTCATTGTTCCTGCCATTCCTGCCGCTGCTGCCGCTGCAAATCTTGCTCACGAACTTCCTCACCGACCTCCCTTCGATGAACATTGCCGGCGACAGTGTAGATCAGATGTTGATCAACCAACCCCGTCGCTGGAACGTCGCCTTCATCCGCGATTTTATGATCACGTTTGGCATTACCAGCTCCGTTTTCGATTACCTGACCTTCGGCGTGCTGCTCCTGATTCTCAAGGCGAATGAAACGCAATTTCACACCGGCTGGTTTCTTGAGTCCATCCTGACGGAATTGCTGATTGTCTTTATCGTGCGCACGCAACAGCCGTTCTACAAAAGCCGTCCGGGCCGGATGTTATGGATGGTCACTCTGATCGTAGCCGGCGTCACATTGGCCCTCCCCTATTCACCGCTGAACACACTGTTGGGGCTGGATCCACTGCCACTGCCGATTTTCCTGGCCTTGATCGGCATCACCATGCTTTACCTGTTGGCCTCGGAGACGGTGAAACACTTTTTCTATCGCAAGGAGCACGTCTAAAATGAAACGTATCGCCGTTTTGACCAGTGGCGGTGACGCCCCAGGGATGAACGCTGCTATTCGCGCCGTGGTGCGCTGCGGCCTGGAGCAAGGGTGGGAAGTGTTCGGCGTCCAACATGGCTATGCCGGCCTCATCGCCGACGATATGACGCCGTTGAGCGCTAGAGATGTCGGCGGCATCATCCAATGGGGCGGCACGATGTTAGGCAGCGCGCGCTGTCCGGAGTTCAAAACAGAAGAAGGCCGTCGGCAAGCCATCAGCGCATTAGAGCGGCGCGGCATTGAAGCCACCGTGGTTATCGGGGGGAATGGATCACAGACCGGCAACCACGCGCTCTCGGCGCTGGGATTTCCCACCGTCGGCGTGGCTTCGACCATCGACAACGACCTCTACGGTTCCGACATCACCATCGGTGTAGATACAGCGCTTAACATTGCCCTGGAAGCCATTGACCGGCTAAAGGTCACCGCCTCTTCCCACCATCGCGCCTTTCTCGTCGAAGTGATGGGGCGCGAGTGCGGCTATCTGGCGCTGATGGCAGGCATCGCTGGCGGCGCCGAAGCCGTGGTGCTTCCCGAACTGGAAACGGACCCGGAAGTGGTAGCTGCCGAGCTGCTCGCTGCCTACGAACGCGGCAAGCCCCACGCCCTGATCGTTGTCGCGGAAGGCGCGCAGTATAATGCCGAGGGATTGGCCGCTTACTTCAAAGAGCACCGTGAGCGCCTGGGCTTCGACTTGCGGGTGACGACGCTGGGGCATGTGCAGCGCGGCGGCGCGCCGGGGGCGTTCGACCGTCTCCTTGCCAGCCGTCTGGGTGCGGCGGCGGTTGAAATTCTGGCCGCCGGTCAGCATGGCATCCTGGTAGGCCTGAACAAAGGGGCGATAACGGCGATACCCCTGGCGGATGTGGTGGGCAAACAAAAGCCGCTGGATATGAACTTGATCAAGTTGGCGAACGTTTTATCACAGTAAGCAGAATCTTTTATGTCCAGCTCAGACATGGCGCCAAAGATCACGGCTCTGCTGCGGGTTCCCCCGTTGATGCTCCGCCTGGCGCGCCAGCTCCCTATGCTCATTTTGCTGGGGCTGGCCGTGCATTTGATCTTGCCCCAGTTGACCACGCTGGAACACTCACTCAAGATCATCGAAAAGATGGCCTGGTGGGCCGTCGTCCTGGCGGTTGGAGTGCAAATTTTGAGCTATGTGGGCAGTGGTTATCTGCTCAGCAGTCTGGCAAGTATCTCACCGCCGCACTTGGGGATCGGGCGCGGCATGGTCATCACCCTGGCGGCATCCAGTGTAGGATTGGTCGCCGGCGGTGCGGTGGGCAATGCGGCGGCGGTTTATCGTTGGACACGCAGCAGTGGTGTGGGAAAAGAGGGGGCGCTCCTGGCAAGCTGGTTGCCCTCCCTTTTCAACAACGCTATCCTGGCGCTCGTTGCCGTCGCGGGCGTGCTGCATTTGTTGATCGTCCATGAATTGTCCACCCTCCAGGCGATTGGCTTTAGTCTGACGTTGGCATTGATCGTCGGCGCGATGAGCATCATCATTTGGGGTGTGCATCACCAGCCCGCTTTCACCGCACTTTTGACGCAGATTTCCCGCCGCTGGGCCAGCCTGTGGCGGCGTCCTTATGATCCCACCGCAACCACAGATACCACGGCGCGGATCTTTGGCGCCTGGGATGTGTTGCGCACCAGTGGGTGGCATCGACCGGTATTGGGGGCTGTGCTGAACATCGGCTTCGATATGGCGACGCTCTTTCTGCTCTTTATCGCGGCTGGGCACGTGGTCAGCCCCGGCGTGCTGCTGACCGGTTACGGCTTACCGCTGCTGCTGGGGAAAGTGACCTTTTTGCCCGGTGGTGTCGGCATCGTCGAGGGCACGATGGCCGCTTTGTACAACGGATTGGATGTGCCGAATGCCGTCAGCGTGCTGGTCATTTTGGCCTATCGCATCATTTCATTCTGGGTGCCCACGTTGTTGGGATTCCCGCTTGTGATTTACTTACAACACACTACACACCCGGTGGAGGAAACATCATGAACGAACGAGGTGAAAACATGACTGCTACAGTGGCATTGATTCAAGGGGACAATCGCTATGACAACCTGCGTGCGGCGCTAGACCTGATTGCCGCTGACATCCCGTTTGACGGACGCCGGCAGGTGCTCATCAAACCTAACTTTGTCAGCCAACGGCAACTGGCGGCCACGCACAACGATGCACTGCGCGCGGTGCTGGATTTCGTGCGCGCGCGGTACGCCGGGGCGCTGGTCGTCGCCGAAGGTGCGGCGCTCGTCAACACCTGGGACAGTTTCGCCCATTTCGGCTACGAAGCGCTGGTCGCGCCATACGACGTCACGCTGGTGGACCTCAACGCGGATGATACCGTTCCCGTACAGGTCTACGACCGACATCTACAACCTAAAACGCTGCGCCTGGCGCGCACCGTGGTAGAAAGCGATCTGCGCATTTCGGTCGGACCGCCGAAAACTCACGACACGGCCATTGTCACCCTGTCGATCAAAAATATGGTGCTGGGATCGCTCGTCAATCCCACGGTGGCAGCGCGCGATCGGCCACAACACGAATCGCTGGGGATGCTCGACAGACTGATACCGCAGTGGTTGCGCTTTTCCGCACCGGCGGATTGGGTGATGGCGCGCATGGCCGGAAACAACCCCAGCGACAAATTCGCCATGCACCAGGGCTATCCTGTCTTTAACTTGAACATGGCGATGCTGGCGCCATGGGTTTGGCCGCATGTGGCCGTCATTGACGGCTTCGAAGCCATGGAAGGCCCCGGACCGACGAAGGGCGACCCGGTGGATTGGCGTGTGGCACTGGCGGGCACCGATGCGTTGGCCGTGGATACCTTCACCGCGCGCTTGATGGGCTTCGATCCGCACGCCATCGGCTATCTCCATTATTGTCAACGCCTGGGGCTGGGCGTCGCCGATTCCGCCGCCATCACGGCGGTGGGCAACGTGGAACCGGACGTCGTGCGGCGGCAATTCAAGCCCCATCCCGGCTACCGGCGGCAGCTCAAATGGCATTTGGCGGCGGCAGATCGACTGCTGCGCCAAGCGCCGCCCGTGCAGCCATCCGCGGATTGCTGTGGCAGCGAAGACGCCGTCCCATAAGCGTGATTTCAATATCTGGCTACGGCTCGCGCCGTTGCTCCTGGCCGTGCCGGCGATCCAGCCCTTCCTGGGTAACGAACTCACCGCCGGCTACGACAACGTCTTGCACCTCTGGCGTAGCCTCGAAGCCGACCAGATGCTCGGGCAAGGCATCCTCTACACTCGCTGGTTCCCCGACATGGTCTTTGGCCTCGGCTATCCCATGCTCTTGTTCAACCCGCCGCTCTCGGCGCTGCTGGCGGCCCTGTTCCACCGGCTAGGGCTGGATTGGCCCCTCGCCATCAACGGCGTCTTCGCCGTGGGGACACTCTTCTCCGGCTGGACAACCTGGCTCTGGGTCCGCGACTTGCGCCGCACCGCACCCCCCCTCGAACGTGAAATCGCCGCCCTGGCCGCCGCCCTGGTGATGGTCACACTGCCGTTCCATGCCTACGTCAACTATCATCGCGCCAGTATGAGCGAAGCGCTGGCCTGGGCCTTCCCCTCCCTCATTCTTTGGGGATTGGGACGCTGGCAGCGCCACGCCGAACGCCGTGGGCTGTGGGCGGCGGCGGGCGGTCTGGCGGCCATGTTACTCACGCACGATGCCTTCGCCTACCTGCTGCTGCCGCTTCTGGTGGCCTGGGTCGTAGCCGGCGCGCTTGATGAGCGCAGTTGGCGCGCAGTCTGGCGCGGCGTTTGGGCGCTGGGACTGGGGATCGGCATCGCGGCGTTCTTCTGGCTCCCTTCGATTCTGGAACGGGGCCATGTGCAGTTCGAGCGCGTGTTGAGCTACCGCTATTCGGCCAGCTTCGTGGCGCTGACGACCTTGCTGGAGCCGCCGCGCGCCTTCGATACCAGCCTGCTCAATCCCTGGCTGCCCAAAGGAATCGGACTGCTGCCGGCGCTGTGTATGCTGCCGACGTTGCCCGTCCTCATTTCGCTGCGCCGTAAGGCAGGCTTTGGGCAACTTTTCATCTTATGGATAACGACCCTCGGCTACGTGTGGCTCGCCATGCCTGCCGCCGCCTGGTTCTGGAAGCTGATCCCGCCACTGGCGTTTTTGCACTTCCCCTGGCGCTTTCTCTCGCCGGCCGCCGTGGGGGTCGCTGCACTTGCCGGGAGCGGGTGTGGATGGTTAGCGCGGCGTTGGACTCCCGCCGGCCCGCTGCTGCTCATGGTGTTGAGCCTGGGCGCCCTCGGTTGGCTCTATCCGCCCCATACCGATCTCTCCCAACCGGCGACGCTCGCCGGAATGCTCGACTACGAACATCAAACCGGCTGGCTCGGCGGGACGACCTTTGGCGAACTGCTGCCCAAGACCGTGCAGCAACTTCCGTCGGATAATCCCCTGGAAGCAGACCTGCGTGCCGGGCGCGAGCCGGTGCGCCTGCGTCCCGAAGACCTGCCCGCCGGCGCGACCATCCACGCGGCCGATTACGGACCGAATCGTGCACGGGTAATCGTGGAATCGCCCGTCCCCTTTCGCGCCCGCTACTGGACGTTCGCCTATCCCGGCTGGCGCGTGCGGATCGACGGCGCGACTGTGCCTATCATTCCCAGCGAACCGGAGGGGCTGATTACCTTCGACGTGCCGGCCGGACGCCACACGCTGGAGATTCACTTTGGTGAAACCCCCGGGCGGCTTGTCGCGGATGCGCTCTCGGTGCTCAGCCTGGCCCTGCTGCTGCTCAGTCACAAAAGAGCGCCTCGAGGTGACGCAACCCGTCCGGCGGAAATGCTGGAAACGTTCACTGCGACCGGTTTTTTCGCCCTGGGACTGGCCTTGCTTCTGGTCAAGACACTGTGGATTGATCACTTCAACACCCCGCTGCGCTTGGCGAATCTTGAGGATAACCATTTGCGTCGTGTGGATGTTCCGCTGGACGTGACCTTCGACGGGCAGTTTCGACTCCTCGGCCACGACGCCTTGCCGACGACGCTGGCGGCAGATGCGCCTCTGGATGTGTGGACGTATTGGCAGGATACCGTCCCCGGCGGAACAGAGTATGGCGTGGGGATGGCACTCCAGGATGCCTACGGTGTCGCCTGGAACACGGCCACACCCTGGCCGCCCCCCTGGTATCGTGAGCCGCCCGCGACCTATACCTGGCCCGCCGATCGGTACGCCGCCATCGCGCAACGGTACGAGCTGTGGTCTGGAACGCCGCCGGGCGTCTACACACTGACGTTGAGCGTCTTCGAGCCGGCATCCGCGTTCACTTACATAGCCCAAGATGCCACCGGACAGAGTCTGGGCACCGAGTTGACGCTGGGGACGGTGCGCATCACGCCGCCGCGCCGGCGGACCCAAGACGCGGCGACGCGCTTCAGCGTCAACAGTGACGCCGTCTGGGGACCGCTGCGGCTGATAGGCTACGATGTGGATCGGGAGATGGCGGCGCCCGGCGCGCTCATCCTGCTCACCTTCTTGTGGCAAGCCGACAGCGCGCCGCCGCTAGACTGTTCCGCGCAGGTGCAGCTTGTATCGGAGAGCGGCGCCATCGCCACTGAATTCACCTTGCCGCCGGTCCGTGCCGACTTCCCGACGACGCGCTGGCAGGCCGGCGACGTCTGGCGTGGACGGCATCTCGTGCGACTGCCCGCCACGCTCGACAGCGGGCGCTACCGCTGGACGGTGTCCGCCTGCCCGGAACTCAAGGCCACAGCCGCTTCCTCTCCATTGGCGTTTCTCGATGTGGAGGCCCCGCCGCGCCGTTGGGATGTGCCTCCCCTGGACATCATCACCAACGTGCCATTGGGCACAGAAGCCACGTTGTTGGGCGTGCAGGGCGCACCGGACGCGGTCCATCCCGGCGATACCTTTTCCCTCACATTGGTCTGGCGTGCGGACGCCGTCATGGCCGAAAGCTACCGGGTCTTCGTCCACCTGAGCAGGCCGGACGGCGCACTCGTGGCGCAATCCGATGGCGAGCCGGCGGAGTGGTATCGTCCCACCACCGGCTGGGTGCCCGGCGAGATCGTGCTGGATCCACGGGTGTTGGAGCTTCCCGTTGACCTGCCGCCGGGCGTCTATCGCCTTCAGGCGGGATTGTACACCTTGAAGGAGGGCCGCCTGCGCACAGCGGACGGTGCAGATGCCATCCCTCTGGGAGAAATTATCGTTCAGTGATGGTGACGCACTAGGGAAAACTGCTATGCCGACCTGGCCGGTTTTTTGCAGTCGGTCAGGTCTGGCGCAAACTCACCCTAATCCTGAGACGCACCCATGTAAACCCGCCCATTGGCGCTTTGCCGCTTCTGCACTATGATTGTCTGTAACTATTCAGCCACCCTTGCCAGGTGGCGAACGGGACTTTGGGGAGGGCACATAATAGGTGACCCCTTCGGCAGGTGCTGACCCTCTCATTCCCCAACCCCCTTCTCCCCCGCCAGCGGGGAAGAAGGGGGCAAAAGGGGGGTGTGGCGGGCGGCGAAGCCGCCCGCCACACCCCCCAAAAAATCCCCCTTCCTGGGGGGAAGGGGGAAGGGGCTGATAGAAACACGCATATCTTGTCATACAGAAGCACCTGGCCTACCAAAGTCTACGCCAAACCTGGCATAGGAAATAAGTGGCTTCGTCAGGTTTACTGGCCTGAATAGATACGATTGTCTTACGTTGCAAGGCGGCGAAGTCCCGAACTGGCGTGCTTGATGCGAAAATGACGTAACTGCAACCACAGACTATCCGACTCGCGACTACCAGACTATTTCTGGAGGAACCTATGGCGATTGAATTCCTCTCGATTGTTGTTTTCACTTTTGCATTGGCGCTTTTGGTGCTGGGGGCGATCACCTGGTGGATCGAACGCGGCAGAAAACGGACCCTCGGCGTGTTGATGATGGGCAGCGCGTTGATCATTGCCGGCGTTTATGCGTTTCTGGGCAGCCGTTTCGCCCTCGCCGTGTTTGGGCGGCTCATCATCACCGTGGATTTGCCGCGCTTAATGGCGACCGCCATCACTTACACTATCGGTGTGCTCTTGGGATTCGGGTTGGCCGGCGGCGTCTTCCTCTGGATTTCTGGACGTCTGGTGAAGCCTACCAAACTGGAACGGCAACTCGCCACGTTTATCGTCATCGTGTTGCTGGTGGCTTTCATCATCAGCACCCTGGCTGTGTATATCAGCCGTTAGGGAATGAGCATTCTATACTGCTCACGGCCATAATCTTTCCAATCCCGTCACGGCTCAGCCTGGCGCTCACTATTCAGACGGCCATGGACGAACCCTGGTGAGGGGGAGAAAAATAAGGGGTTTTTGCAGGCGGGCGCAGCCCGCCTGCAAAAACCCACAAAAAAAGTAACTAATTCAGCCACCCTTGTCAGGTGGCGAAGGGGACTTTCAGGCTGGCCTCGATCTCGGCCATCAGCGCGTCCAGCAGTTCTGCCTCCGGCACGGTGCGCACGATTTTGCCCTGGCGGAAAATCACGCCCTTGCCCTTGCCGCCCGCCAGCCCGAAGTCTGCACCTTTTGCTTCCCCCGGCCCGTTGACGACGCAGCCCATCACCGCGACCTTGAGCGGTTCTTGGATGGCTTGTAGCCGTTCGCTGACTTGCTGCGCCAGCGTCACCAGGTCGATTTCCGTGCGCCCGCAGGTGGGGCAGGAGATCATCACCGGACCGCGTTGGCGGAGATTGAGCGCTTTGAGGATTTCGTAGCCGACTTTCACCTCATCGAGCGGATCGCCGGTGAGCGAAACGCGCAGAGTGTCGCCCAGGCCCATATAGAGCAGCACGCCGAGGCCCACGGCAGAGCGGATTGCCCCCACGTCGGGCAGTCCGGCCTCGGTGATGCCCAGGTGCAGCGGATACGGTGTCAGTGCGGCGATGCGGCGGTACGCTTCCACGGTGGTGGGCACGTCGAAGGCTTTGAGCGAGAGTTTGATCATGGTGAAGTCCAGGTCTTCCAGGATTTTCACGTGGCGCATCGCCGCCGCGACCATTTTATCGACGGTGGAAAGGGCAGGGTCCTCGTCCAGGTCTTGGGGCAACGAGCCTGCGTTGACGCCGATGCGAATCGGCACCTGGCGTTCTTTCGCTTGGCGCACGACCTGCTGCACGCGCTCCGCCGAACCGATGTTGCCGGGATTCAGGCGTAGGCCGTCCACGCCGGCATCCAGCGCAGCGAGGGCCAGCCGATAGTCGAAGTGAATGTCGGCGATCAGGGGGATGTGGATGTCCTTTTTGATGGCAGACAACGCCTCGGCAGCCGCGTGATCCGGCACGGCCACGCGGATGATTTCGCAGCCAGCCTCTTCCAGCGCGTGAATCTGGCGGATGGTGGCCGGGGCGTCGCGGGTGTCGGTGTTCGTCATTGACTGGACGACGATCGGGGCTCCGCCCCCCACGACGACGCCCCCGATACTGATAGGCTTGGATATTCTACGCATCACTGTTCTCCTCAACTATGGCCCCAACTTGTTGGGGACTCCGCCTCTGACTGACATTTTTCAACTCAGTCATAGAGACTCTTCTCCGCTCGTTGAAACCTTGGAATACCAATCTCCCATCCACAGTTTCTAAATCTGGGTGTGCGTGGCACACACGAAGGGATAGCGCGGTTTGAGCGCCGTGGCGATGGCGTGGGCTTGCGCTTCCGTTTGGACAATGCCGAAGACGCTCGCGCCCGACCCCGCCAGCAACGCGGCTTCTACGCCGGCTTCGAGCAAGCTGCGTTTGGCTGCGTCGATGGCCGGATATTCGTTCAAAACGGTGCTCTCGAAATCGTTATGCAGGCTGTTGACGATGCCCGCGAAATCCTGTCGTCGGATAGCATCGATCATCTGCGCGCTCTTGTCGGTGAAGGTGAGTTGATCCACCTTTAACCCCGCGTAAGCGGTGCGCGTCGACACGAACACGCCGGGGTTGACGATGACGAGGTGCAGTCTAGGCGGCGAGGGTAGGGGGTGGACGATTTCCCCGCGTCCCGTTGCCAGCGCCGTGGCGCCCAGGACGCAGAATACCACATCCATCCCGATCTCCTGGCCGATCTCCAATAGTTCTGCCTGCGACAGCCCCAACTGCCAGAATTTGTTCAGCCCCACCAATGTGGCAGCCGCGTCGGCGCTGCCGCCGCCCATTCCTCCACCGACGGGGATGTGTTTGTTGAGCTTGAATTTCACGCCGTGCTCCACGCCGCAGCGCTCTTTGAGCAGTACAGCGGCTTTCCAGATCGAATTCCGCGCGTTGTGCGGGACGTTGTTGCTTGCACTTTCGATGGTGATGCCGGCATGAGCATCGCTGATGGTGATATCATCGCCTAGCGCCGTCTGCTGCATCACCGACTTGATTTCGTGATAGCCTGACGGCAACTGCCGGACGATTTCCAGCGTCAGATTGATTTTGGCGTAAGCTTTGATGGTCAGTTCGGTCATTGAGTCCAAAGTCCAAAGTTGAAGGTCAACATCTGTTCAATCCGTTGACGTTAAACTGACGATAGCGAACACCTGGATGCCCTCGCCACGCCCGAAGGCGGTCAGCTTCTCACCGCTGGTGGCATTGATGCCGATCTGCGTTGTAGTGATACCGAGCAATGGCGCGAGGCTCTGCTTGATGGCGTCGGACCACGGTTCGATGGGCGGGCGGCGACCTTCGACGCTGACCCCCAGGTTGTTGATGACGTAGTGCTTTTCTGCCAGCATCTGCAACGGAATCTTCAGGTATTCGCGGCTGTCGGTGATGCCGTCTTCCAGGCACAGCTTGTCGCAGTAGTAGCCGATGGAGCGCCCGCCGACGGCCTGCGTGAGCGCGTTGAAGACGGCATGCAGGATCACATCGGCGTCGGAGTTGCCCTTCAACCCCCGTTCGCCGGGGATCACTACCCCGCCCAAAATTAAGGGTTTAGGGTCCCCTTCGTCCACAAAATGATGGCTGTCCTGTCCAAATCCAACGGAAAACATGTCTTCTCCTAGTCTGGTAGTCATGAGTCGGATAGTCCTACGGTCATTTTCATCAGGACTTACGCCAGCCTGGCTCGAATCAAGCGACGGAGGATTTGTAGTGACGCCTTCAGGCGTCTCTTAGGAGCTAAGAACGGCTGAAGCCGTCACTACAAACGGAAATTTGCGTAAGTCCTATTCATGATCGGGGCTGCACCGCAGGTTCTATCACACGCCGTAAGGATCCATCGCGCATGGTCTTATAGGCAACAACGCCTCGGCCACCGCCAGGTCTTCAGGGGTGGTGATTTTGATGTTGGCGTAGCTGCCCGGCGTGATTCTAACCGTTCCGCCCAGGCGCGTGACCAATCCCGTGTCATCGGTGCCTTGCACGCCGTCGCGCACGGCAGCCTCGTAAGCTTCCCGTATTATAGCAGCTTTGAAGCCTTGTGGCGTTTGCACCTGCCACAACGTACTACGCTCCAACGACGCCTCGATGAAACCGTTGTGAGCACGCACGGTCGTATCCTTCGCCGGCACGGCGACAACCGCGCCGCCGTACTCCGCCGCATCACGGATGACGGCCTCGATCTCTGAGGACGTGACCAGTGGACGCGCGCCGTCGTGGATGAGGATTATATCGCACTCTCCGGCCGCGCGCAGCCCATTGTAGGCCGATGCCTGACGTGTGTCACCACCGAGGACGAGGCGATCCACTTTGGTGAGGGCATACTCCGCGATAAGCGCCTGGTATGCAGCCATGTTCTCCACATTGGCGACCAGAATGACAGCGTTGATGGCGGCGCAGCGCTCGAACGCTTCCAGGGTGTGAACGATCACCGGCTTGCCCGCCAGCGGCAGCAGGTGTTTGTTGATCTTGGATTTCATCCGTGTGCCGCTTCCGGCAGCGAGGATCATGGCTACGACACGCATAGGATCTCACTACAATGAGCTCGACGGATTCACCCGCTTGATCCGTTGAGCCATTCGATGACTTTGTCAATCGCCGTATCCGGCGTCGAAGCGCCCGCCGTGATGCCGACTTTCTCCGCGCCCACAAACCACACCGCGTCCAGTTCATCCACCGTGGCGGCGCGATAGGTGCGCGGGTTGACCTGCGCGCACACTTCCGCCAGACGGCGGCTGTTGGAGCTGTGTGCCTCGCCGATGACGAGCATCACGTCCACCTGGCGCGCCGTCTCCACGGCGGCGGTCTGGCGTCGCGCCGTGGCATCGCAGATGGTGTTGTAAGCGCGCAATTCCTGGCATTTGCCCATCAGCGCGCCGACGATGGCCTGGTAGTCGGCGGGGATCTTGGTGGTTTGCGAGACCACGCCGATCTTCTTGCAGCGGGGCAGCGCGGCCACATCGTCGAGACTCTGGACGACGACCGTGCCTGCACCTGCCCATCCGGCGATGCCGATCACTTCCGGGTGCTCCGGCGCGCCATAGATGACGACCTGATAGCCGTCATCGTGGAGGGCGCGGGCAAGTTGCTGCACTTTGATCACCAACGGACACGTCGCGTCCACCACGTGCAGTTCCTTTTGGCGCGCCGCCTTCAGCACGTCTGGGGGAACACCGTGCGCGCGGATGATGACCGTGCCGGCGTTAATCTCGTCCAGCGTATCCTTCGCTCCCACGCCGAGGTTCTGCATTTGCGCCACCACCTCGTCGTTGTGGACGATGGGGCCGAGCGTGTAGACCGGCCCCTCGGTGTTCGCGGCAGTCTCTTCCACCGTCTTCACCGCGCGCTTCACGCCGAAACAAAATCCGAGTTCTTTAGCAATGAGAATTTCCACATGGCCTCCTAAAGGGTCAGCCGATTGAGCGGATTAAGCAGATTTTTTTGTATCTATTCAGGCTCGTAAACTTGACGAAGCCACTTATTTCCTATGCCAGGTTTGGCGTAGACTTTGGTAGGCCAGGTGCTTCTGTATGACAAGATATGCGTGTTTCTATCAGCCCATCCCCCCTGTCCCCCTTCCCCCCAGGAAGGGGGATTTTGGGTGGGGGTGTCGCCACACCCCCGCTTTTTCGCCCCCTTCTCCTCCGCTTGCGGGGGAGAAGGGGGCTGGGGGATGAGAGGGTCAGCACCTGCCGAAGGGGTAACCTGTTATGTGCCCTCCCCAAAGTCCCGTTCGCCACCTGGCAAGGGTGGCTGAATAGTTACTAAAAAGTTAGCCTATTGTGCGAGGTGAGTCTGGACATACATTCTAGCCCACGCATCCACCGCGAGTATATCTTCAAAAGTGGGATTGTCCACACCGGTATGGGCGTTGAGGGCCTGCTCGATCAGCCGTGGAATGGCGGAGAACTGGATCCGCTCCGCCAAATAGAGAGCGACGGCTTCTTCATCCGCCGCGCATAGAACGGTAGGGTACGTGCCACCGGCCATGCCGGCCTCGCGGGCCAGGCGCAGGCAGGGGAAGCGCGTCGTGTCGGGCGCTTCGAAGGTCAGCGCGTGCGCGGCGATCAAATCCAGGGGATGGCAGATTTGCGCCGTGCGCGCGGGGTAATTCAGCGCGTACTGGATGGCGAGGCGCATATCTGGCGCGGACAGTTGCGCCTTGATCGCGCCGTCCACGTACTGCACCATCGAGTGGATGATGCTCTGCGGGTGGACCATCACGTCGATCTGCTCGTAAGGCTTCCCAAAGAGCCAATGCGCCTCGATGATCTCAAAACCCTTGTTCATCAGCGTGGCCGAATCGATGGTGATTTTCTGTCCCATCACCCAGGTGGGATGGTGGAGCGCGGCAGCGGGGCTGAGATCGTACAGTTGCTCTGCGCTATAGGTGCGGAACGGCCCGCCGGACGAGGTGAGGATGAGCCTGGCGACGGCGGCGCTATCCTCGCCGCGCAGGCACTGCCACAGGGCGCTATGCTCACTGTCGATGGGGCGCAATTCCACCCCGTGTTTCTGCACTGCCGCCATCACCAACGCCCCCGCCATCACCAGTACCTCTTTATTGGCGATGGCGATGGGTTTGTGCGCTTCGATGGCGGCGAGGGTGGGCACAAAGCCCGCCTTACCCGATGTGGCAACGACGACTAAATCCACGTCCGGGCGGGTGACGATCTCCACCAGGCCCGCTTCGCCCGCCAAAACGGCAGGATGCGCAACGCGCGGTGCATCCGTGGCTTCACTCACGGCGGCGACGGTGGGGTGAACGGCGTGGATCTGTTCATTGAGCAGCGTCACGTTACGCCCGGCGGCCAACGCAACGACGGTGAAACGGTCGGGCAGTGCCTGGATCACCTCCAGGGTTTGTCGTCCGATGGAGCCGGTACTGCCGAGGATAGCGATACGCTGCGGCATCCTAGCCTGTGATGCCACGGTCAAGGAGAGAAGGCCGGACGCCGGCTTCGAATCCGGGCATGCCGGCGAGCGCGCGACTGCCCGGCAACTCGGCGTTGTAATACCAGAGTGCGCTGAACAGCTCGGGGAACGTGTGCTGGATCACGCTGACAATGCCGGCGGCATCGAGGTTGTAGCGTTTCAAGAAAATACGGCGCTCACCATGTTCGACAAATTCGTCGGGCACACCGAGGCGCTTGAGGGTGACGCGGTTCAGCCCGCGCGTTTCCAGCATCTCCAGCACCGCGGAACCAAACCCGCCTGCCAGCACTCCTTCTTCGACGGTCACCAGGCGGTTGAAGTCCAGTGCCAGACTCTTGAGCAAATCGCCATCCAGCGGTTTGACGAAACGGGCGTTGATGACGGCGGCCTCCACTCCCCGGCTGGAGAGAGCCTGCGCTGCCTCCAGCGCCGGATAAACCATAGGGCCTACGGCAAGAATGGCTAAATCCGCCCCCGCACGCAACATTTCCGCGCGCCCGACGGGAAGCGTCTGCGGCCGGGTGGGCAGGGTCACTCCTTCGCCTGCTCCCCGAGGATAACGGATGGCAACCGGACCGTTGATGGTCAACGCCGTCCAGAGCATCTCGACCAGTTCCGCCTCGTCTTTGGGCGCCATCACGGTGAAGTTGGGGATGCTACGCAGGTAGGCCAGATCGAACACCCCTTGATGCGTGCGACCATCGTCGCCAACGATGCCGCCCCGGTCGATGGCAAAGATGACCGGCAGATTTTGTAGCGCCACGTCGTGGATTAGTTGATCGTAAGCGCGCTGCAGGAAACTGGAATAAATTGCCGCGACGGGGCGCATCCCCTGCACCGCCAGGCCGGCGGCGAAGGTGACGGCGTGTTGTTCGGCAATCCCGACATCGAAAAAGCGCTCCGGAAACGTTCGTGCAAAACCGCTCAGTCCGGTGCCTGAGGGCATAGCCGCGGTGATGGCGACCACACGCTTGTCGGCGCGCGCCATGGCCGTCACCGTATCGCCGAAAACCTGGCTGTAGGTGGGCGCGTTTGTTTTGGGGGTGGTCTTGGGCGCGACGCCGTGCCACTTCTCCGGGTCGGCTTCGGCGGGACGGTAGCCCTTGCCTTTCTGCGTGCGCACGTGGACCACCACAGGCCTGTCCACTATCGCCTTGGCGGCACGCAATTGTGTTTGCAGAGCATCGAGGTCGTGCCCATCCACCGGACCGATGTAGTGAAAGCCCAGAGCTTCCCAGAGGGCGGGGGAGGTAGCCGGTGCTGTGTTGAGCTGATTGGCAATCGCGCCGACGCTGGGCGAGATCGACATCTCGTTATCATTGAGGACGACGATAAAACGTTTTTGCAGGTAGCCCGCGTGATTGAAACCTTCCAGCGTCATCCCTGCGGTGATGGAGCCGTCGCCGATGATGGCGACCACGTGGAAATCCTCACCCTGCAGGTCGCGCGCTGTTGCGATCCCCAGCGCTGTCGAAATCGACGTCCCCACATGGCCGGCGGTAATAACGTCATGGACGCTTTCGCGCGGCTCGCTGTAGCCGGAAAGCCCGTCATACTGCCGCAGTGTAGCAAAATCATGCAGGCGCCCGGTGAGTAGCTTGTGCGCATAACATTGATGGCTGACGTCCCAGATCAGTTTGTCGCGCGGGCTATCGAAGACGATGTGCAGGGCGATGGTCAATTCGACAACCCCCAGGTTGGAGGCCATATGCCCCCCCTTTTCCAGAACTGTTGTAATGATGTGTTGCCGGATCTCCGCGGCGATCTGCTCAAGCGCGGGACGTTCCAGATGTTTGAGGTCCTCCGGTTTCTTGATCTGATCCAGTAGCTGTGTCATGATGTCCCCTTCCCATGATTGGCCGACAACGCCGGTGCACAAAAAACCAACTGTGGCTTCACCACAGATGCGGGTTGTCGTTGCCATAGATTGAATAGATTTATCATAGCACAAATCTCCTCTCAAAACCTATCAAGATAGCCTTTTGTAGGATTTTGGTATGATTTGATAGAATAGAGGTATTTATTCAGGCCGGTAAACCTGGTGCAGCAACTTATTCCCTATAGCAGGTTTGGTGCTGATTTTGGTATGCCGGGGACTCTTGAATGACGGGCTAGGCGTGTTCCTATAAGCCCATTCCCCTTGTCCCCCTTCCCCCCAGGAAGGGGAATTTTTGTAGGGGGTGTGGCGGGCAGCGAAGCTGCCCGCCACACCCCCACCTTGCTCCCTTCTTCCCCGCTTGCGGGGGAGAAGGGGGTTGGGGGATGAGAGAGTCAGCGCCTATGGCCGAAGTGTCAACCCATGATGCACCATCCTCAAAGTCCCATTCGCCACCTGGCAAGGGCGGCTGAATCGTTACGAATAGAGAAGAGGTCCTGAGATGATCCTGCTCACTTGTCTTATGGGGCAAAAGGGTATATCCTCTGAATGAGCTTTCCGGCAGGATGTTGCGTCGGAGGGGTATGCGACAGATTTTATGGGCAAAGAGTCGCCGGCCACCTGAGAATGGCACTGAATGGCTGGGGGCGGTTCCCCGACTGAGCTAAACATTGCCCAATAATTTGCCCTATACTCGCGTCGGAAGGACTTTTGTGATGTGGGTGGATTGTGTTACGAGAACTGTATATCAAAGATTTCGCCATTATTGATGAACTCCACTTGACGTTAGAACCGGGCTTTAATGTCCTGACGGGGGAGACCGGCGCCGGAAAATCGATCCTCATCGATGCCGTCGCTCTGCTCCTCGGCGGGCGCGCCGACACGACGGCAGTGCGCCAGGGCGCCGAGTATGCCTGCGTGGAAGGGCTTTTTATGCTTGCCCCGTTGGAAATGCAAGAACTTACTGCCGTTCTCAAGCGTGAAGAACTGGAAGGGGAGCCGGCCGATACGTTGTGGTTGAGCCGAGAACTGCGCAGTAGTGGGCGGACGGTAGCGCGGATTAACGGGCGCGTGGTCTCTATCGCTTTACTGCGTGACATTGCCGAGAGGTTGATCGATGTCCATGGGCAGAGCGAACACCTGAGCTTATTGCGCGTGCGCGAGCATTTGTATCTGCTGGATCGATTCGCCGGGTTGGAGGCGTTGCGGATGCAGGTGGCCGGGTTGGTGCAGCAGATTCACGCCGTGCGGCGTGAGTTGCACACCCTGCGCCAAAATGAACGCGAGCGGATGCAGCGCATAGACCTGCTGCGCTTTCAGGTGGAGGAGATCAACACCGCCAAGCCGACGCCGGGTGAAAAAGAGACGCTGGAGGCGGAATTGGTACGCCTCTCGAATGCCGAGCAGTTGACGGCATTGGCCTCCAGTCTGGTAGCGATCTTGGAAGAAGGGCGTGGCCAGTCGCCCGCCATCCTGGATTTGGTCGGGCAGGCGCAGCGGGACATGGCCGCGTTGTCGCGCATCGATGCGACTCTCGTCCCCCAGGCGCAGATGCTGGAGGAAGTGGGATATCAGGTGGAGGATGTGGCGCACGGGTTGCGCGACTACCTGAGCGGCATCGAGTTCAATCCCCGGCGGCTGGCGTGGGTTGAGGAGCGACTGTCGCTATTGCGGCAGTTGACGCGCAAGTACGGCGGTACCGTTGAGGAAGTGCTGCTGTATGCCACGCAAGCCGCCGCCGAACTCGAAACGCTCGAGCACAGCGACGAACGGATTGCCGAGTTAGGGGCTGCCGAGTCGGCCTGGCTTGAACAATGTGCGGTGTTGTGTCAAGAACTGTCACAGAAACGGCAGGCCGCCGCTGCTCAGTTGTCCGCCGCTGCCGAGGCCGAATTGCAAGACTTGCGGATGGAAGGGGCGCGCCTGGGGGTGGCGTTTCAGTGGCGTCAGGATGTCGAGGGGGTGCCTCTGACCGACGCTTTGCCGGCGGAGTTGGCGGTGACCAGCCGTGGAACAGAGACGTTCGCGGATGAAGTGGTCACCCAGGCGGCTTTTGACGCGACAGGCATCGATCACGTCGAGTTTCTCATCGCGCCCAACGTGGGCGAGGGGCTGAAACCGATGACGCGCATCGCTTCCGGTGGTGAAACCGCACGGTTGATGCTGGCGCTCAAGACGGTGCTCGCGCGCGCCGACCGCACTCCCACGCTCATCTTTGATGAAATCGACCAGGGCATCGGTGGGCGTGTTGGCGCGCTGGTTGGCGCGAAGCTCTGGCAACTGACAACGCTCCGTGGCGCTGGGGCTGATGATGTACATCATCAGGTGCTGTGCATCACCCACCTGCCGCAACTGGCGGGTTTTGGCGACGTGCATTTTGGCGTGCAAAAGCAGGTGTCCCACGGGCGCACCGTGACCCAGGTCGTGCGCTTAACGGATGAGTCACGGGTGGCGGAGCTGTCGCAAATGTTGGGTACGCAGGGCGAGGCAGCGCAACAGGGGGCGCGAGAAATCCTGGCGCAGGCTGCTGCCTTCAAACAAAACGTTGCTACCGTGGTGAATCAGTCAATGGGAAGTTAAAAAAACGTGATAGATGTTGTTATTTGCTCACTAGAGGAACACGTTTATAATGGTTATAATTGTATGTTATACAGGCTCGATAGCATGCCGGTCTGATGGTAAACTGGGAGAGAGGTATGGCATTTTGCGCTTGGCGGCCTGGTAATTTTCTCTCGCCGGTCATGAGACTCCTTTTATCAATAGATTAAGGACGGTTGGAAATGGCACTCAAAGGCAGGTTAGAAGACTTTGGAATCACGCAATTGCTGAACCTCATTAATCTGGCCCGTAAGACAGGAACGCTGTACCTCGAAGGAGCGCAGAAAAGCTCATACCTTTGTTTTCGTGAAGGGAAGCTGATATATGCGACCCTTGAAGGTGTGGATGACAGTTTGCCCGTCATATTACAGCGGGCGAACGTCTTCACGGCGGAGCAAGTGCGGATGATTCAAACGAACATGCCCGGCAAGACCGATCGGGAAATCGCGCAGGTGCTGATTACCAGTGGACGTCTGCAACAGCAGGTCGTCGTGAAAAGTGTGCGGGACTACGTGCTGGATCTGGTCTATCAGATTTTCTCCTGGGGCGAAGGTCAGTTCCGTTTTGAACCCTCCAAGCTACCCCTGCAGGGCAAAATCGCCACCTCCATCGCGCTTGAAAATGTCATTATGGAAGGCAGTCGCCGGGTTAAGGAATGGGAGCGACTGCAAGACGAACTGCCGGACCTCGATGTGCCGCTCAAGTTTGCCGACCGTCCGACCACCCCTTTGCGCGATGTGAACCTCAGCGTCGAGGAATGGCGCGTGATTTCTTTTGTCAACCCCAGCAACACCATTCGTCAGATTGCTCAATTCAACAGCATGAGCGAGCTGCAAATTCGCAAAATTGTCTATAGCCTGCTTCAGGCAGGGTTGGTGGAGATTATCCGCCCCCCTCGTCCGGTGAGCATGCCTACCCCCGCCACACGCCCCGGTGTCACCGGCGCAGCGACACCGGCGTCACCGCCGCCGACCGCAGCCCAGATGCAACGTCCGGTTGTCAAGCGGGGGATTGTCCAGAAGTTGATTAGCCGGATCCGGGAGCTATAGGTTATGCAGACGCTAAAGATAGTTGTGACCGGGCCCTTTTCATCCGGGAAGACCGAGCTGATCCAAAGTGTCAGTGAAATTGATGTTGTATCTACTGAACGGAAGATTTCCAGAGAGGCGGAGCGCATCAAACAGCAGACAACGGTAGCGATGGATTTCGGGCGCATTACTATTGACGATGAATTGATTCTCTATCTCTTCGGGACGCCGGGGCAGCGCCGCTTTGACTTCATGTGGGAGATTCTCTCCGAGGGCATGTTGGGGTTTATTGTGTTGGTGGATAGCACCCGGCCGGAGACTTTCCGTGAAGCGCGTCGTATCCTGGACACCTTCCGCAGTTATTCGCCGGTGCCTTACATCGTCGCTGCCAACAAACAAGATCTGAGCGACGCCTGGCCGCCGGAAGACCTGCGTATTGTCTTGCATGTAGAACCGGAAGTCAAAGTCGTTCCATGTGTGGCAACCGACAAAGAAAGCGTGAAACAGGTATTGTTGGAGTTACTCTATTCCATCCTGGAACTGACGGATGAAGAGTAACCGTTTTTTAACCGAATTGCAACGGCCTCTTTTCGTGGGGGGATAGGCTTTGTGGTATGATAAAGGAAAAGGGGCACAGGGTTAAACCAGATGAGTTCTATTGTTACGGATCGGGGCATTGTTCACTACGAAACTTTCGGCCGCGGCAAGCCGGTTGTTCTGTTGCATTGTTGGCTTGGATCATGGAGTTACTGGTACTCGACGATGGAGTACCTGGCCGACCGTCAGTATAAAACGTATGCGCTCGATTTTTGGGGATTTGGAGAATCGGCCAAGCAAGGCTCCTTTTCGGTCTCTGAATATGTGCGCATGGTCGACCAATTTATGGAACGGATGGGCCTGGAGCACGCCCGGGTGATGGGTCACTCGATGGGCGGCACGGTTTCTTTGAGCCTGGCCCTTACCCATCCCCAACGTGTCTCGAAGATTGCCGTCGTCGGTTCCCCCGTTACCGGTTCGGGGCTGGCCTTTTTACTCAAATTATCTGGATACCGTGAGTTTGCTCGCCTGCTGTATGCTATACCGGGCCTGTTGACTTTGTCCATGAAGTTGCTTTCCCTCTCGTATGCGAGGGACTGGCGCACCCTGTATAGCATGCTAAAGAAGGACCTTTCACGCACGACCTGGGAGTCCTTCTCCGCCAGTATCCGCGACTTGCGACTCACCGATCTGCGCCCCCAACTGAATGAATTGCATGTTCCAACGATGGGCATTTATGGGCGCAAGGATAACATCGTCGATCCCAAGCAAGGTGAACTGCTACGCCAGGGCGTCAAAACGCATGTGATCCATTATTTTGAGCATTCGGGGCACTTTCCCATGCTGGACGAAAGGGACCACTTTCATACTACCATCCTGGAATTCCTGGTTGACTCGTGAGTGTGACTGTAGAACAACGTGATTATTATTTTCCTAACAGAATTGTGCGCATTCTGCTCCTGGCCATGCGGGAGGTGATGGGAGAGAACGGTATTCACGCCATTCTGAATACGGCGCGCTTGCAATACTTTATCGAGCATTGTCCGCCTCCCAACTTCGAGCCGGGGATGACGTTTGACGAAATGGGGCGACTTTTCGAGGCGATAGAAGGAATTTATGGGATTCGTGGGGGGCAACGAATTGCCCGCCGTTCGGGTGAGACCTGCTTCAAATATGGAATTGAAGGGTTCGGGGGCTTGATCGGATTCGCCGATTTTGCCTTGAGGATTCTGCCGGTCACCCTACGGATGCGCATTGGCCTTGAAGTCCTGGCCGAGATCTTCAACCGCTACACGGACCATCATGTGCGGCTTGGCGAAAGTGAAGACAGCTTCTTTTTTATGACGGAGCGTTGTGGATTTTGTTGGGGGCGACATTCAGCCGCGCCGTCTTGCGCCCTGCTGGAGGGGTTGTTGCAAGAATCATTGTACTGGGTGAGCCGCGGCAAGCACTTTTCGATTGAAGGGATAAGTTGCATCGCATGTGGCGATGCGGTGGGCGCCCTGCGTGTCGATAAGACCCCTCTGACTTGAATATTCGTAGTGTGGATAGGAAATGCGTAAAATCATCCTGCGTGACCGAAGAAAGATTCCGCCGTTTAATGAACCGGCACGGGAACTGAGCGTGCTGACTCACCCCCTATGGCTTCATCAGCGGGATGTGCTCGCGCGCTACACGACCGACGAGCGGGAGGTCGAATCGATTCACGAGGTGGAAAGTGACCGCGAAGAGACCCTCGTTTACCGCGACAACCTCTATTTTGATCAGGGTTTCATCGACGAGTTTATCCAACGCGCCCAGAAGTCCGGCAAAGCCTGTCAAGTCGCTTTTGAATTGAACGATCCGGCCATCACCGGCCAGGGCCTCTACCTGCAACGCGGGATTCGTCGGCAGGGCAACTATTACGTCGCCGACCTGTGGTATTATCCCTACGGTATCGAACCGGTCGTGCGCCCGCTGGTGATAGATACCGAGGCGCGTGAGGTGGGCTTCTATCATGTCCCCACCCACATGGCCGACTTCCAGGGGGACCTGACCTACAACCTGCCGACCAAGCCTTTTCTTTCGATTGAACACTGGATCCACATCCTCCATGCCAACATCGACTTTGGCATCTTCGCCATCGGCGTGCAGTTTGAGAAACGCCTGGAGCACGATCCGCGGTTGCTCTTGAAAATGCTCTGGCGCGGCATTCTGGAGCGCAAGCAAGTCCTCACCTCGGCAGAGATCGTCACGATGGGCAAGAACTGCACCGTCGATCCGACGGCGATCATTCAGGGCCCGACCATCATCGGCGATAACGTGAACATTGGGCCAGGGGTTGTGATCAGAAATTGCGTGATCGGCGACGATGTCACCATCGACCAGGGATGTCAACTCATGCTCAGTGTCATAGGAAATGGCACCTTTTTACCCTTCCGCGCCGCCATTTACCGTACTGTGTTAATGGATCGTTGCATGGTCGCGCAAAACAGTTGTTTGCAAATGTGCGTGATCGGGCGCGACTCCTTCGTGGGGGCAGGCACAACGTTTACCGACTTTTTGCTAGTCGATAAACCGATGCGTTCGCATTTTGGCGGCAAACTTGAGGAGACCGGGATGACCGCTTTGGGCAGCGCCGTCGGGCATAACGTGCGTATCGGCTCCGGGTTTATTTTCTTCCCGGCGCGTATGATTGAGTCGGATGTGATCTTGTTTGCTTCTGACGACCGACGCCGAGTCATCACCAACAATGTCTATTACGAAGACAGCGATCACCTCAAACTCCAGGACGGGGAGAAGATGCATCCACGTTTATATAAACGGGATGTCTGAGAAATTGTATGAACTCCTTTGCCTTTATCATTCATCCCCTGGAGCCGAAGCGGGATGTGGCGCGCAAATACCCGCTCCTGGGCAAAGTCCTTTCTGAGGAAGCTATCCATTTTATGTGTCGCTTTTGGCCGCCCCTCCAGCTCTCGCACATTACCGGGGCGCGCTCGCAGGCTACCGGCGAGGAGATTGAAGGGTGGCTGATCGCCGTCCCCTACACGCCGCAGCGCATGTTGAGTCTGCCGCCGGAGACAGTCTACAAAAAAATTGTCGCCGCCGGCCATCTGGCGGCGAGTTTAGGGGCGCAGATCCTGGGGTTGGGCGCGTACACCTCGGTGGTGGGGGATGGTGGTGTGACGATTGCGCAGCGATTGGACATGGCGGTGACATCGGGCGACAGTTACACCGCCGCCATTGCAGTCCAGGCAACGCGCGAGGCAGCGCGGTTGATGGACATCGATTTGGCCCAGGTGACGCTGGCCGTCGTAGGCGGCGCCGGCGCGATTGGCGCTGCCGTAGCGCAACTGCTGGCTCCAGACGTCGGACGTATGCTGTTAATCGGGCGACAGTCTGACCCGTTGGCGACCGTTGCCGCCAGGGTGCGACGTGCCGGGGGCAGCGATGTGGTGACTTCTACGGCCGTAACAGACGTAGCGTTGGCCCATGTCGTGGTCACAGTGACCAGTGCGGGAGGCAACCTGATTCAACCCCAGATGTTACGACGGGGCGCCGTGGTCTGTGACGTCTCCCGCCCGCGCGATGTATCACAGCAGGTGGCCCAGGCGCGCGACGATGTCCTGGTGATCGATGGGGGATTGGTGCACGTGCCGGGACAGGTGGATTTCGGATTCGACTATGGACTTCCGCCAGACCTGACGTATGGATGTCTGGCGGAGACCATGACTTTAGCCTTTGAAGGCCGCTATGAGGATTATTCTATTGGCAAGGACCTCTCCGTGGAACAGGTTCAAGAGATCGATGCTTTAGCGACAAAACATGGCTTTCAATTGGCGGCATTGCGCAGTTTTGAACATAAGCTAGAAGAAACCCTGCTGGAAAAAGTGAAGGCGAGGGCCAAAATAGGTTAGCGACGCGGTTTCCTAACGTGGGTGGGAGGTAAAGAGCATGACTGGCAGTCGTATCTTGGTCGTAGAGGATGATTTCGATATTTCCAATATGTTGCAACTCTATTTCAAGTCGCAGGGGTATGAAGTCTACGTTGCCCCACGTGGAGGGGTGGCCCTGGAAATGACGCGGCAGAACATGCCCAACGTCATTGTGTTGGATATCATGTTGCCCGACATTGACGGCTACGAGGTTTGCCGTCAGTTGCGGACCAATTTGCGGACCAGCCATATCCCTATTATCTTCTTGACGCAGAAGGATGAGCGCAACGATAAAATCCAGGGCCTTGAATTGGGCGCCGATGATTACATCACCAAGCCCTTTGACCTGGAAGAACTGCGTTTGCGTGTGCGCAACACGATCAAGAGCGCCGAAGTCGCCAGCCTGACCAGTCCCAGCACCGGGCTGGCGAGCGGACAGTTGATCGAGCAACAGTTGCGGGAATTGCTGCGCCGGCAGGATTGGGGCATCCTGTACATCGGCATCAACGGTTTGGATGCCTTTAACGAAGTCTACGGTTTTGTCGCCGGCGAAGAGGTGCTGCGCTTTACGGGGATGCTGCTCAATGATGTTATTGATGCCCTGGGGACGGTAGATGATTTCATCGGTCATATCGGCGGCGATAATTTCATCATCATCACGCGCAAGGAACTCGTGGCCCCCTTGCGCACCGAGATTATCGCCCGTTTCCAAGAAAACGTCGGGACGCACTACGACTTTATGACCCGGATGCAAGGCTATCTGGTCGTCAAGGATGAAGATGACAACGAAGTGCACCAGCCGCTGATGACTTTGCAGATCGGCGGACTGACGGCGGACGATGGGCCGTTTACCGACATCCGAGAGATTACCGAGGCGGCGGCTGAGGCACGCCGGCAGGCGCGCAAACAGGAATAGGGTGTCCGGTCGAGCGGATTTTGTCAGGTGGGGAGGCGTAGTCTTTGCACAAGCTACAGGCGCTCAGTGAACAGTTGACGACGGCGTCAAGTCTTGAAGCCGTTTGGCAAATGGCCCTGGAAGAAACCGCCCAATGGTTTGGAGCGGACATCGGCGCCTGGGTTTGGGATACCCCGCCGGCAACGATTATCCCGCTGGCCGGCAGTGAGTCCGTGGATCTCCAGGCCTGGCGCGCGATACTCGCGCCGTGTGAGGCATCCCCGGCGGCACAATGTTGGACGACGACGCAGCCGGCGGCGCCGTACCTCCTGGGGGCGTCGGTGAACATTGACGCGGCGTGGCGGGGCCGGTTGGTGTTGGGCCGCCGCACCGCTCCCTTCACCGCGGAGGATGTGGAACTGCTCGGCAGCGCGGCGGCGGTAGTGCAAATGGCCGCGACGGTTTGGACGCGCTATGCGGATGTCGAACAGACGCGGTTGCGCCAGGTGCAGGAGCTGGAAACCCTCCAACAGATGGAGCGCTTGATCGGTGAAAGCCTGAACCTGGAGACGACATTGAAGGTCATTCTGGACGGAGTCGCTACGCTCATCCCTTACGATGCCGGGGAAATCACCTTGTTCGACGCCGAACAAGGTGTCCTGATCAATGAAGTGTATCGTTCCAATACGGTTGTGCAGTCGGGCATCATACCGCCGGGCACCATCTATCAATTGGATGAAGGCTTGAGCGGCTGGCTGGCACGTACCCGCCAACCGTTGTTGATCGATGACGTTTTGACGTTTGAAGCTGCCCAACCGAAAAACACGACCCTCAAGTTGTGGGCGCGTTCCTTTTTGGGAATTCCACTGCTCGCGCGTGGCGAACTGGTAGGGACGCTCGAAATGGCCGCCGCAGTGCCCGGGCAGTACACCGAACATCACAAGGAACTGGCCATGCTTTTGGGGGGACAGGCTGCGGTGGCGATTGAGAACGCGCGGCTTTTCGCGGCGGCGCAGCAACGGGTGCAGACCCTGGAAAACCTTCGTGAGATCGTCAATGCCATTGGGCGTGCCGGAAATGCGGAAAATGTCGTCAGAGAAGTTGTATCGCGCGTCGCCGAGATGGTCCATGCCGATGTCGCCGGTTTGCTGCTCTACGAAACTGAAACGGCGACTTTGATCGCCGGCACACCTTTCATCGGCATGCCCGAGGAGTGGGTGCGCCATTGTCGGGTGGCGCTCTCCGATCCTCGTCCGTTGTTGCAGCGCCCGCGCGATCATTTCTATTGGTTGATCGATGATGCCCAGAGCGATGCTCAGGTAGAAGCGCTGGGACTGTCACCGCTGGCAGTGGCCATGGATGTGCATCAGGTGCTCTGCGTGCCCCTGGAAACCGCCGGCGAATTGGTCGGACTTATCCAGGTAGCGAAGCCCCGCGAGCGGTCTTCTTTTACCACAGAAGAGGCGCGCGCCCTGGCCATGTTGGCTTCGCAAATCGCCGGGACCGTGCGTATTTCACAGTTGGCCGAACGCATGGAACACCGGACGCAGCAATTGCGCTCTCTGGTAGCGGCTACTGCAGCGGTGGGCGCCTCGCTGAACCTGGATACCGTGCTCGCCGAGATTGTACGGACCACTTTCGACATTTTCAAATGTCAACGGACCGCCATTTTTGTCGTCGACCCCGTGACCGGGTTGTTGAATCTGGCAGCGGCAGAGGGAGTGTCCGAGCGGTATCGGGAACTCTCGCAAGGGATCCCGATAGTCAAGAACGGACGGAGTCATGCCGTGGCGACCAACACCATGGTAGTGTCCGGTGACGTATTGCAGGAACCGGAGCCGGCCAAAGTCGCACAACTCGCGCACGAAGAAGGTTTCCGTGCTTTTGTCGATTGTCCCTTGCATCGGGGGGACAAGCCGGTGGGGATGCTTTCGGTGCAATTTACCGCGCCACATTCGTTTACGGATGACGAGTTGAGTGTGTTACGCATTTTGGCCGAGCAAGCCTCCATAGCGCTTGAAAATGCACGGTTGTACACCCAGACTGACGCCGAATTACGCCGGCGACTCGAAGCGCTGGAAGCTTTGCAGCGGATTACGCGCGACATCACCGCGACCATCGATCTGGATCACATTCTCCATGGCGTGTTGGAAGAAGCCGTGCGCTTCAGCACGGCAGACGCGGGATTGATCGCTGTCTTTAACCACACGGATTTTGAATTACGGGTGTTCCAGGGATACGATGAAGCCGCCTTGGAGGCCATCCGTCACATCACGAGCCACGTCGAGCCGGATTCGCCGTTGGCGCAATTTTTGACCCACCAGGATACCATCTATCTCCCCGATGTAGCGCAGTTGCCGGATACTTCGGCCTGCCCTCCCGGGGCACGAACCTTGCTGGTGGAACCGGTCTTTTACGAGGAACAACTGGCGGCGGCGATTTTGTTGCAGAGCAGTCGCCCCGCCGCTTTCCCGCCAGTGGTGTTGGAATTCATCGCCGGCCTGGCGGTGCAGACGGCCATTGCGGTGGGCAATACCCGCCGTTATCTGGAACAACTCGAACGCGGCGAGTTGATGCACAAGCGCGCGGAACAGATGTCGCTCTTGTTGGAAGTCTCGCGCACCATGCGCTCTGACCGTCCGCTGGAGGAAACCCTCCTTGATATTGCCTACGCCGTGCAAGAAGGCACCGGGTTTAACATCGTCTTGATCAGCGTCGTCGAAGGTCTCAATGTGCGGCGGGTGGCCGGCGCGGGAATTCCATTGGCGCGGCTGGAGGAGATGAAGGCCGTGCGCCATTCCTGGCCGCGTATCCGTGCCCTGTTCCAGGAAAGATTCCGTCTGGGCCGTTGTTATTATATCCCCGCGGAGTATTACGACGAGCTTTTCCGTGACATTGACGTTTTCATTCCTGCGACCGCGACGATGGTCGAGCGGCAGCCGGGCATGTGGCACCCCAAGGACTCCTTCATCATTCCGTTGCGCGGTAGCCATGGGGAAATTGTGGGCATGATGTCGGTCGACGATCCCATGGACGGACGCGCGCCCACGGCATTAACGGCAGAAGTGATCGAGATCTTTGCGGCCCAGGTGGCGCTGGCCATTGAAAACAACCGCCTCTTCGAAGACTTGCAGCGCCAGGTCAATACCCTGCGCCTGTTCAACGAATTGAATCGTTCCATTACCACCAAGCTGGATTTGCCCCTGGTCTTAAACACCGTTGTCCAATCGGTGACGAACCTGTTGCAATACGACTATGCCACCATTTTCCTTCAGGATAGAGAGGGCCAGCGCTTCATCCCGCTGGCAACGTCGGGCTATGCACTTGAGTTGTTGTCCGGGAGATCCTTCGATCGGGGTGAAGGCGCTGTGGGCACCGTGGTGCAGACGGGGATGCCGCTGGTGATCGAAAACACCGCCACCGACGGACATTACCAGGCCGGGCCGGTTGACATCGGGTCATCGGTGATGGTACCGTTGATGGTGGAAGGACGTTCTGTGGGGGTCCTCGCTGCCGAGCGCAAGAGCAAAGGCGACTTTACCCCTACCGACGTGGCGACGCTGACGGCTTTGGCGGATCAAGTAGCCGTCGCCGTCGAAAACGCGCGGCTCTTTGAAGAAGTCAAGCGTTTTAGTGAAGAACTTGAGTTGCGCGTCGCGGAACGCACGCGCGAACTGGCCGAGGCGTCGGAAAGCCTGCGGGTTCAGCGGGATCGTTTCGGCGTTCTCTATCAAATTGCCTCTGAACTGGTCGCTAGCCTGGACATGGATCGCGTGCTCAGCCAGGCCCTCTCACTATTGCAGAAGGCGGTCAAAGCCTCGCGGAGCGCCGTGATTTTGCTCGACAACAATACCGGACAACTTGTCTATCGTGCGGCTATCGGCCACACCGAGCCGATACCGCCGGGAGGAAGACCGGCGCCCTTTGGTCGAGACGAAGGCGTCGTGGGGTGGGTGCTGATGAACAGAACGGCCTTGATCATCCCCAACGCTTTAGAAGACGAGCGTTGCGCCGAGATGATCGACCGCATGGTACGTTCCGTCCTGGCCGCGCCTATTATGGGCGGAGCCGGAGAATCGTTGGGCGTCATCCTCTTGCAGTCGCCGGTCAAGAATGTTTTTGGCGAATCGGAATTGCGCCTGGTGGAAGCGGCGGCGGTCCAATTGGGCAACGCTTTGAATAATGCCGAACTTTATCATCTGATCCGTGAGCAGGCTGAACGTCTGGGTGCCATGCTGCGGGAGCAACAAATCGAGGCGGCGAAAAACCAGGCGATTCTGGAAGACATCGCCGATGGCGTGATGGTGGCCGATGCCAACGGGCGGGTCATCCTCTTCAACGCAGCGGCCGAGCGCATCATGTCGATTGGCCGTGAGCAGGCGTTGGGACGTTTCCAGGATGACATCCTGGGTCTCTACGGCAGTGCCGCACGCGACTGGCTGGTGCAGATCGAAAAATGGCGCGAGGTCCCCCAAGATTATGATGCTGATGAATTTTTGGTGCACCGTATGGAGGTAGGGCGACGCTTTGTCAGTGTGCACTTAGCCCCGGTGATTCTGCCATCCCAGGAATTCCTGGGAGTCGTGTCTGTCTTCCGCGACATTACAGCGGAGGTGGAAGCCGATCGCGCCAAGAGCGACTTTGTTTCTACCGTCTCGCATGAATTGCGCACGCCGATGACTTCGATTATCGGCTATGTGGATTTGATCTTGATGGGCGCTACCGGAGCGCTGTCGGACATGCAGCGGGACTTCTTGAAAAAGGTCAAGACGAATTCGGAACGTTTGACCAACCTGGTCAATGACCTTCTCGACATCTCGCGGATCGAGACGGGGCGTGTGGTGTTGCAACTCGCTCCGGTGGCTATGGAAGAAGTGGTCAAACAGGTTGCGGACTTATTGCAGCCCAAAATCGTGGAAAAAGAGCAACGTTTAGCGCTCATCTTGCCGCCCATGCTGCCCAAAGTGTACGGCGATCATGACCGCCTGGTGCAGATCGTCACGAACATTATGGGAAATGCTCATAAATACACCCCGGTGGGAGGCGCCATCAGTGTGTATGTCTACGTGCGAGAGGCAATGTTGCATGTCGCCGTCGCCGATACGGGAATCGGCATTGCGCCGGAAAACCAGAAGAAAATCTTCGAACGCTTTTACCGCGTGGAGAATGACCCCGACGTCTACGAAGTTTCTGGGACGGGTCTGGGATTGGCAATCTCGCTGTCTTTGATCCAAATGCATGGAGGGAGCATATCGCTGGATAGCGTCTTGGGCAAAGGGAGCACTTTCACCTTCTCCGTGCCCCTCGCTGAAGGCGAACTGACGGAGGACGTCGGCATGTTGCCGCCGCGGATTACCGAAGAACCCCGTGCGACGATTTTGGTGGTCGAAGATGACCGCGAAAGCGCCGACTTGCTCAAGATCATGTTGCACAAAGATGAGGTGGAGTTTCTGACCGCCACCTCAGGCGCGGAGGCTTTGCGTATTGCGCGTGAGAAGCACCCGGATGTCATCTCACTGGACATCCGTTTGCCGGACCTGGACGGATTTGAAGTGTTGCAGTTGCTGAAACGCGATGTCGAAACTGCCGATATTCCGGTCGTCATCGTTTCCGTGACGGCTGACCGGGCGCGGGGATTGCGCTTGGGAGCGACAGAGCACTTGATCAAGCCGCTGAACGAGAAGCGCTTGCGCGAGGTCATCCTTCCTTTGCTGGACAGGCAAGGTACCGTCATCGTCGCCAGCAACGATCGTGGTCTTCTGGACCCCCTGCGCACGGCATTGCAATTGCACAGTTTGGACGTTCACACGGTCCGCAGCGGCGAACGCGCCCTGGACGTGGCGCACACCCTGTCTCCCCAGGTCCTGGTGTTGGATCATCCCTTGCCCGATATGGAAGGGTATCAGGTTTTGGAGCAGCTTCAACAAGACTCCCATGCCGGGGATACCGCCGTGATTATGTTGACCGAGGGCATGCCGCTGACTGCCAAACAGGGAGGCGCCTTCGACATGTTTAAGTCCGTACATTTTATGTCTAAGCCATTCTCGGTGGAGGAACTGGCCACCACTATTTCTAATCTTATCCATGGGAATGGCACCTTGAAGGAGTTATGAGAATGGTGAAGATATTGATTGCCGAAGACGAACGTGACATTCGTGAACTGATTGCCTTTACCTTGCGGTTTGCCGGATTTGATGTCGAATTGGCAATCAATGGCGTAGAAGCGGTGGAAAAAGCGCAGCAAGTCATCCCCGACCTGATTCTGATGGATGTGCGCATGCCGCGCATGACCGGCTATCAAGCGTGCGAGGCTTTGAAAGAAAGCCCGTTCACCCAAGATATACCCGTGATCTTCCTGTCGGCGAAAGGGCAAGAGAGCGAGATCCAGGAAGGATTGGAAGTGGGGGCGAAGGAATACATCCTTAAACCCTTTGCGCCTGATGAACTGACCTCGCAGGTCAACAGAATTTTGAAAGAAATGGGTAAAGCCTGACTGACGCCGTGGAGTTCAGCTTATGAGTGCGATTATCCTTGAAAGCAGCCTCGTCCATTACGAGGCTTTAGGACGAGGTAAACCCCTCCTGTTTCTCCACGACTGGCTGGGGTCATGGCGGTATTGGGTGCCGACCATGGTGGATATGTCCTCCTCCTACCGGGCATACGCCTTGGATTTCTGGGGATTTGGGGATTCGGACAAAGTGGCAACACGCTATAGTATCCCTGGATACGTAAGTCAGGTCGAGCTTTTCATGGATCAGATGGGTATTAACTGTGTCCCGATCGTTGGTCACGGGTTGGGGGGAATTGTCGGCGCCAATTTTGCTCTGGCGCACCCGGAGCGCGTCGAACAGTTGATGACTGTCTGCACCCCCCTCAGCGGCAGCGACATCGCCCGCTCGCTGAGCGGTTTCAGCGGCGGCGATAACCCGGCGAAGGTTATCTTGGGACGCCGTTTGAAATCATACGAGGAAGTGGACATCGAAGCCGCCAAGACCGACGCTAACGCCGTGGTGCAGAGCGTGCGGAATGCGCTGAGCCACAATCTCCTGGATGATTTGGAAGATTTGGACATGCCGGTGCTGTTGGCCTGTGGGCGTGAAGACCCCATCATTCAGGCGCCGGAGGATGCCGCGTTGGGCAGATTGAACTATAACGTCTATCCGTTCATTTTCGAGACGGCGCAACACTACCCGATGTTGGAGGAGACCAGCAAATTCGACCGGCTTTTGCGGGATTTCTTGATGTACAAAGATAACTGGGACGAGATCGAAGTCAAGGACGAATGGAAACGCCGGATGCGCTAAATAAAACCCCTTAAGATTTGAGCCATTGAGCTAACGATAGGGCGCCGCCAATGAACAAGAATGTTGTGAGTGCAACCCCCTGGGCGATAGGCTGGCTGATGCGCGTTCTAGTGCTTCTTGCCGTCGTCGCGGCCTGTGGCGTGCCTTTAGGGGTGATCCCCATTGTGGCCGTCACGGCCGATCCCGAGAACCCCTCTGCGCCACAGGATAGTCGGGTCGTGATCCCTTTGAACACACCTGCCCCTACGCCGACCGTGGCCCAACTCACCCCCATGCCCCACATCCCGCATATCGGCATCATTGCTGGCCACAGCGGCAACGATAGCGGCGCTATCTGTCCCGATGGGTTGCAGGAAGTGGACATCAACCGCGACGTGGCACGACGGGTTGTGGCATTGCTCACCCAGTATGGGTGGACCGTCGATCTGCTGGATGAATTCGATGTGCGCCTCAACAGCTATCGAGCAGATGCCCTGCTTTCTATTCATGCCGATTCTTGTAGTTTCCCGGGTAAATCCGGTTTCAAAGTGGCACGAGCGGAATCCGGTCTCCACACCCCCTCCGCCGATGCTTTAGTCGATTGTGTGATCCGCTCTTATGCCGAACGCACCGGTTTAACGTTCGACGCGGATACCATCACCTATGACATGACCCGCTATCACGCCTACTACGAAATTGATGGCAACACCCCGGCGGCCATCATCGAAATCGGCTTCATGTTGGACGACCGTGAAACCTTGACGCAGCATCCCGACGTTGTGGCGCAAGGGATTGTGGACGGTCTGCATTGCTTCATCGAAGGCGCAACTCCCTGAGGGGGGCAATTTGCGCTTTGCGTTGAGCCGTGTAAAATGATGCTATCAGGGCGCTGTTTTGCGCATCATCTTTCATTGACCGCACCATAACGAAAAGGAGGCACATGCAATGGCATATCAGAAGCTCATCATTGTGGGGAACCTGGGGCGCGACCCAGAGATGCGTTATACGCCAGACGGGACGCCGGTGACGACGTTAAATGTGGCTACGAATCGTAAGTGGAACAATCCTGACGGTTCGCCGGGTGAAGAAACAACCTGGTTCCGCGTCACGGCGTGGCGTAAAACTGCCGAAATCGCCGCCCAGTATCTTACCAAAGGACGACAGGTGATGATCGAGGGACGTCTAACCCCCGATAAAACGACCGGCGGTCCACGCACCTGGACCCGCCAGGATGGCACGACCGGCGCCAGCTACGAGGTCACCGCAGAGCGGATTGTGCTGTTGGGCAGTCGTGGCGAAGCGGGCGCCGCGCCGGGCACGGCGGAAGCCCCGGAAGAATATGGAGGGGAAGAAGAAGTCCCCTTCTAAAGAACTGCGGGGGACATGGTGAAATGACAGAGGGGCATGGGCCCCTCTGTTCTTTGTCATTCGGGTCTGGGGTCAACAGGGTGGGCGATGGGCGGCGGAGGCGCTTCAGCGTGCCGCTACGGTGATCCATCACCTGCTGGATAGGGAGGTATCTGATGTCGATAAAACCAACAAAATCTATCAATGTAGAACTGCCAGCCGGTCTCGAACCGACTTATACGAACTTCGCCTTGATTTCCCATTCTCCTTCTGAGATTATTCTGGATTTGGCGCAGATGTTGCCGAACCAGCCGCAAGTGCGGGTGAAAGCGCGCGTCGTGATGACACCGCTGAACGCCAAACTGCTGCTGCGCGCTTTACAGGAGAATCTCACCAAATACGAAGCAGCCTTCGGCGAGATTGTCCTGCCGGGTCAAGGGGATGACCTGGCGCGTGAATTCTTCGGGGGCGTTCACCCGCCCACGGGGGAGGGATAAAATGACCGCAGCGTTACAAGCGTGGTTAGATCAACTGGCGGCAGCGGCGCAGGCCGATCTGGAGGCTCGTAACCGGGCCCGCGACGAGGCACTGCAAAAAAGCGGGGCGTTGATTCGTCTGTGTTCCGGGGCCATCCGCGCCGGGCATCGTAACGCCTGGGATGAAGCCGACGCGCTGTTGGCCGAAGCGGAGACGGTCGGACGGGAGATGCGGGCGTTATTGGCACCCTATCCCGATCTGTTCTACGCCGGTTATACACAGGATGCGTTGAAAGAGCTTGTCGAAGCCCGCATCACGCTGGCGTTGATCTCGAACGGCGCTCTGCCGTCGCTGGATGACCTGAGTGTGCCCTATGACACCTATCTCAACGGTATGTGCGAGGCCGCCAGTGAACTGCGCCGGCGTTGCCTGGACGTGATGCGGCAGGGCGCGATGGACGAGGCGGAACGTCTGCTGACCGCCATGGACGCCGTCTACGATGTGCTGATGTCGTTCAGCTACCCCGACGCCATCACCGGTGGTTTGCGCCACCGTGTCGATCAATTGCGGGGCGTTTTGGAGCGCACGCGCGGCGATCTCACCACCAGCGCCCAGATGCAACGTCTGCTCCAGGCTCTCGAAGAAGCCGAGACGCGCGCCGCCGTGAGTTATCCCCAACCTGATGAACGTTAGACAGCGGAGCGCAGTGGCTTGTGTTTTACCGCGGAGGTCGCTGAGAACGCAGAGAAACCACAGAAAAGATAGCTCAAGCGTCAAAAGCACGACCACCCAACTCATGTGAAACACACCCCAATGACTAATCCGACTACCGGACTCAAGACTACCGGACTATTTTCGAGGGAGCTTTCATGAATACAAAACCACCAACGACCGATCTTTTGATCCCCCCTTATGGCGGGAAACTCGTCGATTTGGTTGTCACCGCTGCCGAGCGTGAGGCACTGCTGGCCGAAGCCAACCATTACCCTTCCCTGCAAATCACCGATCGCAACCTGTGCGACCTTGAACTGCTGGCGGTCGGCGGCTTCTCGCCGCTGGACCGCTTTATGTCCAAAGCCGACTATCAGCGCGTGCTGACCGAAATGCGGCTGGCGGATGGGACGTTGTTCTCCATCCCCATCACCCTGACGATCAGCAAGGAGGATTTGCCGACCCGGGAAGAGTGGATCACCCTGCGTGACTCGCGCAACTACATTATTGCCGTGATGCGCCTTGAAGAAGTCTTCCGCTGGGATCCATTGCGTGAGGCGCGGCTGGTGTACGGCACCACCGATCATCGCCATCCGCTGGTCTCCGAAATGCAGCAGTGGCGCGACCTGTGCATTTCCGGCGAACTGAAAGTGCTCAATCTGCCGGTTTACTACGATTTTGCGGAGATTCGCCGCACGCCGGCGCAGGTGCGCGCTTTATTAACGGAGATGGGCAACCCTCATGTGATCGCCTTCCAGACGCGCAACCCCATGCACCGCATCCACGAAGAACTGACCAAACGCGCCGCGGCGCAGATCGATGGTAGCCTGCTTATCCATCCGGTCGTGGGGATGACCAAGCCCGGTGACGTGGATCACTATACGCGCGTGCGGGCGTACAAGGCACTGGTCGAGCATTATTACGATAAACGCAACACCCTCTTGAGCCTGCTGCCGTTGGCGATGCGCATGGCCGGGCCGCGCGAGGCGCTGTGGCACGCCCTCATCCGCCGCAACTACGGCGCGACCCATTTCATTGTCGGACGCGACCATGCCGGGCCGGGCTATGACAGTTCCGGTAAGCCGTTCTACGGTCCTTACGAAGCACAGGAGATGATGGCGCAATACGAGGACGAACTGGGCGTCAAAGCCGTGCCGTTCCAGGAATTGGTTTATCTGGTGGATGAGGATCGCTACGAGGAGATAGCGAAAGTGCCGCCGAACGTGCAGACGGCGAGCATCTCCGGCACCCAGGTACGCGACGAATATCTGGCGCAAGGCAAGCTGCTGCCGAGTTGGTTCACCCGTCCGGAAACGGCGCAAATCCTGATGGAAACAAATCCCCCCCGGCACAAGCAGGGCGTGTGTATCTGGTTCACCGGCTTGAGTGGCGCGGGAAAATCCACTATCGCCCAGGCGCTGGTGCCGATGCTGCTGGAGCGCGGACGCCAGGCAACGATGCTGGACGGTGATGTGGTGCGCACGCACCTTTCCAAGGGATTGGGCTTCAGCAAGGAAGACCGTGATACCAACATCCTGCGCATCGGCTTTGTGGCCGGAGAGATTACGCGCCACAACGGGACCGTGATCTGCGCTGCCATCAGTCCCTACCGCGCTACCCGTAACGAAGCGCGCAAGATGGTGGGTGAGGAGCACTTTGTGGAAGTCTTCGTCGATACGCCCATCGAAGTGTGTGAGAGCCGCGATGTGAAGGGGATGTACGCCCGCGCCCGTCGCGGCGAGATCAAGGGCTTCACCGGCATCGATGATCCTTACGAAGAGCCGCTCAACCCGGAAATCGTCTTGAAGACTGTCGAGATGACGCCCGAGGCCAGTGCACGTAAGATTATCGCCTATCTTGAGGAGCGTGGATTTTTGAGTCCACAGTAAAACATCCATGCGCATCGAAGAACTAAAACAGCATTTGCAACAGCGCACTGGCTGTGCAGACGGTGATATCCGGGTGGTCTACGCGCCGCTGCGCATTTCGCCGCTCGGCGCGCACGTGGATCATCAAGACGGCTTGGTGACGGGGATGACGCTGGATCGGGTGATTCTGCTGGCCTTCACGCCGCGCGCTGACCGGCGCGTGTGCGTCGAGAGCCTGAACTTCCCCGGGCGCGTCGAATTCGCGTTGGATGACATTCCGCCTCAGTCGGCCAAGACATGGGGCAACTACGTCAGGGGCGCGGTGGCGGCCTTGCAGCAGCGGCATGTTTTGCAGACCGGTATCGACGCCGTGGTGGATGGAACCATGCCCATCGGAGGCTTGAGTTCTTCGGCGGCGGTCGGCGTGGCGTACCTGTTGGCGCTGGAGGCGGCCAACGATCTGGTGATTTCGGTCGAGGAGAACATCCAGCTAGACCGTTACATCGAGAACGTGTACCTGGGATTGAAGAACGGCGTCATGGATCAGTCGATGATCTTGATGAGTGAGCCTGACACGCTGATCTATCTGGATTGCCAATCGATGATGGTTGAGAAAATCCCGATCCCGCACGAGAAGAACGGTTTCGATATCCTGGTGGTCTATTCTGGGGTAGAAAAGTCGCTGGGGGGGACGGATTACAACAACCGGGTGGCCGAGTGTCAGGAAGCGGCGCGGCTCTTGCTGACCTGGTCCGGGCAGACGCCGCCGGAGCAGCCGCGTCTGCGGATGGTGCCGGAGGACGTTTATGCGGCGTTGGGCATGCAATTGCCACCGCCGTTGGATCGAAGGGCACGGCATTTCTTTACCGAGATGCAGCGCGTGCGCGAGGGTGTGTTGGCCTGGCGTGCGGGTGACGTAGAACGCCTTGGCCGGTTGATGCGTGAATCGGGGGCCAGTTCGGTCTACAATTATGAATCCGGTTGTCCGCAGTTGGTGACGCTGTACAATATCTTATGTGAGGCGCCCGGCGTGTACGGTGCACGCTTCAGCGGTGCGGGCTTTCGGGGATGCTGCATCGGCTTGAGCGATCCGGCCTACCGTGAGGAGATCCGCGCTTGCATTGCCGGGCGGTATCCGGCGGCCCATCCCAACGCGGCAGAGCACTACAGCGTGCATTTCTGCAAGTCCGACGGGCCGGCGCGGGTATTGGATGGAAGCGATGGGTAGGGGGACCATAGCGCAGATACGGCAATCCGTGAAATATAGCCGTGTTGAGGTGGTATAATAGGATTATAAGCCGTATGGTGGGGGCTGCAGGAGGTGTTATGGAAAATCAACAATTGACGCAATTGATTCGCCGGGAACTGCCGGGGATATTACGGCGCGACCGCGAGATGCGCGAGTGGGTCTTGAGTTTGACGCAGGAGCGTTATGCGGATAAAGGGGAGACCGAAAGCCGCTTCGATCGAGTATTGGATGAATTGCGCCGCGACCGCGAGGAGAGCACCCGTCGGTGGGAGCAGAACCTACAAGAACTGCGGGCGTTGCGGGAGGAGCAGAACCGCAAGTGGGAAGCGAATCAGCAAGAACTACGCGAGATGCGGGAGGAGCAGAACCGCAAGTGGGAGGAGCAGAACCGCAAGTGGGAAGCGAATCAGCAAGAACTACGCGAGATGCGGGAGGAGCAGAACCGCAAGTGGGATGAAAACCAGGCGACCCTGAATGCCATGCTGGGCGAGATTCACGCCCTGTCGCGGAAATACGACAGTACGATTGGCGCCTTGGGGGCACGGTGGGGCCTGCAAACCGAACAGTCCTTCCGTAATGCATTGGCCGGTATTCTGGAGACTTCCTTTGGCGTGGAAGTGCTCAATGTCATAGAATACGACGACGCGGGTGAGGTATTCGGACGGCCCGATCAGGTGGAATTGGATGTGCTGATTCATAATGGGGTATTGCTTCTCTGCGAAATCAAAGCGTCCATGAGCAAATCGGATATGGTCATCTTCGAGCGGAAAGTGCGGTTCTATGAAAAGCGTCATCAGCGGAAGGTTGACCGGGCGCTGGTGATCTCGCCGATGGTCGATGCGCCTGCGCGAGCGCTCGCAGCCGAGTTGGACATCGAGGTCTACAGCTACGCCGAGGAGGTGACGCTGTAGCCGGGGCGATAGAGGCCGGGGGCGGCGGGCCTCGCCCTTTCCAGGAAAAGGTATGCGGGGTTCTTCAACCGAGTTCTGGAGACCGGCCCGAGCTTCCCCATCATTTGTCCTATCCCCATGGACGGTTGACTGTTTAAATCTAGTGTAACTATTCAGCCACCCTTGCCAGGTGGCGAACGGGACTTGGGGGAGGGTGCATAATAGGTTGACACTTCGGCTATAGGCGCTGGCCCTCTCATCCCCCAACCCCCTTCTCCCCCGCCAGCGGGGAAGAAGGGGGCGAAAAAGAGGGGGTACACCCCCACCCAAAATCCTCCTTCCTGGGGAGAAGGGGGGCAGGGGGGATGGGCTTATAGAAACACGCCTATCTCGTCATCCACAAGCACCAGGCATACCGAAATCCACGCCCAACCCTGGCATAGGGAATAAATGGCTTCGTCAGGTTTACTAGCCTGAATAGATACGATAGTTATAGCTTTAACTGCTGGAAGCTGGCCTACATACCTACGATAAGTGGCAGCCGTTCCTGGAGGCAACTAAAGGAGTTTGAGCAAGGATAGGTATGGATAATATGCCAAAGGTGATGGTCACTCCACGTATGGGGCGTTGTTAACCCAGGTGACGAAAGTGCCTGATTTGTTCTAATCAAGGAAGACCAGCGGGCATGGGGCATACACTCACATCCAGTTAGTAGCCCCGTGAGCTATGTAGCGATTGTGCCTCTGTCTGGGATCGAGGTCGTAGCGCAGCTACGCGATGTATTGGCAGCTTTCGTGGACAGCGGAACTGCAAATGGGTGAAGCGCCGGGGTTGGGGAAACCGGTATTGGTGCTGCGGGAAACGACAGAACGCCCGGAAGGGGTAGCTGCGGGGACGGTGCGGGTAGTGGGGACGAACCCAGGCGAAATTGCGCGCTGGACGCGGCGGCTGTTGGAGGATTCTGCTGAGCATGATAGCATGGCAGGACTTACGCAAGCCTGGTTCGAATCAAGTGGCGGAGGATTTGTAGTGACGCCTTCAGGCGTCTCTTAGGAGCTAAGAACGGTTAAAGCCGTCACTACACACGGAAATTTGCGTAAGCCCTAATGGCACATGTAGCTAATCCGTATGGGGATGGGCAGACAGCGGAGCGGGTTGTAGCAGTGTTACAGGGTTCATGCAAACGGAGTGAGACCAATGAGAGATCAAGATTTGCAGGAGAGAATCACAATTGATCCCAACGTTATGGTGGGTAAGCCAGTCATTCGCGGGACACGAATCCCGGTGGGATTGATTTTGAAAATGCTGGGACAGGGTATGACGACCGCAGAGATTTTACACGAGTATCCTCGGTTGGAAAGGGGGGACATTGAGGCCGCTATCATGTATGCAGCACGTATGATCGAACACGAAGATGTGTTCCCTATACCTCTGCAGAGTGAACTGGCAGCGGCATGAAGTTCCTCGTAGATGAGTGTGCCGGCACATCGGTGGTGGACTGCCTGCGCGATGCGGGACATGATGTCGTGGCTGTCGCTGAGGTTATGCCCCAGGCAGATGATGCACAGATCCTGGAGTACGCGGTTCTCGAAGCTCGCATCCTGGTAACCAACGATAAGGATTTCGGTGAAATGATTTACCGTAGTAGTCGGGCGCATCGAGGTGTGCTATTGTTGCGCTTGCAAGATGAGCGATCAGAGAACAAAGTGCGGATAACCAAGATTGTATTGGTGCGTGTGGGTGAGCGCTTACAGAATCATTATACCGTAGCCACCGAATCCGGGATCCGGGTGCGAGAGTGATTTGGAATTACTGACCGACTTGAAAGCGCAGCAGCTTCCGGTGGCCTTCAAGAGGAAGCGCCGGGGCTGGGCAAACCGGTTTTGGTGTTGCGCGAGACGATGGAACGCCCGGAAGCCGTGGCCGCCGGGACGGTGCGCCTGGTGGGAACGGATTCGGCTGAAATTTTACTGTGGTCGCAAAGATTGCTAGAAGATTCCGCTGAGTATGATACAATGGCGCGAGCCGTAAATTCGTATGGAGATGGCACAGGGCAGCAATGCGGATTGTGAAAGAATTGCGCTGAGGGTGTAGAGGAGTTTGCACAATGGTAAGCATAGATAATACGTCAAAGGTGATAGTTTCTCCGCGTATGGGAGCGTTGTTGACACAGGTGACGGAAGTACCTGATCTGGAAACCGCATTGTGGAAAGTACTCAGTGAATATATAGACCTCAAGATAGAACGTTTGAGCCGAAGTATTCAGGAATTTGAGACCAAGTGGGAAATGTCGTTCTCTGAATTCGCCGAGCGGTGCGCCGCCGGCACCCTGGAGCAAGACCCTTATGCCTACCATGTCGAAAGTGACTATTGGGAATGGGAGTCGGCTGAAACCTTGCTGCAGCATTATGAGGACCTGCGAGTTCAATGGATGTGAATAGTTTTGTCGTTGAGCTCTTGGGCGCTTTGGCTACTCTGGAATAATGCAGCGCATCATCCGGAAGTGGCGACACATCCGTACCGTATTCACGATGGGACAGAGCTTAATGTGCTTCCGTGTCAGCCTATGAACGCTGAAGCCATTGTCGCTATCATTGTGGAAACGATCGGTCTGGTATAGTACTTCCTGCTGCCGTTGCCCTATCTGGGACAGCAGTTGGCGTATATTCGGGATGATCCGAATCTGGCGTAGTGTGAAGGGGGGGGAATACGTTGCGGCGTAGGCGGCGAGCATTGCTGTTCACAGGCAAACGAAACAAAGGGGCGTATTCCTACAGTTGAAGTGGGTTGTGTGAAGGACGCGACTGATTACCTGGACGCTATCAAAGTGTTCGTCGTGCTGGCGCCGGAAATAATATACATTATACGTGAGGAAGCGTGCACTGGTCAATGAGCCGGGCATTGAGGTCTACAGTTACGCCGCCACGGGAGAGTGATGTTCGGTTGACCTTTTGAATATAGGTGCTATATAGGTGGTATATAGGTGGTATATAGGTGCTATATTCCAGACAGGGGGGCTGAACGGGCCAGGAGTTCGTTATTGTTCTTAGAATCTATCCGAAAGTTGTTCTCTTGCATATTTCCCGGCGGATCGGTGCGGATTTGCGACCCGCGCAAGCGTGTCGGTGGGGTATTTTTGGAGAGGTTCCCGTAAGTAGAATAGGTGTTTTCTTTGCCGTCGAGGCGGCAGCATGCAGGCTTATTCTTTTTGAAAGGAGGGCAGTAACGATGGCTAAGGTTGAGAAGAACATTGTCGTTCAGGGTTTAAGCGGGTCTTTGGGCGGGCAGTTGGTGATTCAGACGGGGCGCGGCAGGTAGACGATTATTCGCACGATGCCGGCGCCGAGCGATAAGGCACCAACGGCGGCGCAGGCGGCGGCGCGCGAGCGTTTCCAGGAGGCCACGGCTTATGGAAAGGCGGCGAAGGATCATCCGGCTTATGCGGCGAAGGCGGCGGGGACGGAGAAGACGTCGTACAATGTGGCGGTGGCGGACTGGTATCACGAGCCGGAGGTTGCAGAGGTCGATTTGGAGGCCTGGACGGGCGGAGTGGGCGAGGTGCTGCGCGCCCGCGCCCGCGATGACGTGCAGGTGACGACGGTGCAATTTGTGCTGGCGGATGCGGATGGCCATCTGGTGGAGAGCGGGGCCGCGACGTTGGGCGCCGATGGTTGGTGGCGCTATACGACGACGGTGGACCATCCCGGCGGCGCGGCGACGGTGTTGGTGACGGCCCACGATTTGCCGGGGCATAGGGGGAGTTTGGAGGCCGGGAAGACGGTGGTGTAGGCGAAAAGCGGCGCGCATGCCGCGTTGGTAAGGGTGCGCGCCGCTTTTTCATGAGGGCTTGCCGGGTTAGAGGAGGGGGCTATAATGCTGGGAACGGTGGGAAGAGGGTGACCCGAAGGGGCGTCGCTGTTGGCGATATGGCATGGTGGGTGAAAATTCCAGGGAGGGGGGCTAAATCTTGGTCAAAGTATGTGTTTTAGGGTTAGGCTATATTGGTTTGCCTACGGCGAGTATGTTTGCTACGCACGGACTGGAAATCGTCGGCGTAGGCGTCAACCAGAGTGTGGTGAAGACGCTCAACGGCGGCGCTATTCACATTGAAGAACCCGGCCTGAAGACAGTGGTGCAGGCGGCTGGTGGCTTGTCCTGACTTGCGTCAGGGCAATTTGGTTATCCTGGAATCCACTTCGCCGCCGCGCACAACGGTGGATGTGGTGCGGCCAATCTTGGAGCGTTCCGGGTTGAGAGCCGGACAGGACTTCTTGCTGGCTTACTCCCCAGAACGAGTGTTGCCTGGACAGATTTTGCACGAATTGGTCGAGAATTCCCGGGTGATTGGCGGCATTGATCGCACTTCCACCGAAGCCGGCCGTGATTTGTACGCAACGTTCGTACAAGGTGAAATTGTACTGACCGATGCGACGACGGCTGAAATGGTCAAGTTGATGGAGAATACCTACCGGGACATCAATATTGCCATCGCCAATGAATTTGCGCGGCTGGCCGACCGGTTTGGGGTGAATGTTTGGGAAGCGATTGCGATTGCCAACCGGCATCCATCCACGGGTGAAGATCTTGCAGCCCGGCCCGGGCGTGGGGGGACATTGCATCAGCGTGGATCCCTGGTTCTTCGTCGAGGCCGCACCGGATATGGCACAGTTGATCCATCAAGCGCGGTTGGTCAATGACGGACAACCTGCGTATGTGGTGGCGAAGTTGCGCGAAACGTTGGGCGACCTGCGCGGGAAAACCTTCGCGGTGCTCGGTGTGACCTACAAACCTGATGTGGACGATATTCGCGAAAGCCCGGCGCTGACTTTGGCCTGGAACGGTTGTTTGAAATCATTGCTGTAAGTGGTGAGTGAATCTTGCTATCTGGCCCGGGCGCATAAAGCCGCGGTTATTTAAGCGCAGGTATGGTATGATAAGGACAGACTAGACATGGGAAGTGAGGGTGCAATGAAAACACCATCAATTGCAGAAGCATCCGTTGCCTATGGCACTGCGGTTGCCGATCTACAACACCCGCTGATTTTACAACAGGCCGGGCAGCCATTGGCGGTGCTGGTTTCCTTTGAAGAATACCAGCATTGGCAGGCTTTGGCGCTGGATGAGACGCAACGGCGTCAGGCTGGGTGGCACACATTGGAAGGTCTTTTGGAAGACGTCCATCACCGGCCCAGCGACTACACGCCGGAACAAATTGAAGCCGAAATCCAGGCTGCCAGAGTCGAGGCAAAAAAGGCGCGGGATGAGTATCGTCGCAGTCATTGATACGAATGTGTGGGTTTCGGCGTTTCTGAATCCTGAAGGATACCCTGCGCGTTTGATCCGGGCGGGTAAGGACGGTGCGTTTCTCATTGTCAGTGCGTTGCCGCTACTGGATGAATTGCAAGAAGTTCTGCGGCGTCCCAGGATCAGGAAGATACGTCAAATCACGGATTGGGACATTGATCGCTTTGTCGAAGGGGTTGCGGCTGTCGTTCAACTCGTTCCTGTACCTGGCGAACTCAATCTTTGCCGAGACCCGGATGATAATCTCGTCTTAGAAACGGCGCTTCAAGGGAAAGTCCATTATGTGGTTACGCGGGACGAAGATATGACACGCGACCTGGATTTGGTGGAACACCTTCACCAACTGGATGTGGAGATACTGACAGTTCAGCGGTTCATCAGCCTTTTGCGGTTGGATGAGAACTCTTGATGGCCCTCATTTCAGGGTTGGGGGGGTGGGCAATGGGTGGATAAGTGCGCCTGTGCCGGGGGAAAAGCGCGCCAGTGACGTTGGAGAACGCTACGATGCGGCAGCACTCCGGGTGCGGTTTGGACGGTAAGGGGGCTTGGGAAGACGCTGTTCTGAGGGGGTAGATAAAAAAGATGCATCAGGTGGTTGTTGAAATTCCAGATTGGGCTTTGTTGAGGAAACGAAAGTTTTTTTTGGGTTTTGGCAGTAGTGGAAGCGGGTTATAACTAGGCAAGAGGGAGTGGGAATTTCCTAATCAACCCGCTGTTTGGTTATAGGTGCTATATAGGTGCTATATAGGTGGTTCGTGGCTCCGGTGTAGTTGATAGGGGTTGGTTTGGGCAGGATAGGGTGTGATGCTTTACGGCACAGGGCTGTAAAGCGTGTTTTTCAGGCCAGTTCTATCAATTTCTTTCAGGAGGGTTTAGCGATGGCTAAGGTTGAGAAGAACATTGTGGTTCAGGGGTTGAGCGGGTCGTTAGGCGAGCAGTTGGTGATCCAGGCGGGGCGCGGCAGGCAGACGATTATTCGCACGATGCCGGCGCCGAGCGATAAGGCACCAACGGCGGCGCAGGCGGCGGCGCGCGAGCGTTTCCAGGAGGCCACGGCTTATGGAAAGGCGGCGAAGGATCATCCGGCTTATGCGGCGAAGGCGGCGGGGACGGAGAAGACGTCGTACAATGTGGCGGTGGCGGACTGGTATCACGAGCCGGAGGTTGCAGAGGTCGATTTGGAGGCCTGGACGGGCGGAGTGGGCGAGGTGCTGCGCGCCCGCGCCCGCGATGACGTGCAGGTGACGACGGTGCAATTTGTGCTGGCGGATGCGGATGGCCATCTGGTGGAGAGCGGGGCCGCGACGTTGGGCGCCGATGGTTGGTGGCGCTATACGACGACGGTGGACCATCCCGGCGGCGCGGCGACGGTGTTGGTGACGGCCCACGATTTGCCGGGGCATAGGGGGAGTTTGGAGGCCGGGAAGACGGTGGTGTAAGGGAATGGGAGGCGGCGCGAATGTCCGGTTGCTTGAGGGATTCGTGCCGCTTTCGTGATGATCAAAGGCATATTGTATCGCAGTACGCAGGGATTTTATGTTTCTTGGCATACTCTGCGACCTCTGGTCTGAAAATAGGAAGGTGTTCGTAGTAGCGACTTTAGCCGTCTGCGCAATTAACGACTGAAGTCGTCACTACGCCGTCACTACGCCGTCACTACGCGCCATTTTCACCGTTTATGGCATCCCGCAGGGACATGTTGACTGCGGTGAAAAGTGGCACATCTTGCCGGTATCATGTTCTTGACCAGTACATGTTCGCGCCGCTTTGGTGAGGGCGTTGCGGTTGTTGGAGCATTGTCCCGAGTTGTTGTAAGAGGATTTGACGCGGCATCTGCTGATGGAGCAAGTGCGCGGTAGATTTCACCGCCGCAGTAGGGCAATTTGGAAGGATTCTTCGAGGTCGCTTCTCCAAAGGCGCGGAGTAAATTTTTGGGCTGGCAGGCGCAGACGACGCTGCGTGAGGGGATTGCGCAGACGTATGCGTGGGTGGAGGGGCGGGTAAGGCAGTACGGGGGATAGTAGAGGCATCGCGGTGATGTAATGGACTTCTTCGAGTGGATGGGGCTGTATGCGCTGCATCAAGACCTTGTGCAGAAGATCCAACAGTTGGAGTCGGTTGCGTGAAGGACGCGGCTGACTACCTGAACGCTACCAAGGCGCTCATCTGGCTAGATACCTGGCGAACTGGTGTTTTCGATTTGCAGGATTTGACGAAGTAGGAAAAATGCTCAAAGTACTTTCGATTTTTGGCACGCGCCCTGAAGCCATTAAGATGGCTCCGGTGGTCAAGGAACTGGAGCGACATCCTGATAGGATCATCTCACGGGTCTGTGTGACGGCGCAGCACAGGGAGATGTTGGATCAGGTCCTGACCTTGTTCCAGATTGTTCCAGATTATGATCTCAATCTGATGCGCCCCAATCAATCCCTTTCTGCATTGACCGCGCGGGTGTTTACTGAGTTGGATGCGGTGCTGGCGCAGGAGCAGCCGGATTGGGTATTGGTGCAAGGTGATACGACGACGGTGATGGCGGCGAGCCTGGTGGCGTTTTACCACCGGGTCAAAGTGGGTCATGTAGAAGCCGGCCTGCGCACCTACGATAAGTGGCAGCCGTTCCCCGAGGAAATCAACCGCAGGGTGGCCGGTGTGGTGGCCGACGCACACTTTGCCGCCACCGAGACGGCGAAAGCCAATCTACTGCGCGAAGGGGTGGCGCCTGCCGCCATTTATGTGACCGGCAACCCGGTCATTGATGCGTTGAAAACTGTTGCTGAAATGCCTTATGATGTAGCCGGTGGGCCGTTGGCAGGCATCCCGTGGAACAAGCGTATCATCCTGGTGACGGCGCACCGGCGGGAGAATTTCGGTCAGCCGTTGGAAAATATTTGCGCGGCGTTGCGCGAGATTGCCGCACAGTATGCAGATGAGGTGCAGATCGTATATCCGGTGCATCTGAACCCCCATGTTCAGGAACCGGTGTATCGTCTGTTAGGGAATGTCCCCAATATCACCTTATTGCCGCCCCTGGATTATCTGCCGATGGTGCAGTTGATGAAGCACTGCACCCTGGTATTGACCGATTCCGGCGGTCTGCAAGAAGAAGCGCCGGGACTGGGGAAACCGGTATTGGTGCTGCGGGAAACGACAGAACGTCCGGAAGGGGTAGCCGCCGGGACGGTGCGGGTAGTGGGGACGGCCCCGGCTGAAATTTTACTGTGGTCGCAAAGATTGCTAGAAGATTCCGCCGAGTATGATACAATGGCGCAGGCGGTGAATCCGTATGGGGATGGACGCGCGGCAGAGTCTATTGTCGGCGCAGTGCTGTAACGTTCTCAATATAAGGGTGTGTGCGTCCAATAACTCACGCATACATCCAGACAAGCTCTCACCCGCTCCTGGAAATCGCGCAGCGGGAGGGACAGGCAATCGCACCGGTGACGTTGTAACAAGATACCCGGGCATCGAAGTTTATAGCTACGCTGAGGACGTGATGCTGTAAGAGAGGTGCAGATATGACAGACATAGCGTCAAAGTTAGAAGTACTCAAGGACGTTTACGATCCCACCGAACTGGACTTGATGCTAGAGAAACTGCTAGGGATCACCTTGAGCCGCCAACGCGCGCGTTTGGCGCGCTACGAGCGGGACTTGAGTGCTTTTGAAGAACGCTATCACCTGGATTCCGCGACGTTCTGCCAGCAATTTGAAGCCGGTAAACTCGGCGATGCGATGGATTTCTTTGAGTGGATCGGTCTGTATGCGTTGCGTCAAGACCTTGTGCAAAAGATCCAACAGTTGGAGTCGGTTGCGTGAAGGACGCGGCTGACTACCTGAACGCCATCAAGGCGCTCATCGTGCTGACACCGGAAATAATACACTGGGAGATTGTACGTGAGGAAGCGCAAGGGGACGTTGGGTTATTCCGTTACCGGCTCACGTTGCACGACGGCAGTTTGTTAGAACTATTTGAGCTATTTGCGGTAATGGATCGAGAGATCCAAGTACAGAAATATAGCTTCCATTGGCAAACCAGGAACGGTGGTTTGATCAGGCGTTGGGATAATGCAGCGCATCATCCGGAAGTGGCGACACATCCGTACCGTATTCACGATGGGACAGAGCTTAATGTGCTTCCGTGTCAGCCTATGAACGCTGAAGCCATTGTCGCTATCATTGTGGAAACGATCGGTCTGGCATAGTACTTCCTGCTGCCGTTGCCCTATCTGGGACAGCAGTTGGCGTATATTCGGGATGATCCGAATCTGGCGTAGTGTGATACGCGGCAGAACGTTTGCGCCGTAGTATTCAGGAATTTGAGACCAAGTGGGGAATGTCGTTTTCCGAATTCGCCGAGCGGTGCGCCGCCGGCGCTCTGGAGCAAGACCCTTATGCCTACAAGGTCGAAAGTGACTAGACGCAACAGTTGTTAGGCCATTCTGTTGACTATGATACGATGACGCGGGCAGTGAATCCGTATGGCGATGCGAGAGCAGCGGAATATATTGTCCGCGTGTTGTTGTAGTACCTTCATGTCCTACCATTCGCGTAAAATCTACCGGTAGTGATGCGAATTTACGAAAACCGCACCTGTAGTGTATGTGAGTTGTTTTAGTACGAGTGTTCTACACCATAAATAGTGTTTTCGCTATACCTATCTACCGCACTTACCATTCGCTGAAATGATCAT